>Ga0315284_10010919_pt1 | contig 12939 bp, 26 predicted proteins | sample YL17G09_16_MG_FD_203696 | JGI IMG/M metagenome (GOLD analysis project Ga0315284, IMG submission 203696) | Sediment microbial communities from Yellowstone Lake, YNP, Wyoming, USA - YL17G09_16 | ecosystem: Environmental > Aquatic > Freshwater > Lake > Sediment | place: USA: Wyoming | collected... | reverse complement strand
TCCCTCGCCATCTTTTCTCCTCCCGTGCCAGACGAGCCAGTCCTGGCCGTATGCGATGCGGTACTCACCGACCAGGTACACGGCGTCCTTCATGGACTCCGCGGTGTCGATGATTTCAGGTGCTGCCTTCTTGTATCTACCCCAGATGTTGATCGACATGCGCCCTCACTGAGTTCAATAGATGAATCGCTTCCTGGTGGTTCGACAAAGCTCGGCTTTGTGGAACCTCCTGGAAGCAAAAAATGCAGCTGTCCCCGCTACGGGGACCGTCCTTCAAAAGGAAGCTGAGGGCTATATCTTAAGCATGATCCGCATCAGCCGGTAGTAATCCCGCTGCGCTTCAACATCCGCTGTCTCGATCCACTTCTCGAAAGCGGGGAACCGTTTGCCGGTGACGTTTTCAACTTCTGCGAACTGGTCCCGCAGATGTTCTAACGCTTCGGTCCGTGGAGTCTCCGGGACCGGCTTTTCAGCAGGGAGCTCTCCTTCTTCAGGAGCGACAAACAGTCCATCGTCTCCTGGAACGCCTTCGCCTCGTACGTCGTCACGAAGATCGAGCGGGAGCTGTACTCGGTAAATTCCTCGATGAACCTTTCCGCGCTTTGCTGGAGATACGCGCTCCACTTCTGCAGCTCGTCCACCGATTGGTGTAGTTTCCATGATTTCCTGTCCGGTGTTCTGATGATCTCTTTGATTACCTCTGTCGGTTCTTCCTTTTTCTTGGCCATGTTCACACCTTGGTCGTTCGTTTGAAGATGACGTCGCCACCAACCCAGACTTTGAGATCCAACAGCCCGTCTCGGACGATCCCCTCTACAGTGATGTCGTCGTGGTGAATCGCTCCGTCGGCACGCTGAAGAACCTGGCATCTAAAACCACCCGCGCGACTACGTGGCCCCGTAGCGATTTGAGTCTTCTTGCCGTCAACATTGATCTTCAGCCAGAAGTTCCTAACGTTTCGGGGCATCGGCTGTGTCTCCTAGAAAAGCGTCACCCTCTGTGCGGATGTCCCCCATCACCATGTTCACTCCTTGGTCGAGGGCAACGCCGCCGACCTTTTGAGAGAGGGTCTGTGTGCCCACTTTGATGGTGAGCACTCCACCTTTGCGCATCAGAAGTTCGAAGAACTCCAGAAGCTCTTTGGGCCTGTAGACGGTGGACTCGAAGAGGCACTTCCCCTGTGCATGCTCTTCCTTCGGTTTGCCGCATTGGGTACAGCCCTCGAGGTGGTACCTGGAAAACGTGTACTTGAGGTCAGCTCTGAACTTGTGCCCGTGGAGCTTCATCCGCCCACCCCCACGAGTTCAATTTCTACGGAGGCACCGGTTCTTCTTCCAAGGACAGGGCTGAGACGCCCAAGCTCGTAGTACGCCGGGTCGTTGGACAGGGTGTACTTGTACGACGACGCTTTGACCAAGTAGGACACGGAAGCTCCTCCAAGGATCTCCAAGGTAAGCTTTGCGTCCTTCGGGAGCTTTCCTTGAAACAGAGCGGCTAGGATGCGTTCCAACGGTGAGGCGTCGAGTTGGGTGAAGTCGAACATACAGTCTTCACCCATGTGCGCGATGATCTGCTTCTTGCACTTTTTACAGTACCCTGTCCCCAGGGCGTCCCTTCCGTACTCTTCGATGTCTAGCCGCGCCTTCAGTCTTTGCATGGTACGCCTTGTAGTTGGTGGAGGAGAACAGGCACTTCCCTTTGACGTGGGCGTCCTTCGGGTGGCCGCAGTAGATGCACTGCGTAAACCAGGCCCAGTCGATCTGGGTGCTCTCGACTGTGATGTCCGAGTGCTTTGGGTGCGCACGCCACCAGATGCCTCTGCCTGTGACCACCAGGTAGTCGGCATGTGCTTCCGCGGCCATCTCTTGCCCTTCTCGATACGGGATAAGAAATGGATCGCCGTTTGAAACCTGGTCGTCCGCCTGTTCGAACGCGGCTTCGCCTATGAGCTCCTCGGCGGTCTTCCTAGAGATGAACGAAGCCCCCCAGTCCAACAGCTCGAAGGATGAGAAGGTCTTCAACCTCTTCTTCATGCCGGCGTGGGCCTTCTGAAGCGGAGCCAGGGTCTTCAGAAGATCTGGGGTCATCGTGACGACCGCGAAGTCGCAGTCAGCGTTGAAGTGCTCGTTGTTGCTACTCGCCTGTACGAGGAAACAGTGAACCATGGTCACACCGGATCCACGTCAACGATTCGTACGTCGTACTCTTCATCCGTCTCGACGTACTTCCAGACGAGACCCTCGCTCATGTAGTCGGCGAAGGCCTTTGTTCTGGCCTCCTGCTCATTTTTTGCTTCGACCGTCAGGACGCCTTGCACCCACGCTTTTCCGCGGAACTCGACGTTGAACCTTTTCTTCTTTGACAAGGAACATCTCCTCCAGCCAGGTGAGACCGGCTTCTTGTAGAAGGAATTCCAGCTGAACGTGGATTCCCCGGTTGTTGAGATCGGCTGCTTTCAGTGCCAGGATTTCCTTCACATGGCTCGCTAGATCAGCGTCTTCGTACCGCTTGAAAATTGCGCTAAAGATTCTCTGCTTCCTAGTAATCATCCCCACGCTCCGCCCTGTCTGCGCACCGGTCACACTGGTACCCGTGAGCTCTGTCCGCCGGGGTCAGCACGTTCTCCGTCCCGCAGTTGGGACAGGAGAGGTTCCTGGGGTTGTCGTCGGTCTCCGCCCTCAGGGCGCTACGACCACCTGGGTCGGCGAACTCGCTTCGATCTTCATCGAAGTCTTGGTCGTGAGAGTCGCCGTAGTCCACATCGTCATCATCGTCCTCCGTCGTCCCGGGGTTCGACATAGGGCATCTCCTCTTTGGGCTTGGGTTCGTTTTGCTTGATGAGCTTCGCCAGGTTCTCGTTGAGTTTCTGGAGCTCCTTCACCAGCATCGGCATGTTTCGGTCGTAGAAGTCTCGCCCCATCGCTGTCTTGTAGAACGGAATCTCACCGTTCACGGGGAAACCTCTTGGTGTACTTCTTCACGTCGGTGGCTGTGACGTCGACCGTTTCACCCTCATCGTTGTAGCGACTGATGAAGAAGGGACCCCGGATGACGTCGTTGAGCTCAGGGACCGGGCGGTTCAACGGCAGGCCGGTGAGCTTCCCCTCCTCGTTGCAGATGAGGCCCACCCCATCTTCCAGGGTCACGTTCTCGATGTAGCCCCCAACCAGGTCTTGCATTGGTTGGAGTCCCTTCGCGATGTCCATCACCTTCGGATCTTCCCCAACGGGGAACAACAGAACTTTTGGCATGTGTGTCTCCTTGTTGCGCGTGGACTACTTTGGGAACGTCCGGCCCGGACATCCCGCCGGCGAAAACCTTCAGCACTGGCTCGGCCAGTACAAAAAACAGCCTCCACTACGGAGGCTTCGATCTACATCGAAACTAGTTCACGCTTGAATCACTGAGTTCTACACGATCCTGCCTGGGGATCTCGAGCGGCCTGGTTCTCCAGGGTACTCGTCGAGTTCGGAGCTCCTGGTATGTGACTTCAATCTGATCTGATCAGATTGGCCACAGGCCAGTGAGCTTAAGTCTCCGCTACGGAGACGCTGGTAACTACCCATTGGCTGATTCAAGGAACTGCGCGATTACTTTGATTCATGGTCTCCGCCGGCGCCGCAGCTCCACATCTCCGGCTCGGGCAGCTTTTGGCCTAGGCCAAAAAGAAACGATCACCTCTACGGTGATAGGTACACTCTAGTCTAATCGCGTTCTACGAAGTTGAACCCCGCGAGGTAAGACTCCCGCAGGTAGAGGACATAGACGCTCCGGGCTTCGGCTCCCGGAACCTTCAAGTTCACGGCGAGCTCGAGAGGAGTTGCCTGCGCCCGCCGGGTCTCCCTGTGCTCCTGTCCCATTCGAAGCGCCTTCGCCATCATCCTGGCGAAGAGGTCGAAATCAATTTTCTTGGACTTCGGCTTGGTCGCCATCGGCTGTTTGTATACCAGTCGAAGCAAAAGAAACAGCGCCTCGTGAAGAGGCGCTGTCTTTGACCCTCGTGGGATGGGTCGTCCCTTACTACGCCGCCTTCTTGTGCTTCGCCAGCTTGGCGGCGGGCGAGGCCTTGCGATTGCGCTTGCGCGCCTTGGCCTTGGCCTGGGCCTTGACCTCGACCGCCACCTTCTCCTGCTTGCGGGGGCCAACCGCCTTTTCCCGCGTGTACTCGTACGCGTCCGAACCGAGCGCCACGCCGAGGAGAACGCCCGCGCCAGTGGCAACCGTGACCGCCGCCGTCTTGAGGAAAGTTCCGAACATGACTGTCTCCTTCCTTGGGTTCTACCCAAGAAACCCTGGGGAAACGCACCGTCAATAACTGACCGGCTCGGGCCCTCCGGGAAGAGGGCTTGCGTTTGCTAACTTCATCTCAGAGTCTTGTACCCACGTTTGGGCCGTTTTTATGAACCTGGCTTGACAGGGGGCTTTGGGGGCCTATTATTGACCCATGAACAGCTCAAGCCATTGACGTCCGGCCCGAAGAACCCCAGGATCCGTGGACGCACTACTGTGTGACCCGCCGGGACCTACCTCGTGGAACCCAAGCCGCTCAACTGATTCACGCCGCTGGCCACTCATCGCCAGGCACGAATCTCCCCTCAGGAACCTACGCCATCGCCCTGTCCTGCCAAGACGAGGCTGAGCTGCGTTCGCTCTCTGAGCGCCTGGAAGTCGCAGGCATTCCGCACCATCGAATCAACGAGCCAGACGAGCCCTACAACGGGCAACTCATGGCCATCGGGCTCCCGCCCGCCTACAAGTCTACCTACCGGAGGTACATCTCGAACCTGCCATTGATCAAATAACCTTAGGGGGCGGGCGTTCTTTACGGGCGCCTCGGGAGGTTCGAATCCTTCCCGCCCCACACGGCCTCGTAGCTCATCGGTAGAGCACTGGCAGTAATGACGCCAGCGGCAGAGGGTTCAATTCCCTCCGAGGTCTTCACGCCCGCCTAGCTCAGTTGGCAGAGCACCGGCTGCTTTAAGCCGGGGGTCCCTGGTTCGATTCCAGGGGCGGGCTTCACTTCTTGAGAAGATGCGTTGCGATCAGCCCCGCGACGGACCCGAGAATGCCGGGAGCCAGCTTCTTGGCCAGTTCCCCTTTGTTGATGAAGCTCTGGTCCAAGCTCTTCGTCCCGAATCCTCCGGGGGGCTTGAGCTTGAGGGAGGTGGTGGCAGTGGGCTTCAGAGCTTTGCCCTTGGCGGCGAGGAACTGTTGCTTGTTCGCCTCGTCCATCCCGTGGAGGTCCCACATGGCTCCTGAGGCGGGGCCGTGCTCCACGCCAGGGCGCTTCATGTGCAGCAGGGCGTCGAATTGTTCAGGGTCCTGGTTGACCAGCGTGTCGTAGCGGTCAGAGATGTGACCAGGAGGAACACCGCCGAGCCCCATGCGCAGGTCGGCGTCGTAGTGCCGCATCCCGAGCCGACGTGAGAGCTCCGACGCCAGATCACTCTTTCCCGTCTTCGGGAGACCCCCGATACCGATGCGCGCGGTGGCCGGGTCCAAGCGCTTCAGGAGAGGAGCGATCTTCGCAGCGTCCGCGATTGCCTGCGGGTGAACTTCGGGATTCGCGTCCTGCAAGAGCGCTCGGCGCAAATCCTTGTCGAGCAGCATCTGCAAGGCGAGGCCGCCGAGACCACCGGCGACGGCCCCGAGCCCGTAGTGAATCGCCGCCGCGGTCTTGCCTGCTTCGTAGAACATGTCTCCCCAGTTTAGGCTAAAAATGAGCTGGGCATACTTGCCGTTGCTCTTCTCTTCTCCTTATACCGCACTGGGGTGCGTGGGCTCGAACCACGATTCTCAGAGTCAAAGTCTGATGTCCTACCGTTGGACGACGCCCCATTGAAGCCTCGAGCCGGATTTGAACCGGCGACCTACTGATTACAAATCAGGTGCTCTACCAGCTGAGCTACCGAGGCAAAAAAACGAACGCCGGACCCTTGGGGGGAAAAGGATCCGGCGCCCGTAGGCGCATTGCGGCAGAGGAGGGGGTATCTGCCGTAGCGCCCCGCTTTGAATCTAGTACTGGCTCTCGTCTCCTGGACGAAGAATCGTGATGATCTCCTTGGTGTTCTTGTCGTACGCTACTCGTGCGAGTATGTCGTGAATCGGTACTTCCCACAGGGTCACCCGATTCGACTGCTTCCGGATGAACGTAGCCTTTCCCTGTTGGATCGCCAAGACCACTTGGCGAAGTGTTTCGTCCCCTACCGGGATTCCGAACCGTTCAACCATGCGACGTTTCGCATGCTTACGTTCGGCTGCTGCTTTTCCTTTGGGCATGGGTCACCGGCGTGTCCCGCTCGTCCGTAGCATCTGGATGAGCTGTCCCGCCGCCGTGATGACGGGGGGTGACGTCAGTGCCTGAATCACCGCGTCGATTGTCTCGTTGCACACAACTTTCTTCTTCGCCGCCTTCTTCTTCGTCGCCTTCTTTTTCGTTGCCATGGTGTGGCTCCTTTTGAGCGTTTGGGTGCTCCCTTCTTATACCCGTAAAATGATCATAAAAAGAAAGGCCGCTGCCTGTACGAGCGCAGCGGCTCCTTCTTTCTTCGACCTTCTTTACTGCGTAAAGGCCGAAGCTCCCTTCTGGGCGTCGTACTTCATCAGCTCAGTTTCGAGATACCGCACAATGTCCGCCCAGTTCTCCGCGGTGTCGCCCTCGGCCAGGTAGGTCTTGGCGATGTGAAGATTCCCCTCGAGCTCGTCCCGGAGGTAGGTGGGGGACTTCTGCAGCTCGACGCACGCCGGGGTCTTGCAGCCTTCGTTGTAGGGCCGCCCCTTCATGCAGCGGGGACAGATTTTGTACGCCATCATTGTGAGCTCCCGAATCAGCACTGACATGGTGAGTCCTCTCTTGAGCCGGGAATACAATCTTTGGCTCAAGGACTCATACCCTGTTTCAGCTCTAGTTTAGACCACCCCCGGGGCAACAAAAAACCCCCTGGCTCGAAGGAGCCAGAGGGTCATTGTTACAGTGGTTATCAGACGATCAGGCCGCCTGGATGTTGAGCACGGCGACAAACGACAGAACGCCGTTGGGGACCGAAGTCGCGGTCCAGCCGTCATTGGTCGCATCGATGGTCACGGGCTCGAGGACGCCGCCGACGAACATCATGCCTGCGGTGTTGGCCACGTTCCAGGGAACGCCGATCTTGTCGCCGGTGCCCACCGACACGCCGAACGCTGCGACGCCGATGGTTGCCTTGGTGACGGACGACACCGTCTTGAAGATCTTGGTACCGAAGACGGTCCCGCCCGCCGGGTTGGGGGTGATGAGCTCAGTCTGCGCCTGGTCGAACGTGTTGGTGCCGACGATGGTCAGGATGCCGCCGTCGTATCCCGCAGCGGAAACCGCGCTGAGGTTACGGGGAGCCGCGGGATTGGTGAGGGGGCCGGGGAACAGGTTGGCCGCCGTCGCCAGAACTGAGGCATGGATCGCGGTGGCCGACTTCGCCGCCGGAACGACGGCGGGCATCACGATGGCCTGGGGGGCGCCGCTCATCAGCTCGAGCTCGTCGCTGACGTTGGGGTTTTGAGTGATGACGTAGGTGATGTAGCCCTTGTTCTTCAGCGCCTCCAGCTGTGGCCCATCGCTGGACAGCTGTCCGCCAGTGAGGTCAACGACGAGACCGGCGGGAGGAACGGTGAACGACTTGCCGTAGCCGTCGGCGTTGCCGACCGCGACGTCTTGACCGATGACATTGGTAAGTGTGAGACGAGGCATGGGGTGCTCCTGAAAAGGTTTGTGGGCGACCCCCTCAGTATAGGCGCCCGGGCTAAAAAACAACCCCCGCCCAAACAAGCTCGGGGGTTTTGAGGTAGATCTGCCTTACTCGTACTCCGTCACCTTGAATCGGGGCGGCGGCGGAACTTCGATCCGCTTGACCGCCTTCATCACGACGAATCCGCCGCCGTACTTGGTGGCCATCTCCTTGCCGACACGCTCAGCGTGCTCCAGGCTCTGAAACTGAACCTTGGAAGGCTTCTCCGACTCAGGGTTCCACAGAACGTAGAACGCCTTTTTCCCCGGCCACGTCTTCTTTGCGGTCATTCACCATCTCCTTGAGGTTGGTTACGTCTTCCCACGTGTCGATCTGCAACAACGGATTCACGATTCTGGCGGTGTCGCCCATAGCGCAAGCAACGACGCACGGCACCCAGCGCCACTCCCAGAGAAACAGCACCTTCTGCCCGTCAAAGACCCAGGTCATTTTTGATTGCCTCTCGCAGTCGCGGCATGCAATGCTTCAGGAAAGCCCGCGCCTGCTCAGAGTGTTTGTAGCAAGTGAGTTCGTGCGTGTCGGGCAGCTCGGTCTGATTCGCCCACCCCCAGAACTGATACTCATCGCAAAGCCCCTCGAAGGTATCGGGGAGCTCCCATTCCTCCCGCGCTTCATCCGCAGTGAGCTGCTTCTCTCTCCGCATACCGAGGATCGTCTCTTTCACAGCCAGGAGGGTCGCTGCGTCGTCGTACTCCTGCTTCGGTGCGATCTTCCGCAGGATGTAGTCGTCCTCGCACTGAATGATGAAGTGCCGGAACGTCGTCTCTTCGGGCAGCCCCCGCTGGTTCCAGCGGTAGCTCCAGTCCCCGTAGTCACTGAGAGCGGCGAAGCAGCCCGTCTCATCGAGGAAGAAGATGGCCCACCCCTCCCCCTTGATGTTGGGGAAGGAGTAGCGCCAGGTCTTCATATCAGAGGGCATCGTGCGCCTCTTCAAGATGCCCCTGCAAATCCCACAGCTGTTCCTTGGCTTGCTCGATGGCCTGAGCGGCGTAGTAGAGCTGCTGCTTCTTGGTCTGCTTCGGGTCGAACGTCTCGATGAGCTCGATGACGATGAACTTCGCCAGCGTGTCGCCGGACCCGTTCTTCTTCAGCTTCCCCTCTTTCGTGTAATAGGTGGTGAGGTAGCCGTCGTCGTAAGCTTCATTCGCCAGATCCAGCAGTTCCTTCAGGATGAAGCTTTTCCCCTTCTTCGTCTTCATACCAATCCTCTCCGCAGAGCGAACAGATGACATGATACTTCTCCCCTTCTCGTGGGGCGTGCCTTTCCAGGAGCCCCATTCCTTCGTCGTCGGTGTGCTGACACCCATGTCTCGCCGCTTCGTTGATCTTTCCGACCTCCTGTTCGAGGTCGTCGGCTCTCTTCCTTGCTCTCTCCACGAGTTGGTGGTCAAGCCGTTCCGTTCGCTCGAGTGTCGCCTCCCGCTCAGTGGCGGTGAATTCCGTCGGCCACTTCGGTTCAAAGTTCGAAGCCTGGAACAAGCACTTCCTCTCTTTGCCGTTGTGCTGCCGTCGCCACTGGCCACAATTCCTGCACGGGAAGTAGAGCTCAGGGGTCAGCTTCGGAGGCTTTGCCACCGCCACCCCCAGCCGCAGGAGAAGTGAAGGCGAAGACGGCCCCAACCGAAGTTGAGGGAAAAGTACTCCAGCTGCGGTGTGTAGTAGAATCGAAAGCCCTGCCGAGGGAACCCCTGCTCCCTCGCTTCTTTCGACCACCACTGGGAGCCGTAGTAGATGCTCATCCCTCGAGCTTCTCCAATCCCCCGCCCATCTGAATGAGGGCCAAGTCCGAGGTCACGCCGTACTTCTGTCCAATGGCGTCGGCGAGCAGCAGGACTTCAGGCACCAAGATATGCATTCCAGGGCAGGAGTACTGCCGAGCATGCTTGCAGATCGTCGTTCTTCCGGCTTGGACGCACACCAGCGCTTCCTTGGGATCCCAGGTTCCGCTGATGAGGTTCTGCATGTTGTTCTGCGAGATGCGGAATCGCTTGGCGTCTTTCGCCTTCTTGTTGATCCGCGGCCTGCGGGTCAGCAAGTAGAGAGGGCGCCAGCGCTTGACGAATTCCCACAACTGCTCCGCCGTGGTGACGGCTTCCAGCTCTTTCACGTAGCCCTCCTTCACGTTGTCCGTGATTGGGGTAGGGCGGATCGGTAGTTCTTTCAGGCTCATGTGTTCTCCAGGATCATGGGGTCTTTTGGAAAAAGAAAGCGGGACCCTGAGATTCCAGGGCCCCGCTGTCGTTGTTCCCGACGACTACGGCTTCCCGTCAGCGTCGAGGTCCCCTGAGGGCAGCTGAAGCATCGCCTCGAACGCCGGGCTGATGAGCAGCTTGACCAGGGGCTTCACCTGCTTCTCGTGCATGGCACGATGCGCCGCGAGCTCCGGGGTGTTCGGAACCTTCTTCATGTCGATGAGGTTGTCGACCTGAACGACGGCGCTCCGCGCGCTGTCGAGCTTCTTGACGAACTTCGGCAAGGAGCTCACCAGCACGTCGGCGTCGTCCACCGACGCCCGGATACCCGCCCCGGCCTCAACGATGAGGTCGCGGTTGTACTTGGCGCGGAGGATCTTGCGGATCGTTCCGTACTTCGTACGCAGCTTGTCCACCTCGTCGGACTTCAGCCGAGGCGTGTGGCCGTAGCCCATGATCGCCTTGACGGCGATGTTAGGCGCCACGAAGATCTCGGGGCGCTTCTGGCACAGCCAGTTGAGGAAGTCCGCGCAGCGAGTGCTGAGCGGAGCGGCGTCGTCCTTGACGTAGGTCGACAGGTCTACCGCGTGGTTTGCTTTCGGCTTACGAGGCATGGCTTTTCCTTTTTTTTTGAGTCGCATCTTTGGTTAGGGTTCGGGGGGTGAGGGGGTGGGGGACGAACTAGGGGTCAAGAGCGCCTGCACGCAGGCGTTCGCTTCTACGACCTTGAGATACTCCTCCTCCAACGCGGGGTTGTTCTGCGTCCGATCAGGGTGGTACAGCCTAGCAAGGCGCCGAAACTGCGTCTTGATGTTCGCTCGGACCTTCGTCGTGAATTCCCCATTCTTCGGGGGGTCCACGTTGAGGACGCGAAGAGCGGCGTAGAGCCTCTTTGTCCTCGAGGCATCCGAAAGCTTCTCCGGATCTGCTACCCGAGCCCTGGCGATGATGTTACGCCACGTCTCGGTCAACGCCCGGAGGTCAGCTCGGCCAACCGCACGGATGTTGAACGCTGCGAACTCCGGAACACCGACCAACATCTGGTCGAACAGACGTTCCACCGCTGCGTAGAACTCTGCGTGCTGCCCGCGGGCAGACGTAGGTTCTTCGTGCGCTGTCTTCTTCTCCTTAGGCTTGCTCACGTGGGAGCTCTCCGAAGGGCGCTTCTTGTCCAGCGTCCCGTTCAGGTATGCCTGAACAGTAGCTTCGACTTTCTCTGCCGTCGGCTGCAGGCCGTCATCCCGCGAACGTGCGATGATGATCCCGCTCGACCTGAGCGTAATCTTCTTCGCTTCGAGCGCCACCCAAATTGGTTCAACCGCGGCGCCTGCTCGGTGCAAGATGGCCCGGTCCATGATGTGCCGGGGTCCTGCGTTCACAGAGCCTGGGGGCAGCTGAGCGGTGATCCAGTAGCCGCAGTAGTTCTTGCGGGCACCTGGGTTGTCGGGGGTGTACGTACGCATCTCGTGCTCTATCTGCGCACGTTCCTTTTCTCCGGTGCAGGCAACCCACGCCAACACCAGGTCTGCGAGTGGTCTCATAGGAGCTTCCTCAGAATGGTGAGAACTTCGTTGAGTGTCTGTTCGAGCGCTTCAAATCGGGCGTCAATGTGCTCAGCGTTGACGACCGTCAGGACGACCGGTATCTCCTTCGGGAGAACCGGAACCTTGACCACCTGAATTTCCACTTCCTTCTGGATGATGGCTTGCGCGGGAGGCGCTTGGGGGGGAGGTCGTTTGATCAACCCGTCCAGGCGGTCACGGATGTACACCATGTTTTCAGCTGTGGCGTGCATCAGCTTCATCTTCGCCATCTCGATGGCGACGAGTTCGTCGGCCGCGGCCACGATTGACTCTGGCGGTTCGACGACTTTCTCCGGCGGAGGAGGAGGGGGCTGTTGGAGCTTGATCTCCAACGCTTTTACCTCTGGAACCCGGGGCTTTGGTGGTTCGACTGGAGCGGGGCGAGCGACAACGAACGGCCCCCCTGTCAGGCTCCCCAGACGAAGCGCCCCCCGCGCCGCAGAGAGATCGTCGGGGAAGGACTTGGACTTAATGACCGGCTTTTCGGGGACCGGTTGCATGAGGGACTCCAGATTCATGAGGGACTCCATCGCTCTCGGGATGACGGGTTGAGCTGCTTTCTGCTTCCGAATCTCCTCAACGTGCGCCTGCTGTTCGCGCCACTCTTCCGCTTCAGAGGGCCAGAGCACGTTGGCGACGGTCATTGGACTCTCGATGAACGCGAGAGCCTTGTCCTTGTCCCCCAAGAGAACACCCCTCCCGGTCAGGTCGTTGTCGATGATGTCCGCTTCGATCAGGGTCTTCCTGTACGGCGCCATTGACCCCTTTGGCATGGTGTCCCCGAAAAGCTCGGGGGCGCTCAGCTTCGCACCGCTGATGAGCCGCGGGACGCTCTGCTTCATCTGATTCCACATCACTTCGGCTATACGGTCGAAATTTGGCCGCATGACTGTCCTTTCGCCCCTTCGGGCTGTGAGAGTAGGAGCGGGTTTAGGGCTCCATCCCTGATACCAAAAAAGAGGCGGTCACTACTGGGAGCAAGGCCCCCCGATGATCTGGGGGGCCCCGCCCTACATCAGTTGAAGCGGACGATCTCCGCGCCCTTGCGGTAGCGGTAGATGTTCACGTTCGTGATCTCCGGGACCATCCGGTAGTTCTTCCGAATGTACTTCTCCGCGATTTGCGACCCCGCGATGAGGGAAGTCGCTTCCACGTGCCCCCGGATGTACTTCACTTCGAGGCGCTCGCCCTTTGGCCCCTGACGGTACATCACTGCCTTCACGTCGTACTCAGTCATCGGTATTCCCCTCTCAACGGTTGGTGGTGGTTGTTGCTACAGCGCTACGACTTGATCCCGGCGGACAGTCCACTTCGGCTCCCCGGAAGCGTCCAAGGTCATCTGGATACTCGTGACCCCGTGCTCCTGGATGTCGTGCTTGAGCG
>Ga0315284_10010917_pt1 | contig 12939 bp, 12 predicted proteins | sample YL17G09_16_MG_FD_203696 | JGI IMG/M metagenome (GOLD analysis project Ga0315284, IMG submission 203696) | Sediment microbial communities from Yellowstone Lake, YNP, Wyoming, USA - YL17G09_16 | ecosystem: Environmental > Aquatic > Freshwater > Lake > Sediment | place: USA: Wyoming | collected... | reverse complement strand
CATGCAGAGCTGTTCGTGCGGCATCGCATATGCCTGGAGGACCTCGACAAGCTCGCCGAGGCCACGAGTACCAACCGGCGCACCCTCACCCGCGCGATCGCCCGATTTGCGCGGCTGGTGGACGTTTGAACCCGCGACTTCAAAGCCACTGCGCACACCTTGCTCGCGCCTTATCGTGCCTGGTGGGAGTGTCGGGAAATGGTCGGAAGACTACTGAAGGAGGCGGAGGTAGCGGAGCTGCTCGGCATCGCGCCGGCGGTTAAGCCGCGTCGGCGTTACTCGGCACGGCGGGCAGGCCGCGCCCGGCTGTGGTTCTCGTTTCCAGGTGAGCTGAGAGACCGCATGCCGAGCGAACTTAGGGCTTGTTCTACTCGTATTTCATGTAGCAGCCGGTTTCGCCGCCGCCGCTGCTTGAGGTGATGCGTGAGCTCTGCAGGTTCGTGGTGGAAGAGCCCTTATCTCATTGGGTACGTGGCGCTCTACGCGTTAACCCTGTTCTTGCTGCATCACCATGAACGTTTCGAACTGGGGGAACCCCTGGCGGTAGCACTAATCGTGGGCGTCGGCTTTTCTGCTGCCTCGTGGTGGCTGACCCGGCAGGTGGCGCCCTTGCCTTTCGTGGTCAAGCGGCCCGGGCCAGAGACAGCTCTGGTGGTTGTCTATCTAATTCTCGTAGCGGCGTTCTTGGTGTGGGGTCTGAACTGGACTCACAGCGCATTTCCGGCTGAGCCGTTCACTTCTGTGACAATCCTCGTGGCGAAGCTGATTGTGTTTGTACTGATTCCGGCGGCAGCGTCTTACGTTTTGTGGGGCTACCGCATCCGCGATTACGTCAATCTTACGCCGGCTTGGCGGAGCCATGTTTGGCCGGCAACTGGGATGTCGCTGCTGATGATTGCCTTCCAGTTGATCTTCGGGCAGGGACCGAAGCTGGTGCGCCAATCAGGATTCGGCCCAGCGACGCTAACCATTGCTGTTCCGCTGGCTTATGCGTGGCTGGTGGTTGAGGTTGGGCTGGTGGAAGAGTTCTTCTTCCGAACACTGCTGCAATCGCGGCTGGCGGCGTGGCTGAAGTCGGAAACGGGCGGCGTTGTGGTCATGGCATTGTTGTTCGGGCTGGTGCATGCGCCCGGCTTCTACTTGCGCCCAGGGCTAACGATGGAAGCCGTGGGGACCGCCCCTTCGGTGCTGATGGCGGTGGGATATTCCATCGTGGTTACATCGGTAGCAGGATTCTTCCTGGGCGTGCTTTGGGCGCGGACTCGCAATTTGCCGCTGGTTATGGCCGTGCACGCCGCCGGCGATCTGGTACCTAACCTCGTACCGATGTTGAAGAACTGGGTATGAGTAAGGGAGAGGGAGAAAGGAGACCCTCGTGACCTCTGAGTCCAGTGGCAGGCAATCGGCTCTCAGGCTGCCCCCAAAACCTTGGTGCAGTTAGCGCTTCATGAATATCGTCGTCGGGTCTCCGGTGGACTCGTCCACCACCGACGCCCACGTTCAAGGCTCGGCCGGCGACTTCGGCGTGAGTCGTGATCGTGGCGGGTCTTGATGAGGGCGTAGCTGGGGATGGGTGTTGCGGGTGGGGCTACTTCTTCGGCAAGGGTTGCGGGAACTGCAACACCTTGTCGCTCGGTGCCGGCGGCTCCGAGGGCGGTTCGCGGTGTTTCGACAGGACCGCCTGCCCGTGGAAGAATCCCCCCGGCTCCAGGCCCATTCTCTCCAGCCGCAGGAGGTATACCGAGTCCGACTCCCCCGGCTTCCGGGGCTCGACCTCCTCCGCCAACTGGAGATGCGACAGGTGGGGCGGCAGCGGCACTCTTGCTTCCTGCCAATACACTCGCTCCTGGCGCTTCGTTTGTCAATCCAGCCTACTGCCGTATTTCTTTCATCCGCGCGACATCGGCGGCCAGCGCGTCAGCGTCAACAAGCTCGGTCCTGCCCTTATCAAGTAAGCCCTGGGCGAGTTTCCGCGCGGCCTCGGTGAGCGTGCTGACCGTCTCGCGCCGCGGGCCGCCTGTCAACTTTGCGGCCACCTCAAAGAGCTTGGTCGCGATACCTTGTCGGCGCGCCTCTTTCGGTACAGTGATCCCGGTGACATGGAAACCGCCCGCGTCGGCCGGCGTGACGCTCATCGTGCCGACCGGCCGGCCTTTCCGTTTCGACAAGACGATCGAGGCCGACCCTAGCGGGGACACAAGGACACTACCAAATGCGGCGCTGCGAACCGTTTAGGGCCGAAAACGCATCCCGAGAGGACGGGGCACGGGAAGGCGCTCGGCCAACGTCTGGCGGAGGGACTCAGGTTGGCGGTGAAGCGGACACCCACTGAACAGACGTCGGTGTTTCTTTCTCTGATCGATGGTCTAAACTAAAATTTGGGTGAAACGGAAGGCACTTATCGTCGTGTACCTCACCTCATCGAGTTGGAGTCTTACGTTAGGTCTGCCCTTGGGAGGGGAGGGCCGAAGGCTCGTGGGTGCGATGCTGACTAGTGAGGGACTATCTCCGCTGCGAGCCTCCTGTCGCGGAAGGCAGCCTTGTGGTTTCACACCTGGCATCGCTGGCTCGCGCGATGGTACGGGCCACCAAGGTCTCCCGCACCACCCGGGACCAAAGCAGCACCGGCTTTAAGATGACTACCTTCGCTGTAATCGACGTGGAGACCACCGGCCTAAGTCCATATCGCAATGACCGTGTCCTTGAGGTCGCCGTTGTTCTTGTCAGTCCTGGGCATGGCGCGACCGATGAATTCTCCACCCTGGTAAACCCCGATCGGGATGTTGGGCCCACGAGCATCCATGGCATCACTGCGACCGACGTGATCAATGCCCCGCGTTTTTCTGAGGTTGCACCGCACCTTGCTACCCGACTTCGACCATCCGTGGCACTTGTGGGGCACTGCGTTGCCTTTGATGCCATGTTCCTGCGAGCCGAGTTCGAGCGCATTGGCGTGGCAATGCCCATGTACGCAACCATCGACACCAGACGCTTGGTTGGAAGTGGCACTCTCGCAAGTTGCTGCGCTGACTACGGCATAGAGTTCGACGGCAAGGCTCACGCGGCGCTCCACGACGCGCGTGCGACGGCCCATCTTTTCGAGCGGTTGGTGGGGTCAGACCCTTCTGCCCTGAGGCCTCACGAACCACTTGGCACCCTGGAATGGCCCAGGGTCCCTTTCGCGGCCGGCAGACTCTTGCCCCGCACTGAGCCACCCAAGTTCAGTCACAGTTCCTCGCCGTTCCTCGAGCGCCTGATTGAGCGTAAGAAGGCGAGCCTGATTTCACCGGTCCTCCGCGAGGCAGAGCGGGAGTATTCAACACTACTGCATCGCGTGCTCGAGGACAGGCGGATTGAAAGCACAGAGGCCAGCGCCCTGCTCGACGTTGCAAACCACTGGGGGTTGAGCACTGAGCAGGTCGAGACCATTCACCTCGCCTACCTTTCCGACCTGGCAGGGGCGGCATTGGCTGATGGCCACGTGACGGAGGCTGAACTTCGCGAGCTTCAGTCGGTATCCCAATTGCTGGGTTTCGGAAGCCTTTCTCAAACTCAGTTTGGTAGCCTTGCGCAAGACCCGGGCATGGCACAAGTCCCAGACAAAACCGACGCCGCTGACTCTTGGGTTGGCAAGAGTGTTTGCTTCACTGGTGAATGCCAGTGCGGTCTCGGTGGGGTGCCGATCTCGAGACCAAGGGCTGAGGCGCTAGCCCGAGCCAGAGGACTCGTAGTTCAACCCTCCGTCACAAAGAAACTCGACTTGCTCGTTGTTGCGGACCCCAACACGCAGTCCAGCAAGGCGAAGAAAGCAAGGCAGTACGGAATCCGCGTGGTCCATGAGTCGGTGTTCTGGCGCAACCTGGGTGTCACAATTGACTAAGGATCGGCCAGCAGATCCGGGGGGATGGGCGGACACAATGAAAGAGAAACCAGAACTTTCCGGCAAGACCTACGACCAGCAGTTGGACATCGTGGGTGATGACATTACGAAGGTAGACATCACACCCAACCGCCGGGTTGAAGCCGAAATGGTGTTCGAGCCCATGGGCAACGGTGTTAGGGTCACGGCGCGCGACGAGTCCCACAAAGTCCTGTGGGGCTTCACTGCTTCAAAGGGAATGCTGGACCAGGTTCACTGCTTGGTTGCCGTGTACGAGCCACTGTTTCACCTCATCGTTGAAGAGCTAGAGAGGCATGGCCTACCCGCCCCAGAGCACGGCGACCCAATCGCCCAGGCCCAGCGCACCATCGCCAACCTCGAAAAGGGCATTCAGTGGCTGAAAAGCTCGCTCAAGGTGCAAAAGCGGAGCGCACCGGCGCTTGAGCGCGCAACGTTGATCGCGCGCGCTACCGCCGAGGCCTACCGTCAGATCACCTTGGACACTGAAAGTCTAAAAGGCATGAAGTCGAAGGCGGGGGTAGACTCTACTGCCGACGACTGAAGTCTCACACTTGACCGGGTGGCAGGACCGAGGCGGTCGGTCGGTACGTCACGTCGCCGAGCGTGGTGTTTGGCGCCACCCTCTACGCACTGGAGCGTGCAAATTAGGAGACTGGAGGCTTAGAATAGGTTTGTTCGCAAGGTCCGAGGACCAGCCTTATGAGCCCAGTAACCCGTGAGCATATCCTCGCGTCTCTTGACGTAGCCAGGCATCAACTCCTTGATCTGTCCTCAAGAAACCGACTGCTGAATTTCAGGCCGTCCAAAACGCGTGGGGTTGAGGTTGTCGATGAAGATCCAGTCGAGATCTATCGGGTTCTAGTTACAGAGAACAAACAGATGGTCTTTGCTGGCGCGCGAGATAGCGCCGCTAAGCAAAGGACGAGTGGGGAAGGTGAAGCCGACACCGAGCCCGTGTTCGAGTCACTTCCCATTGACACAATGGACCTGACACTCAACACCCAAGAGCCAGAATCCAAACTGCATGCAAGACTCCTCCGAACTTATTACGATGCCCAGACGACTATTGAGGAACAGGGCGTAAACACGCTCTTCCTTGCGCTGGGTTTCCTCCAATGGTACGAGGACGACACCAGCGAGGAGCCGCGCCAGGCACCGCTCATCCTGATTCCGGCAGGGCTTGACCGCAAGGGGCCTCAAAGTCAAAGATTCAAGCTTTCCTACACAGGAGACGATCTCGGCACCAATCTGTCATTGGCCGCAAAACTCCGCGAAGATTCTCACATTGAGTTGCCAGAGCTCGACGAGGAAGATTTAGACGTCGCTGCCTACTTTCGCGCAGTCGCAGTCGCGGTCGCCGAAAAGAAGAGATGGCAAGTCCACACGACGAAAGTAGCCCTGGGCTTCTTCTCGTATGCAAAATACCTGATGTTCAAGGACCTGGACCCAGCCAACTGGGTTGGCGCACTTGATCCCTGCAACCACCCGGTCCTCGCTCCCTTGCTGGGAGACGGGTTCGAAACTCCGTCTGACCTTCCAAGCGACGACGCGTCAGTAGACCCGCTCCGCCCCCCTGAGAAGGCGTTTGAGGTAGTCGAGGCCGACAGCTCGCAGCGGCTTGCGTTGTTGGATGTCGAGCGCGGGGTTTCAATGGTTATTGAGGGACCCCCAGGTACCGGCAAGTCTCAGACGATAACCAACGTGATTGCCGAATCCATTGCGGCTGGCAAGAAAGTGCTATTCGTCGCGGAAAAGAACGCTGCCTTGACAGTGGTCAAGCGCATGTTGGACAAGCAAGGAATTGGGGACCCCTGCCTCGAGCTTCACAGCCACAAGACAAAGAAGCGTGGATTCCTCGAGGAACTCAACCGCACTATTGCGCTAGATCCCCCAGAGGAGGTTGACCATGCCCCCCTGTGGCGGCTCGGTGCCTACACGGATGCGCTTAACAACTACGTGAGGGCGCTGCACACTGGAATCAGTCAAAGCGGTACCACGGCCTACGACGCCATGGGACGCCTCGTGCAGATTCACCAGAAGGCCGGCATACTGCCGGAAACCGATTTCAACGAGATTTCCAGTTGCTCGCGCCGTGATTTCGACGAAAGACTCGCAAAAGTGCGTGAACTGCAAGCCGTTATTGCGGCAATTGGCGTACCTCAGGTTCATCCCTTTTTTGAATGTCATCCTCCGGCACTTCTACCCTCAGACCTGCCCCAAACAGCCCAGAGGATCGTGGCTGCCCAGACAGCAACCAACGCTGCTGCGGGTGCGTTGGCCGATCTTGCAACACATCTGAGCCTCGACCCGCCCAAGACCCAGACAGGCCTCGGCGATTTCCTACGGACCGCCGAGTTCGTGATGACAACACCAGAGGGCATTCACCGTGTAAACCTTCCTGTCTCAAACTGGGTATCAGAACGCAAGCGCATCGAAGAACTCTTAGCGGCAGGCGTCAGACTACAGAGACTGCAGAAGCAATATGGCCCGACGCTCATGCCTGAAGCCTGGCACGCCGATGTTGTCACAGTCCGCGGGCGATTAGCAGCACACGGAAGGAAGTGGTATCGCCTCCTCATCTCGGACTTCCGGGGTGCCCGTCGCCGCCTAGACGAACTCTGCCGTGACGGATGCCCGGGGACGCTTGCCGATCGTTTGGCCCTGCTTGACGCCATCCTGGATTATCAGCGGCTGCGAAGGGCCATCCAGCAAGCGCAAGCACTTGACTCGTTGCTCTTCCGCGGTGAATGGCGTGCCGAGAAATCTAACTGGGAAAACCTGGAGACATGGTTCCGGTTTACTCTGCGCCTTCACGAGAAAATAGCAGTGGAGCCTTCGCTTTCAGGACTTCTCAGTTTCCTCCAGAAGCCCCTGGTTCGCGGCGATCTTCGTCAGCGAATCAGCGGGCTGGGTGACGCGCTGGGCCATCTAACTTCCCGTTGGCAGCCTCTTCTTGATCCTCTGAAGCCCAGTGAGCAAGTCTTTTCTGGAGCCTTTGAAGCATGCCCCTTTACTTTGCTGCTTCAGCGTCTCGACGGCTGGTTGAGCAATGTCAATCGCCTACCGGAGATCTACCAGTACAACCTCGTGCGGAAAAGAGTTGCAGACTTGGGACTCCAGTCGCTTTGCGAACTAGCTGATCGGTTCGAAAAAGGGGGCAGCCTCCTCGAGGCGGTGTTTGAGAACACGTGGTTCAACGGCCTGCTCCGCGTTGCCTTTGCCGAACACCCGGAACTGGCTGAGTTCAACCGCGAGGCCCACGAAGAAAAGATTCGCTCATTCGGGGAGCTCGACCGGGAAATGTTTCGACTGAACCGCGCCCGGGTCGCGCTGTCTCACTTTGAAGCAGTCGATCGGCTACGAATTGCAGGTGTGCACGGAGGGTTCGGAAACCTGAAGGTGCTTCTTGAGCAGTTCCACCGGCAACGGCGACACCTTCCGATCCGCCAACTCATGAAGAAATGCGGCCAAGCCATCCAGGAGATCAAGCCCGTCTTTATGATGAGCCCCCTTTCGGTGGCTATGTTTCTGCCACCAGACGGTCCCCACTTCGATCTTGTGGTTTTCGATGAGGCCAGTCAGATCAGACCGGAGGACGCCTTTGGGCCAATCTTGCGAGGGCGCCAGGGCGTCGTCGTAGGCGACAGCCAACAAATGCCGCCAACCGCTTTCTTCATGCGGCTCCTCCAGGGTGATGGCCAAGAGCAAGAGGAGGAAGAGGAATCCGTGAGCAGTGTGGGTGATATGGAGAGCATCCTGAAGCTCTTTCGCGCGAGAAGCGCACACGCGCGGGACCTGCGCTGGCACTACCGAAGCAGACATCACTCGCTCATAGCCGTTTCCAACCGGGAGTTCTACCGCGACAGGTTGTTTGTGTTTCCCAGCACAAGCGACCAAAAGAGCAAGGAGGGGCTGTCCCACGCGCATGTGCCGGACACGGTGTACGGACGCGGCGGAACGAAAAGAAATCCCGAGGAAGCAAAGGCAGTAGCCCAAGCTATTGTTAAGCACGCGGAAACCGTCCCTGAGCTAACCCTGGGTGTAGTTGCGTTCAGCCAAGTTCAACAGGAAGAAATCGTCAACCAGCTGGAATTCCTCAGGCGTCAGAGCCCAGAACTTCAGGAGTTCGAGACACGGCATTCCTTCGAACGTCTGTTCATCAAGAACCTTGAGAATGTCCAGGGTGACGAGAGGGATGTCATCTTCATAAGTGTCGGGTACGGGAAGGATCAGGGGGGATACCTCAGCCACAACTTCGGTCCGGTCAACACTGAGGGCGGGGAGCGCCGTCTCAATGTTCTGATTTCGCGGGCCCGGGAGCGTTGCATCGTCTTTTCGAACTTCTTGCCCGAAGAGATCGATCTGGCGCGCACAAACTCACGCGGGGTGCGCGTGCTTAAGGCGTTCCTCCGCTACGCACGGGATCGCGAGATGGAAACGCCTCGGCCGACGGGCGCGCCTCCGCAGTCACCGTTCGAGCAGGCTGTACTGGAGGCGCTGCAGCATGAGGGATGGAGAGTGGACTGCCAAGTTGGGTCGGCTGGGTTCTTCATAGACCTCGCTGTAGTCGATCCCGCAAAGCCCGGACGCTACATGCTCGGAATCGAATGCGACGGAGCCCAATACCATAGTGCGCGGTCAGCCCGTGACCGTGATCGCCTGCGCGAGCAGGTCTTGCAGCTCAAAGGCTGGAATTTGCACCGGATCTGGAGCTCTGACTGGTTTCGTAACCCTGATAAGGAGTTGCACAAGACCATTGAGGCAATCGAGAGAGCGCGCTTAATAGGTCAGCCTGCTGCGAACCCTCCCGCAAACACCGATGACGAGGCCAATCCGGTGCCACGGGGCCCTGCAGGAGCAGACAACCCAACGACAGTGCCAGAGAGCAAGGCGGTGCCGTACCGAGAGTTCCGGTACGCCAAAACGTTGGATCTGGGCAATTTCGAATTGCATAATGTGCCCACACAGTGGTTGGCGGATAGGGTTTTGGACGTTGTGAAGCTCGAGAGTCCAGTTCACTTGATTGAGGTGGCGCGACGCCTGCGCGAGTGCGCTGGTTTGGGGCGCACCGGTTCCCGAATCCAGCAGGCCGTACAGACCGCGGTGGAGGAGCTGTGCCGCCAGGACCGCGTTGAAGTTCGGGAGCCGTTCGTCTGGGTTAAAGGCATGGCGGAACCGGACGTGAGAAACCGAGAGCACTTTCCTAACAACCGCAAGACACTAGAGCTGGTAGCACCAGAGGAGATTCAAAAGGCGATCATGCTCGTGGTAGGCAGCGCCTTTGGCATCAAGCGAAGTGAACTAGCAAAACAAGCGTGCTATCTCCTGGGTTTTGCACGAATCACTGAGGATATGATCGAACGGTGTACGGGTGAAATCTTGACGCTCATACGCCTTGGCAAACTCGTGGAAACCAACGGCGAGATCCATCTTCCGTAAAGTCAGAGTTGGGCAACCGTCAACTCTCGGTCAGCCGATGCCCCGTCACCTCGCTCCCGTCGTCTGCCTACCCTATTCCGTCGATCTCGGTCCGCATTGCAGCGTTAGCAAGGCGGGCCGCACCAGCAAGTGGATCGCTTCTTCGAGGTTCATTTGGCGATGGTAGCCCCGGACCAATCCGCCGGGCAAACCCATTGCGCTTGGGGCGTGCGGGACTACACTTGACCCGACGCTCGGCACGCCATGTGAACCCACCTACCACACTCCCAGAAAGTCACCCCGCCGTCCTCGAGGCAATGACGCTGCCTGACCCGCAGCCGCAGGAGATGCTGGACAGCCCCAGCGCCGCGATTCACCGCCGCCTACCGGAGCTCCCGGCCGAACAAGCGGCCGAGATCCTCCACGACCTCAACCTGCTCGGGCTAACGGCCGTGCCGTACATCCAGGGGATGGTGAACCCGACAAGCACCGCAGACCTGGAGAAGTGGATCACACCGGAAGGCAGGGACATGCTGCGGAGGACGAGGCACTGAAGACGCCTGAATTGGGATTCTCAGCCTCAGGACTGGCCGTGAAAAGGGGTCTTCCCCGGGCGCTCGAGAGGTGCGGTGCTTGTCACCTCACCTCACGTCTACCGCTTGACCTTAGCGGCAGACGCCGGCTTGCCGGGGCTGTCCGCTTGATGGAAGGGTTAGCCCTGGTCGTCGCTCAGGTTGTAGCGGACGATGTTCGAGATCTCCCTGTGCCCAAGCACCAACCCAGCAGCGTACATGACCGCATTCTTGATCACCCGTTCTGTACCGTCAGGCATGCGATACGAGAGATGGTCGCCAAAGTTCCTGAGCTCCGTGAACTGACCAGAGGTCGGCCTGTACGAGCCATCACCCTTCAACCGAAGGGTGGCATCCATCCGTCCTTCCGCGCGCACTTCCGTGCATTCGAATTCCATGGAGAAATCGAGAAACAAGACACCTGGGTCCTCTGTTGCATATAGTGTGTAGGTGAGGGCTTGGCGCAGCCCGAGATCGAAGCCGTGGCGGGCCAGGGTCCCATTAACGCTTTCTCGATATTGGGTCAAAAAGGCCTCGGCAAGACCATTCTCGTCCAGTGTAACGGTCGTACGCAGCGTTTTAAGCAGCGAGCTTAGCGCTGAGTGAAGCTCAATTTGATTTGGTCGATGCGAAGCCTCATCTCGCAGATTCCGAGCAAGTCCCTTCTCGTATTGCCGATCTTGGTAGAAGGCCTTGTCCGAGGTTACCAAGGCAACTGAGTCAGAGCCGAGCATCTCAAGGCAGCCCGCCCAGAGAACGCCGTCCTTGAATTGCTGGTCCCTGTCGCTAGGCGGCAGCTTGTCAATTGTCTTCAGGAAGGAACTACGCGCACTCTCCAGCGTAAGAGGCACCTCCATCTTCGGCACTCCCACCGATGCGAATACCTCTTCCACCTTCGCCTGTACGTCCTCATCGCTCGGGAGAACAATCTCCGGGAGTTTGCCGAACGCTGTCAGCAGGTGGCGGTGCCGCGTGCGAATTCCGTCTATATGCGCAGTCAGAAGAGCCCGAAGGTTGTGCTGAACTTCGAGTTTGACGACCTCGGGTATGGCCAGACGGGCACCGCGATGATTCAAGAAGAATCGGGCAACGGCACCAGCGGTGGACCGAAGCCCAAGCTCCGAGAGCCAGACGTTGGAATCAAATACGACGATCATGACCGACGAATCCCCTATGAGCGCTCGCGCCATGCTTCAGCGGGTCGGCTGGTCTGTGAGACGTCATACGCACAGCTTACTCCCCTACCCAACACCGCCGCCAGCCCGTGAAGGCGCGGGGCGGCTCCGCTGTAAGCGCTGGCTAGGTGTCCTCTCCACGCTCGTGGCCTTTCTGTGCTGCATGCCAGGCCTCGAATTCGTCGCGCAGTGCTTCGACCAAAGCCGTGCCGGGCAGGTCGAGGTGGGCGAAGGCTAAATAGGCAGTCTGGAGAAGACACGGGATGGCCAGTGCGACCGCAGAGGCAGCAAAGGCATAGGACTGGGGCGGGCCGTATTGGACGCCCCTCTCGGTCTTCGAAAGTCGATCGCCAATTGTGGCAGGAGACCAATGGGCCCAACCAGAATAGGGGCTGTAGAAGTTATCCCGGAGATCCGCCGCATCAACCGCATCGCAGATGGTCGTAAGCGTGGTGCCGGCTCGCCAGTTCTTGTGGTATGGGTCGGCCGGGAGAGAATCACCACGACGCTTTGCCTCCTTCGCCTTGGCGGTAAGCACGAGGGGCTCAACTTCCTGAAGCGCTTCGTTGAGCCGCTCCATCATCTCAGGTGTTGGCTCGAAGCCCTCCGAGCGACGCCTTGGCAGCGTTCTCCAGTCTTCGACTACCGCGAACGCCCTCCACCGGGCCGGACGATCAGACTTCTCGTGAGCGGCCCACAACAGCTGGACTAGGCCTTCGAACATACATCGTGAAACGAGGGCGGTGTCCTTGAGTGGACTGAGGCGAGGCAAAGAGTATGCGTGGTCAATCTGCTTGCTGAGGAAGCACAGCGCCATAAAAGCGAAGTCATCGTCGGAGCGATACTTCACTGCCCCAAGTTCCGGTTCCAGGGCGGTTCGAATCCTCTCAAGCCAGCTCAACAGATCCGGTAGGCGCGTTCTCGCGGTTGCTTCGTCAATTGGCACGATGCACCTCCATTAACATTCAAAGCTACGCCAATGTGGGACAGTCGCGCGACAGCGAGGCAACGCGCCCCGAGGGGCGCTCAGCGGAGCAGCTGCGCGATCTCCCTGGGCACCGAAGTCAGAAGGAGTCCAATGAAGAGGCAGATGACGCCCATGAGGGAGATGTAAAAGCCACCCGTCTCAGCGACTTCCAGCTTTGCCTGTAGTGCGTCGTCGTGCTCGGCTCGGATCTGCTGCTCTCGACGCAGCGTTTCGATGTGCTCGTGGGCCAGGCAGTCAAGGTTATTCTCGGCAGCGGCAAGCCGTTCTTTCAACTGTTCAACGTTCTTTGTTAGCGCACCGACCTGTTCTGCAATCGGGGACTCAGGATCGACGGGGCTCCAGGGACGTCCGATTGCTGCCGATCCGGAAACGCCGACCGGTAGGGCGTCGGCCACCATTACGTCCCTTCGACCCCAGGATGGGCGACGTGAAAGCCACGCTCTGAACGACGTCATAGGCCTTGGCCGTCCGAACATTTTTCGAGCCTTGCGAAGCCCGACAGCCACAGTACCGACCCCAAGCCACTGGAGAACGAGGCCGCTAACCCGAACTTCGAACTCGGAGGTGCCGGGATGAAAGGACACGCGGAGCGCCACGGCAAGGACGAGGAAGCCGGCCCACCACCACCAACCTTCTAAGAGCCACTTGCATTGCGCCAGAATCCGGCCGAAGAATCTTTTCACCGAGGAAGGATACCTCCGTAGTCATGCCCAATGTGAGGTGCGACCCCGGTGCGACCCAGCGACCCTCGATGTGCTGTAAGTTGGTGGAGCCGAACGGGATCGAACCGTCGGCCTCTTGAATGCCATTCAAGCGCTCTCCCAGCTGAGCTACGGCCCCACCAGGGAGCGAAAAGCTAGCAAGAGCCCGGCCGGGTGTCAACTC
>Ga0315284_10010916_pt1 | contig 12941 bp, 5 predicted proteins | sample YL17G09_16_MG_FD_203696 | JGI IMG/M metagenome (GOLD analysis project Ga0315284, IMG submission 203696) | Sediment microbial communities from Yellowstone Lake, YNP, Wyoming, USA - YL17G09_16 | ecosystem: Environmental > Aquatic > Freshwater > Lake > Sediment | place: USA: Wyoming | collected... | reverse complement strand
TGCTCATGCTGAGTTACGCCGACGCGCCCGTCAAGGAGATCGAGAATCTGCACAGTATCTGGAAGTACCTGTTCGAGCACAGCGACGCGGATACGGTGAGCCGGCTTCGCGGCGATCCGGCGTTTCGCCCGGACCCGCGCAGGCTGACGATTCAAATGGACGAACAAGGCACGCGGGGATTCAGCGTGACAATCGATCAGCTCCTGCGGAACAAGGCTCTCTGGGTGCCGTCGCTCGATGTGTTTGTGGCCGTCGGTGAACTGCCTGTTTCCTTCGAGGGGCATCAGGCGCAACTACAGGCATGGCGGGGCAAGGGCATTCTGGACCAGGTCCACGCCGAACCCGAGGCGACGTACGAGCAGTACAAGGCCCGGTGGGAGGATATGGGCGGCGTGAAGTACGTGAATCCGTCGCAGCCGTTCCCCGGCCATATCGTGTGTGTCACCTGGGACAGTGCGATTCCCAAGTTCGGCATCGACCGCGGCGCCGGCGTTTGGAGCGACCTGGGCAATCCGGACAAGCTGCGATTCTGGTACAGCTTCGGCGACCTGTCACAAGGGATCGCCGACTCCCGGGAAGGACAGCGACTGGAGGATGGCCTGCCTGTCATCACAACTGGGCTGGAGAAGGGCGGGATCTATTACGAAGTCGAGCAGTTCGCCTACCCCTTGAACGGCCCGCCTAAGGAACGACGCGGCGATATCCCCATGGTCCTGCTACAGAGGATCGCCATAACAAACCGCGATAAGTCGATGAAGCGAGTCTCCATCCAAATCAACCACCAGCGAGATCTGCCGGAAGCCGCGCAATTGACGCTCGCAGCCGACAATGGGCGAGACGTATACCTTTTCGAGAACAGTCTCACGCATGATGTCCTCTTCGCAATGGAGGGGGAGAGGCTGAAGGTCGGCGAGATCCGCGAATCGAACTTGGGGGATAAAGACAAGAAGTCGAAGGGCAGAATTTGGCAAGTTGAGGTCTCCTTGAATTTGACGGCGAGAGGCCAGCGGAGAATCATCATCAAGCTGCCCTCGCCGGTCATTGCCTCTGAAGGTCGCGCGAAGCTGACCGCCCTCTCTTACGCGCAGGCTCGCTTGCAGACACTGGCTTTCTGGTCGGACTATCTGGCGCGCGGCGCACAGTTCCGCGTTGCCGAGCCGGCCGTGAACGAGCTATTCCGGACAAATCTATGGCACGCGCTGCGGCTGCCGCGAAGGCACGGCGGGTTGGGCGAGGACGTCAAGATCGATCTGCCCTACTCGAACTTCGCCTACGGCCAGCAGGGCACGCCCTGGCCGGTCAACCAGGCGGTGTACGTGGATTACATGCTCTACGACCTGCGCGGCTACCACGGGATTTCCGTCGAGGAGCTTCTGGCGATATACCGCAACAACCAGGAGGCGAGCGGCCACGTCGGCGGCTACGCGAACTGGGGCGTGTACACCCCGGGCATGATCTACGTCGTCGCCAAGAATTACCTGCTATCGGGCGACCGAAATGCCTTGGACGCGCTGATGCCCTGCACGCTCAAGGCCCTCGACTGGTGCCTGGCCGAGATTCAGCGCAACCGCCAGCGGCCGGGGCCGTCGAGCGGACTGGTCCGCGCCCCGCTCAACGATGGGACTGGCGACGGCGTGTGGGCCTTCAACCAGGCGTATATGTACGCCGCACTGGACGTGTTCGGTCGCGTGCTCAAGCAGATCGAGCATCCGCGGGCGCAGGAGTGTCTGGCGGCGGCGCTGGATTTCAAGCGGGCGGTGGAACGGGGCTTCGGGGCAGCCACCATGCGCTCCCCGCTGGTGCCGTTGCGGGACCACACGTGGATCCTCTACGTGCCGTGCGAGGCCACCCGGTCCGGGCGCCTGTACGAGCAGTGGTATCCGACGGACGTGGACACGGGGGCGCTGCATCTCTCGCGGCTCAAGGCGCTCGACCCGGCCGGGCCGCTGACGACCTGCCTGCTCCACGACCACGAGGACAATCTCTTCTATGGTGGGTGGGCAATGGCGAATGAGCCGGTCTACAATCAGCAAGCGACCGCCTACCTGCTGCGCGATGACCCCAAGGCGGTCATCCGGGCGTTTTACAGCATGATGGCCTGCGCCTTCAGCCACTCGGTCTTCGAGCCGGTGGAGCATCGCTGGGCCTGGGGGCAGTACTTCGGTCCGCCCAGCACCGACGGCGCCTGGTTCGAGCTCTATCGCAACATGCTTGTCCACGAGCTTGACGACGACACGTTATTGCTGTTGCAGGCGACGCCGAGAAAGTGGCTGGAGGATGGAAAGAGCATCGAGGTCCAGCGGGCGCCGACGTACTACGGGAGGCTGTCGATGAAAGTGCAAAGTCACGTCGCCATCGGCACTATCGCCGTCGAGATCGACATGCCGGACCGGGCGTCACCCGGCGTTCTCCGGGTCCGCCTGCGCCATCCACAGGGCAAACCCATCCGCTCCGCGACGGTCAACGGCCAACCCTGGACAGACATCGACGTGCAAGAGGAATGGCTGCGAATCGTGCGGCCAAATCGCGGGCACTATTCCATCGCGGCGTCTTACTGAAGGGCTCAGATTGATGGGCGTGGCTCACGCCGGTTCAGCTCCAGGGCGGGTGGCTATGTCCGCGGTCGCCGGAGCGGTATCGTGTTTGGGGAACAGGCGGGCCACGATGCGGCCGAGCATCACGTACAGCGACGGGATGATCACGAGCGTCAGGACGGTCGTGAACGACAGGCCGAAGATGATCGCGATGGACATGTTCCGCCACCACTGCGTCGACTCGCTCTTGGTCGCCCAGGCAAAGGTGTGGAAATCGAAGGAGATTCCCAACGCCATAGGGATCAGGCCGACGAAGTTGGTGGCCGCACTGAGCAGCACCGGGCGCAGTCGCGTGACGCCGGCCTCGACAGTCGCCGACACCAGATCCATGCCCTCCCCCTGCAACTGCCTGGCGAAATCCAGCAGCACGATGCCGTTGTTGACGACGATGCCGGCGAGACTGATGACGGCGATGCCGGTCATGATGATGTTGAACGGCAGGCCGCAGACGATGAGCCCCAGCAGCACGCCGACCAGCGACAACCCGACCGTCGACATGATGATCAGGGGGATCAGCAGCGAGTTGAACTGCATGACCAGGATCAGGACGATCATCAGCAGGGCGACAAGGAAAGCCTTCCACAGGAAGGCCTGGGCCTTCTCCTGTTCCTCTTTCTCGCCCGCATATCGTATCTCGTAGCCCACCGGCATCTTCAGCTCGGTCAGCCGTGTCTGCACGTCTTTCAGCACTTCCGCGCTCAGTCTTCCTTCCGTGTCCGCCGTCAGGGTCACCACGCGCTTCTGATTGACGCGGTTGATCGTGCCGAATCCGCCTTGGTACTCGAATCGTCCGAGGGTACTGAGCGGCACGGCGTTGCCCGTTGCATTGGGGACTTGCAAGCGGTAGAGGTCGTCGATGTTGACCCGCTCCTCCAGCGGCAGCCGCACCGTGATGTCGTACTCGTCATTGAACTGGCGGTAGGTGCCGACCTTGGTCCCGAAGATCGCCATCTTGAGGAAGTTGCCGACGATGGCGGTGTTGACGCCGAGGAGCATGGCCTCCCGGCGGTTGACGGTGAAGGCCAGCTCGGGGCGCGTCGCCTCGAGGTCGCTGCGCAGATTGACGACGCCTTGGACGCCCACGATCTTGTCCTGGGCCTGGCGGCTGAGTGCTTCAAGCCGCTTGAAGTCCTCGCCGACGATGCGAACCGTCACGGGCGCACCGGTCGGAGGACCGTCCTTCTCCCGCTCCACGCGAATCTCGGCGCCGGGAATATCCGCGATGGCGTGCCGAACTCCGGAGATGACCTCCATCGAGGGCTTCTCCCGCACCGCAAAATCGTAGAAGACCAGGGTGAGATTAGCCAAATGCGGCCCGCCTGAACTGCCTGCCAGGTTGAAGCCGCCGCCCGCCGAGCCGACGTTCGTAATCATGTACTCGATGTACGGGTCCCACGGCTTGATGCGCTCTTCGATGATTCTCGCGATGCGGTCGCTCTCGCGAATATTCGTCCCCTGGGGGGAGCGGATGTTGATCGTGGCACGCGCGGGGTCGCCCTGCGGGAAGAACTCCACGCCATTGCCGAACTTGTAGTACAGAAGGCCCATCGCCCCCAGGAGGAAGCCGGCCAGGATCAGGGTGACGCCGGGCCACGAGATCGCCAGATGCTGCACCCGGCGATAGCCTCGGATGAATCGGCTCTCTCGTCCTTTGGGCGTGGCGCCGCCCGCGGCGACCGCGCAGAACGTCGGGTTGAACACCAGGGCCACGAGCAGCGAGCTGAGCAACACAATCGTCACCGTGATGGGCAGGTACTTCATGAAGTCGCCCATGATCCCCGGCCAGAACATCATCGGAATGAAGCTGGCCACATTGGTCAGGGTGGAGCTCGTTACGGGCCAGGCCACCTCCCGCGTGCCGATGATCGCCGCCCGCAGCCGGGGCACGCCCAACTGCATGTGCCGGTAGATGTTTTCCACAATCACGATGGCCGTGTCCACGAGCATGCCCAGCGCCAGGATGAGGCTGAACAGCACGATCATGTTCAGCGTGTAGCCCAGCATCTGGATGATGAAGAAGCTGGCGAGCATGCTGAAGGGGATGATCAGAGAGACGATCATGCTTGACCGCCAGCCGAGGAACAGCACCAGGACCCCGATGACGAGGACCAGCCCGGAGGCCATGTTGTTCTCCAGGTCGGCCACCATGGTGCGGATGTGCTTCGACATGTCGAACGTGATGTCGAACTTCACGGCGGCCGGGACCTGCTCCCGCGCCCTGGCGACGACGGCCTTGATCATATCGGAGACCTGCACGATATTGGCCCCGGCGCGCTTCTGAACGCCCAGGGTGACATTGTCCCTGCGGTTGAGGCGTGAGTAGCTGGTGCGGTCCTTGAACGTGTCGCGCACGGAGGCCACGTCGGCGAGGTAGATGGGCTTGCCGTTGCGCGTGGTGATGAGCAGGTGGTCCACCTCTTCCGGCGTGACGAACTCGGCGGGCACGCGGACATTGAACCGGGTGCCATCGGTCTCCAGGCCGCCGGCGGAGATGTTCACGTTCTCCGATGGGATCAGCGCGAGGATTTCCGGGATCGTCAGGTTGTACATGGCCAGCCGCTCCGGGTTGAACTCCAGCCGGATCTCCGGCTCCAGGGCGCCCAGCACCTCGACCTTCAGGATGCCCGGAAGGGTCTCGATGGCGTCCTGCATGTCGTCGGCGATCGCCTTGAGCTGCACGGGCGAGACGTCGCCGGAGATACTGACCTGCATGATGGGGAATTCATCGAAGCTGATCTCCTTGATCACCGGGTCCTCCGCCTCCTGCGGAAGCTCGCCCTTGGCCAGGTCCACGCGGTCGCGCACGCGCTGCAGGGCCATGTCCGGCGGCACGTCCGGCGTGAATTCCACGCTGATCATGGACATCCCCTCGGCACTGCTGGAGGTAATCTCCTTGACGCCGCGGATGCCGGTGAGCTCCTTCTCGATCTTCATCGTGATCGAGCTCTCGATATCTTCCGGCGAAACGCCCTCATAGACCGTGTTGATCAGGATGTAAGGGATGGGGATATCCGGGAATGCCTCCCGCGGCAGCGAAGAGTAGCTGTACCCGCCCAGGAGGATCACGAGCAGGCCCAGCACGGCCACGGTGGTTCGATTCTTGATGGCAAGATCGGTGAGTATCATAGCGACTGTTCGCCTTCTTTAGTGAACTCCATTCTGCAAGACTCCTATTCCTTCCCCAGTGGAACGACGTTGACTTTCTGTCCCGGCGCGACGAAGCGGTGGCCGGAGATGATGAGCTGATCGCCCGGCTGAAGGCCCTCGGTCACCTGAACGCGGTCGCCCTTGATGATGCCGAGCCTGACGTCGCGGCGCTGGGCCACGGCGGACTCGACGAGATACACGGCCTTGCCATCCTCCATCGGAATTACCGCCAGCAGCGGGATCATGATGACGTTCTCCATGATCCGACGGGTCAGGCGGGCACGCACGATCTGGCCGCTTCGCAGGAGCCCATCCTTGTTGGATACAGTGATTTCCATCCGCGTGGAGCGGGTCTGCGGGTCGGCCAGCTCGCTGATGAACGTGATGATGCCCGCTGCGGACTGCTCTCGCCCCTTGATATCGGCAAGGACCTCCACCTTCTGCCCGACAGAGAAGAAGGGAACGTCGCGCTCAGGCACTTGGACGACGACCTTGACCGGATCGGTCTCCACGACCACGGCCACCGCCGCACCCACTTGGACGTACTCGCCTTCCTCGACGGGAAGATCGTTCAGAATACCGCTGATCGGTGCGACGATAATAGTCCGCTCCAGACGGGCCTGCACTTCCTTCAACTGGGCCTCGCTGGTGGCCAGCTTGGTCGTGGCGTCATCGAGGTCGCTTCGGGAGGTCGCGTCTGTCTTCACCAGGGCGGACATTCGCTCGTACTGAATCCTGTCGCGGCTGTACTGCGCCTTGGCGATCTCCACTTGAGGCTTGATCAGGTCCGTGTTGAGTTGGACCAGCAGATCGCCGGCCCGGACGAGGCTGCCCTCCTTGGGTGGGATTCGCTCGACGCCGGCGGCCACTTCCGCAGCGACTGTAACGATCCGGTTCGGCTCGACAGCCGCCGGCAGGTCGAACGTATCAGGCGACTGGGGCTGCGCTGTCACGGCAATGACCGAAACGTTGACCGGCGGGGCTTCTATGACCACTACCTCTCGTTTGGGCGCTGGTATTTTCGTAATAGCGGCCAGTACGGCAATCGCCCCCAGCAGAATGACCAGCGTGATGATCGTACGCAGCCACGCTCGACTTTTCTTGCCCACTTTCTTCTTTGGCGACGGATCGCTCATGGATTTTACCTGTCTCTCTGTGGCGCTTTCGGCCGGGAGGCCCTGTTTTCAGTATTGAAAACAGGGCTGTCTCGCCTCTCGGCTGACGAGCGGCGCCGGACTGTGAAATGTAGGCTCTTCTTCCATCACGATTCACTTTGCCTGCCAAACACATGTTTCATACGATAGTTTAAAACGTTTGTTTAACTTGTCAAGAGCAGCCCTTCCATTTTTTGTGCAGCCATCCATTACCTGCGTCTGGCGAGGCGGCATTTGGATTGATTGGGGAGCATTGACGGCTTATCATTCCATGCGTGCATTCCCGCCGGGGCGGGAATGACAAAGCGGTATGACGGGCACGAATCGGAGCGACTCCAATGGCACAGAAGCTATCACGTCGGGTGTTTCTCAAGTCGGCAGGCTTGGCTGCGGCGGCGGCTCTATTTCCCATCGGGTGCAAGGCGGCCCAGAGGAAGGTGCCAAACGTGGTGCTGATCTATGCGGATGATCTGGGGTATGGGGATGTGGGCTGTTACGGGGCGACCAAGGTTGCGACGCCCAATATCGATCGGATCGCGCGGGAGGGGGTCCGGTTTGTCAATGCCCATTCGGCGTCGGCGACTTGCACGCCTTCGCGGTACGCGATGATGACGGGTGAGTATGCATGGCGGAAGAAAGGGACGGGGGTATTGCCGGGGGATGCCCGGCTGATCGTGGAGCCGGGGCGGGTAACGCTCCCCTCGCTGATGCAGCAGGCCGGATACAAGACGGGCGCGGTCGGGAAGTGGCACTTAGGACTGGGGGCGGGAGACCTGGACTGGAATGGCGAGATCAAACCGGGGCCGTTGGACATTGGGTTTGACTATTGCTTCCTGATTCCGGCGACGGGCGACCGCGTGCCGTGCGTGTATGTGGAGGACCGGCGAGTGGTCGGCTTGGACACCAGCGATCCAATCCGCGTCAGCTACCAGCAGCCCGTCGGCGACGAGCCGACCGGCAAGGACCACCCGGAGCTGCTCAGGATGCACCCCAGCCACGGGCACGACCAGACGATCGTCAACGGCATCAGCCGGATCGGATACATGAGCGGTGGCAAAGCGGCCCGCTGGGTCGATGAGGACATGGCCGACACGATCACGGGCAAGGCCGTGCAGTTCATCGAACGACACAAGGATGAGCCGTTCTTCCTCTACTTTTCAACCCACGATATTCACGTCCCCCGTGTGCCCCACCCGCGGTTCGTCGGCAAGAGCGGTCTGGGCCCTCGCGGCGACGCGATCGTGCAGCTTGACTGGTGTGTCGGCGAGGTCCTGCGCACCTTGGAGAAACTCGCCCTGGCGGCCAATACGATGGTGATCTTCACCAGCGACAACGGGCCGGTCGTGGACGACGGGTACAAGGACCAGGCGGTGGAGCTGCTCGATGGCCACAAGCCGGCCGGACCGCTTCGCGGCGGTAAGTACAGCGCGTTTGACGCCGGGACGCGCGTGCCGTTCCTCGTGCGGTGGCCGGAGCGGGTGAAGCCCGGCGTGTCCGATGCGCTCGTCTGCCAGATCGATCTGCTCTCGTCGATGGCGGCGATGAACGGGCGGAAACTTGACTCAGCGGCCGGGCCGGACAGCTTCGACGTGTCGGCGGCCCTGCTCGGAAAGTCACAGGCCGGCCGGGACCATCTGGTCGAGCACGCGGGCACGCTGTCGCTGATCAAAGGGGACTGGAAACACATCGAGCCGAGCAAAGGGGCGAAGGTCAACGCCGGTACGAATACCGAGCTCGGCAACGACCCGCAGGCCCAGCTCTATAACCTCAAGGACGATCTCGGCGAGAAGCAGAATCTCGCCGCCCAGCGGCCGGAGGTTGTCAAGGACATGGCCGCGATGCTTGTGAAAATCAGAAACGACGGGCGCAGCAGACCGCAATAGGACAAGTGGGCCCCATGCCTGCGGCTTACTGATTTCTCGCGGGCTCAAACGCCGGCGGGGTCGGGGTGGACCCAGGGACTTCGGTAGGGGCGGGCCAACAGGCGGTTGGCCTCCTCGTCGCCGACGACCTGGCCCTTTTCGGGATCCCAAACCAGCTTTCGGCCGAGCTTGCAGGACATGTTGGCCAGGATGCACGAGGCGGCCGTGATGTAACCCTGCTCGACATCGGAAACCGGCCGGCCCCGCGTCTCGACGGCATCGAGGAAGTCGCGCCAGTGAACGCGCATCGCGGAGGCGACGTGACGCTCTAAGTCTTTCTCGGTCTTGTCCTCGGGGTACTTGTCGTATTCGTAGAGGGCCTTGCCCTCGAGTTTCTCACCCTGTCCCTGCGGAATGAATTGGTAGCGGTGGACGTCGGCTTTGAGAGTGCCCTTGTCGCCATAGATGAAAGCGGCCCAGGGAAATTCCGGATCGGGAGCGGCGCCCCAGGTGCGGTGGGTCCAGACGATGGGCAGGCCGTCGAAGTCGAACGTGGCGGTCTGCGTGTCGGTGATGTTGGCCTTGCTGCCCTTGTCCACGAGGATTCCGCCGGAGGAGCTGACACTCTTGGGCCATCCGAGGTCGAGCATCCAGCGGACCATGTCGAGCATGTGCACGCACATGTCGCCGACGATGCCGTTGCCGTACTCCATGAAGGCCCGCCAGCCTCGCGGGTGGTTGATCGAGCAGTACGGCCGCATCGGGGCCGGGCCGGTCCACATCTCGTAATCGAGGTTCTCCGGCGGCGTCGTGTCCGGCGGATTGCCGCCCGCTCGCATGTGATAGTAGCAGCAGACCTCGGCATAGGCGATCTTGCCGAGCTTGCCCTCTTTGATGATCCTGTCACGGGCTTCGATGAGGTGCGGCGTGCTGCGACGCTGCATATTCACCTGCACGACGCGCTTGCACTTGCGGGCGGCCGCCACCATCGCCTGGCCCTCCACCACGTCGGTGCTGATAGGTTTCTCCACGTATACATCCGCGCCCGCCTTGACTGCGGCGATCATCGCCAGGGCGTGCCAGTGGTCGGGCGTCGCGACGTGCACGATGTCGAACTGCTCCTGCTTGAGCATCTCGCGATAGTCTCCGAACGTGCGCGGCGTCTTCTTCGATTTCTGGCGTGCGGCCACCATCTCGGCGGCCTCGGCCAGCATGCGCTTATCCACGTCGCATATCGCGACCACCTCCACCGGCTCGATCTGCAGCAGGCGAAACATGGCGCTCTTGCCATACCAGCCGGGGCCGATCAGGCCCACACGCTTTGGCCTGGGCTGGGCATACGCGGGGACGTAATTGCCGATGGTGGACAAAGCGACTCCGGCGCCGGCGGCTCGAAGGAATTCGCGACGATTCATGGCGTTTCTCCTGATTGCGGTCTCTACACGAATCCGACATCACGTGGCACGACTATACCACGCCTCCGTGTCACCCGCAAGCCGGACACTGCCATCGTAGAGGGATAATCCGGGTGGCATCGTCAAGCGCAGCTTGGCGATGGTCTCATGGCCACACAAGGCAACCATCGCCAAGGCCTTCGGCCTTGACGATGCCACCCGGGACGGTGCTACGGTTACTGGTTCGGCTCGACGGTGACGGTGCGCGTGAGATTCCCGGCCTGTAACATGCAGGGGCCGGCAGCGGGAGCGGTCAGTCCGCCGAAGACGACCTCCTTCTTTTCATCGGGGCCAAGCCAGACGCATTGTGTGACGATCTGTCCGGCTGCGATGAGATCCACGTTGCACAGCCCTTCCTGCTTGCCGTTCTGCACGGTCACCGAGATCGAGTATGGCTTGCCCGCGATGAGGCGGCCCGCATTATCTTCGCCGGCGGGTTTCAAGTCGACGTAAGCCGGCTGCACAGCCTGGATGGCCGTATCCCGCAGCCGCACGCGCGAGACATCGTACAACGCCATCAGATCGGCCGCGCCCGCAAATCGCGGGAAATCGAGATCGTCCAATGCAAGCTGCTTGACGTTCTCGCAGATCATCATCGGCCGCAGGTCGTCCTGGACGCAGCCGAGGCGGACGTCCTCCAAGGTGAGTTTCTCGACGTTGCGGGCATAGAAGCCCCAGGCAGGAAGCGGCCGGGCATCGACGCCGGGCGCCTTGATTGGCTGGCTCGTTGGCTCCGGGCGCCGGCCGCCTTCGAACTCGACGCTCACATCGCGGAACGTCACGTCTTTGAAGGGAACGTCCGCCCAGCTTTCGACGGAGCAGGCGGCGCGATAGACGCCGGTGGCGCTCACGCGGCTGACGGTGATGCGACCGGCGGTATTGCCCCGCTTGATCAGGAAATGGAACGGTGTGGCCACGTTCTTCATCGTGATATCGGAGATCAGCACGTCGTCGAGGTCGCCTTTGGTGGCGTCCCAGGCCCCCGGCTGGAGGTTGATGCCGGCGAGCATGTTGTAGCGGTTGGAGGTGCGGTGCGGCTGGACGCCCGGGCCGTAGAACAGGCAATTGTGAATCGTCAGATGGGTGGCGGGGCCGATCAGGCGGATGCCGTTGCACGAGGAGTTCACGATGCAGTCGGAGATCAGGGCATTCTCCCAGTACCGTCCGGCGATGGAGTCGTCCCCGGTGTAGAACCGGCAGCCGATGATGCTCACGTTACGGCAGGGCCGCTCCGGGGCGCCGCGGAAATGCACGCCATCCCAGCCGCCCGTGAACGTCACATGGCGGATGTCCACGTCATCGCTGATCTGAAAGAAGATGGCGTAGTTCGCCGAGTCGATGAACGTCACGTCCTGGACCGTGACATTGCGACAGTTCACGAACACGAAGGTGTGCGGCCCGCGCATCCGCTCCTCGCCGGTGGGGTCGAAGACCTTGTTGCCGTCGATCACACCTTGCCCGGCGATCCCGATGTCCCCCAAGCCATCCCCGAGGATGAGCGCCCTGTGCCACTTGCCCCACTTGGCCTCGGGCATGAAGTCAGGCACGGTCGGATGCTGGTACTGGTCGAGGTCGGGGGTGCCCACGAGGACGGCCCCCGCCTCCAGGAAGAGCGTTACATGACTTTTCAAATGCACGGTTCCCGACAGGTAGCGGCCGGGTGTGAGCCGCACCTGACCGCCTCCGGCCTGTGCACAAGCCTCGATGGCCTTGTTGATCGCGGCGGTATCGAGCGTCTTGCCGTCCCCCACGGCCCCACAATCGCGAACGTCGAAGATGCCGCGCTCCGCGGCGGTTGTTCCCCGCGACTCCGCGGTCAGTGCCGCCGTGAACAGCAGCGAGCAAGTGATGGTCAGGGCACGTCGGCGAGTTATCCCTTTCGCGTCCACCATGAAACAGCCTCCCATAATGGGCCTATTCTATATCCAAGCTGCATTTGCCGGGACGTTTCCATACCTTTAACAGAAACCGAACCCGTGGGCAAGAGAACGATCGTCGCGGTCCGGCCTTTCGGGCGAGTATGCGAGATATAACTCCTGCACAGAGCCGTGCTTGCCGGGGACATTGGTACCTGACCTGTCCCTGGAGAATGCGTCCCGCCGGACCCAGCGTCCGAAAAATAAGCGTATTTTTTAAGGAAACTGACACTTTGATGGTTGACAACTCCGGAGAAAAACCGTAGTATGGTGATAATGCAGGCCCTCACGCAGTGAGGCTTCAATCACGGGCTCTGTGGAGCCTGGGGAAACCAGCCGTATCTTTCCCCGCAATGCATGTCATGCTGGTGTGAGGTCGCTAATCTCAAGTTGGCAGAGGCATTGCGATCGGGTATCGTTTCAACGTGTGTTTGCCCGCAGGAAGTGGGCAGGGCGGTGGCGTGCAAAGAATCTGAAAAAAAGTTGCACTCAGCACGCCGATAGTGTATAAAGTAGACTTGAGTGTGAGTTCTGCCCCGTGGGTAGCGCGCGCGGTGTGCTGCGCTGTGTCGCCCAAGGGGTGAGCGTGCGATTACACGGCAAGTCAGAGTCGGAGGCCCTGACACGGAGTGAGTTTCGCTCGGCACACAGTACACGGGGGAGTTGGGTGCGTTCATCGTGCCGCATCTCGGATTCTGTCCATCCATTTTCAAGAGGGGTGTCTCTCTATCTGCGGAAAGGAGGTGAATCGCTCGATTCGATCATGGTGTGAAACGTCTTGGAGACGTTGGGATATGCTGCTTGGGTGAGGACC
>Ga0315284_10010915_pt1 | contig 12941 bp, 6 predicted proteins | sample YL17G09_16_MG_FD_203696 | JGI IMG/M metagenome (GOLD analysis project Ga0315284, IMG submission 203696) | Sediment microbial communities from Yellowstone Lake, YNP, Wyoming, USA - YL17G09_16 | ecosystem: Environmental > Aquatic > Freshwater > Lake > Sediment | place: USA: Wyoming | collected... | reverse complement strand
CCAGCAGCTTGATCTTGGCCGACCAGATCCAGCCGCTCCCCACCAGCCAAGTCGGGTCAGGGCCTTTCGTGATTGGAGGTGTCAAAGTTCGTCCCAGCGTAAAACAGAGCTTTACACGCGACCAAAATCTTGGTATTTACATGCAGGTCTATAATCTGGGTTTGGATGCCCAGACGCACAAGCCGGCGGCGGAGATCGAATACGACATTGCCAAAGAGGGGAAGTCGGTTCTGAACCAGACCGAAGATGTAGCGAAGATGCCTAATGCCGCACAACAGATCACGTTGCAGAAGACCTTGTCGTTGAAACAAATGCAGCCTGGTAAGTACACGGTGCAGATCAAAGTGAAAGACAACGTCAACAAGCAGACGCTGACACCTTCGGCGACTTTTGAACTGCGGTAACTTCTTCGCCTGGCGCTTTCTGCCTTCCGTGCTGGCAGGGAGTGATGGATCGGGCGGAGAAAGAATCTGAGGCAGGTTATGAAGACGATCGTGCTGCAACTCCGGGCGATCATAGTCCTCGTGGTGAGCGGGGCCGCGCTTCTCTGCCTGACCCCCTCGCGGGGAGGAGGCGCCCAGTTCGGTCGGCTCTCGGGCTCGGTCACAGACACCTTGGGTAATCCCTTGATGGGTGCGACCGTTTTGATCATCGGACCTATCCTCGGCGGGACTTCCGTCATGGGCAGTCCGGTCGAGCGCGTCGTCACCGATACGCACGGGATGTTCGGCATTGAACGTCTGGTTCCCGGCTGGTATTCCCTCCGGGTGAGTTCAGCGACACGCCTTCCTGTCGTCCGAAGCGGGGTACGCGTGACAGCGGGAGACAATGTTCAGGAAAAGTTCATCCTCAGCGATCTTCTAGCGCCCATCCATTTCCAGGTGCCGTCGCAGAGTGTTTCCACCTGGAGTGACGATTGGAAGTGGGTACTTCGGACGTCAGCTTCTACTCGCCCGGTTTTGCGTTACCGGGAAGACGCGAGCGCGGCCTCGGCGCGGCGGAAATCGAAGCCGCCTCGGCTGGCCAGCCGACGGCTGGTGGCGATGATGCCTGGGTCGGCGCGGCGCGAAGTGCTTGCCAACGATCCCGGCGTGGGGAGCGTGCTGGCTTACCTCCGTTCGCTCTCGGCCAACTCCGATGTTCTGGTAGCGGGTTCGATGGCGACCAATGGTGTGCAGGCTTCCTCGCTGGCCGCCTCTTTGCGCCGGAATTTGATGCAGGGAGACCCGCAGGTATTGACCCTAGTGGTGCATCAGCTGAGCCTTGCCGAGGGTCTGCCTCTTATGCGGGGAGACGATCGGCAGCGGGTCCGCTACGCCCAGGGTCTGGCCGTCAGCTACTCCCGCACGCAGCAGCTAGCTGGTTCCCTCAGCCTCACGGCGGGCTTCGAACTGGACTATCTGAATGCGATGCAAGACGCGAAGCTGGCACGCCCGCAGCTGCGGCTCTTGTACCAGATGAACCCCTCTACGGCGCTGGCCTTTCAATATGGCGTCGAGCGGAGTGGCGTCTCGGATACCCTGCTGGAGCGGGTGGGAATGCTTCAAGCCTTTCCGCGCGTGACGATGCGGGACTTTCGCCCGCGCCTCGAGCAGTTGAATCACGCTGAGATCAGTTTTCATCGCCGCGTGAGCAAGGACTCACAATTCGAATTGGCTGTCTACGGCGACGGTCTCCAGAATGCCGCCGTTTACGGGTTCGGTTCCTTGGGTGAATCGGGTTGGCAGTCGGGGAATATCCTGGCTAACCCGGTCGCGAACGGCTGGGTTCTCAACGTGGGTGATTACCACTCTGCGGGGTTCCATGCCGCTTATACGGCCAAGCTAGGTGCCCACATGGAGGCTGCCTTTGCCTATGCGCTGGGTGACGCTCTGACGGTGGACCCTGCCGCTGCCGCCAGCCAGAGTTATGCCCTCAACTCTCGCGGACTATTGAGGCCTGCCCGGAGCCAGACCGTGGCGGGAAGGTTCACGGCCCAGATCCCGAAGTTCAAGACCCAGATCACCACCTCTTACGAGTGGATGCCGCAGGATCGTGTGACGCTGGTGGATCCTTATGGACAGGCGAACCTGCAGATGCAGCCTTACCTTGGTATTCAGATTCGCCAGCCCCTCCCGGCCCTGGCATTTCTTCCTGCCCGGATTGAAGCACTTGCGGACTTCCGGAACTTGCTCGCCCAGGGTTACGTACCACTGACCCAAGCGGGTGATAACCCGGTGATCCTCACCTCGGCTTACCGGTCTTTTCGAGGCGGATTCTCCGTTCAGTTTTGAGACGACAGAGAAGAAGCGCCCGGCTGGGAACCCTCTCTTTAAGCAGTGTCCGACTCACAACATCTGAGGTTTAACCTGGGTAGATCCCGTAAGTTGTCGGACATGTGTCGGCCGTTCTTACTTACAGAAATATGTATACTGGATTCCATAATACATATCTAATTTGTCACAATAAGGCAAGTGTTTGTATTCTATTGAAAATTAACGGTTTGCATTGGTGATGAAATCTTGAATTTGGAACATAAGTTGCTGAGTAAAGAAGGGGAGTTGTGTGCCTCCGGTTGACTAGGCCTTTTTCACATGAATAGTCGCGCTCCGTTCCGCGTAACTACGGTCGCACTTGCCGTGCTGAGTCTCGTGCTGGTGGTGTTTGGCGCGCTGAACTTCCAGCAGCGCAGCAGCTACCGATTACCCGACGATGGCGTCTCTTGGATGGATTCGCCCGATGGAGTCCTGGCCTGGATGGTGGCCAAGGACGGACCGGGTGCTCGCGCGGGTATTCGCGAACACGACGTGCTGATCTCCATTGATGGTAGGCCAGTTGACAATGCCGTCGATGCTGCTCGTGTAATCTTTCAAAGCGGCGTCTGGTCCATGGTCACCTACGAGTTGTCTCGCCAAGGGGAGAAATTCCAGACCCCAGTCATTATTTCGCCCCAAAGCAGTTCAGAAACCCTGCGCTATTACCTCCTCCTGGTGGGGTTGCTCTACCTATTCATTGGAGCCTTCATTCTTTTTCGCCGCTGGACGGCCCCCAAATCTCTGCATTTCTATTTTTTCTGTCTGGCTTCTTTTGTTCTCTATACGTTCTCATACTCGGGCAAGTTGAATCTCTTCGATTGGACGATCTACTGGTTGAATGTCGTTGCTCTGATCTTGCAGCCGCCCCTTTTCGTCCATTTTTGTCTGGATTTTCCGGTGCGCCGGCACTTCCTGCGGCAGCGGCTCTATCTGATTCCGCTCCTCTATGTGCCGGGACTGGTGCTGCTGGCCACGCAAGTTCTGGTGGCTTGGCGTGTCATCATTCTCCCGATGCCGCTGCTCCATGCGCGCTGGCTGCTGGACCGCATCGGGTATATTTGGCTGGCAGTGTATTTCCTCGCGGGAGCCATCGTGCTGCAGTACGCGTACCGGCGCGCCCAGGGGCCCTTGCGCAAGCAGCAACTGAAATGGGTGACGCGCGGCACGTTTCTAGCCATCGTACCCTTTGCCGCTTTGTATGCGCTGCCGTATTTCCTGGGCTTCATTCCCGCGCCGTGGATGAAGCTCTCTGCCCTTTCCCTGATTTTCCTGCCGCTAACCTTCGGGTATGCCATTGTCCGCTATCGGTTGATGGATGTGGACATCATCTTCCGGCGCGGAATTGCTTACGCCCTCGCCACGGCGACCATTGTGGCCCTTTCGTTCGGCCTCATTGTGCTCTTTGCCGATTTCTTCCGCGCCCAGGTACCGCTGCCCAGCCGCTGGAGTTGGATCCTGGCGATTATCATCACGGCTTTCCTGTTCCAGCCCATCGTCAATTGGATCCAGGCGCGTCTGGACCGCTACTTCAGCCGTGAGCGCTACGATTATCGCCGGACGTTGCTGGCTTTTGCCCGCGAATTGACCAGTGAGCTACACGTGGAGCGGTTGCTGGACCAAGTGGCTGAGCGACTCGCGGAGACGCTGGGCGTCGACCGGCTGGCGGTCTTTCTCGCCACGGACGCCGGCGATTTCCGGTTGGTCAAGTCGCGAGGACTCTCCCGCCTGGGAACGCTGGACCTCAGCTTCCTGGACTCGGGACAGCCTGAACTGCAGAAGGGTTACCTGTTCTTTGACAGTGTCAAGCGACCGTATGGCATCTCGCCGTCCGCCCAGCCCACGGTCGAGGAACTCGATTTGCATTACTACCTGCCGTTCAAGTTCAAGGAGCGGACCCTGGGCTACCTTGGCTTGGGCAAGACCCGGGGGGATGACTATCTCTCCAGTGAAGACGTGGATCTCCTGCAGACCATCGCTGGCTATGTCTCCATCGCCCTTGAAAACGCCCAGCTCTATGAATCGTTGGAGGGCAAGGCACTCGAGTACGAAACGCTGAAGGACTTCAGCGAAAACATCATCGAGTCGATCAATGCCGGCGTGATCGCCTTTGATCTCGAGCAGCGGATCGAGACTTGGAATTCCGAAATGGAGAAGTTGTACGGTCTGCCGCGGGCAGAAGCCGTTGGGAAGAAGCTGGAAACGTTTTTCCCTCCGGATTTGCTGGCGGAGTTGCCCCAGGCTGCGGAGCCCGGCCGCACCCTGAGCCTGTATAAAGTCCGCCTGACCACGCCGGATGGACGCGAGCGGATTGTGAACCTCTCCACGGGACCGCTGGTGGGCAAGGGTGATGAGGTGATTGGGCGCCTGCTGATCATTCACGATCTCACGGAGCGGGTGAATCTGGAAGACCAGTTGATGCAGGCCGAGAAGCTGTCGTCGATCGGGCTGCTGGCGGCAGGTGTCGCCCACGAAGTGAATACCCCCTTGGCGGTGATTGCCTCGCAGGCCCAGATGCTGCTGCGTCAAGTGCCCCCGGACAATCCTCAAGCGGCCACGCTGGAGAAGATCATCAAGCAGGCCTTTCGCGCCTCGGAAATTGTCAACCACCTGCTGAAATTCTCGCGGGTCAGCGGCAGCGAGTATGCCGAGTTGGACTTGAACAAGGTCATTCGCGAGACGGTGTCGCTGCTCGACCCCATGCTGCGGGCCGCGAAGATTTCTCTCAACGCGCAGCTTGAACCGTCGCTGCCGCCGGTGAGTGGCAACTACGGCAAGTTGCAGCAAGTGTTCATGAACCTCATCATGAATGCCCACGATGCCCTGCCCCAAGGCGGGGAGATCACCCTGGCCACCGCCGCGGAGAACTCCACGGTCTACGTCGAAGTCACGGACAACGGGGCGGGCATCCCGGCTGATCAGCTCAGCAAGATTTACGATCCCTTCTTCACCACTAAAGCCAGCAGCCGCGGCACCGGCCTGGGACTGTCGGTCACCTACGGGATCATCCGCGAGCATTCCGGTAAGATCCAAGTGGAGAGCACTGTCGGCCAAGGAACCTCCTTCCGGCTGGAGTTCCCCGCAGTAAGGAAACCGGTCAATGTCTCCTAAAGGTTCGATTCTTATCGTTGATGATGAGCTGGAAATCCGCGAGAGCCTGCACTCTCTCTTGTCCCTGGAGGGCTACCGCGCTGAGGCTGTGGCTACCGCCCAGGAGGGACTGAAGAAGATTATCAGTGGCAATTTTGACCTCGCCCTTTTGGACATCAACCTGCCGGACATGGACGGGTTGGAGGTGCTCAAGGTTATCAAGCGTGACAATCCCGAGACCGGCGTCATCATGATTACGGCCTACGATTCGAGCCAGAAAGCCTTTCTGGCTTCGAAGGAGGGCGCCGAAAGTTACATCAGGAAGCCCTGGGACAACGACAAGCTCCTGCTTGAAATCCGCAACCTCCTCGATAAGTCGCGCCTGCAGACAGAGAACGTCCTCCTCCGCCGGGCGCTGAGGAGCTACGACTTCGCTGCCATTGTCGGTAAGAGCGAGTGCATGCAGCGTGTCTTCGACCTGATCACGCAGGTAGCCCCGAGCCGGGCCACGGTGTTGATCACCGGTGATAGCGGGACGGGAAAAGAGTTGGTGGCCAAAACCATCCACGCCGCCAGCCCCCGTGCTGACAGGTCGTTTGTCCCGGTCAACACGGGTTCCATGCCGGTGGACTTGCTGGAGAGTACGCTTTTCGGCCACGTGAAGGGGGCGTTCACCTCCGCCATCATGACCAAGCGCGGCTTGTTTGAAGTGGCCGATCAAGGCACGATTTTCTTCGACGAGATCGGCACGGTCGGAGTCGAAACGCAGGCGAAGCTCCTGCGAGTGATCCAGGAACGCGAGTTTATGCGGTTGGGAGGGACAGAAACCATCAAGGTTGACGTGCGGATCATGGCCGCGACGAATGCCGACCTGAAGAAGTCGGTGCTCGAAGGCAAATTCCGCGAGGACCTTTTCTATCGTCTGAACGTCATCAACATCGTGCTACCTCCCTTGCGCGACCGCAAAGAGGATATTCCACGGCTGCTGGAGCATTTCCTGGAGAAGTTCTGCGCCGAGAACGGGCGCCAAGGACTCCACTTCACGCCCGCGGCGCTGAAGGCCATGATGAACTACGACTGGCCCGGCAATGTGCGCGAACTGGAAAACGCTGTCGAACGTGCGGTGGTACTCTCCTCCGGCCCGGCGGCGGAACTTGGACCGGAGTTGCTGCCGGAGCAGATCACGCAGATTGGCCCGCGCAGCACCGCCCCCCCCTTCGGTGAAGACCTCGATGGCCGGTCCCTGTTCGATGTTACGGACAACTATGAGCGCCATGTAATCCTGGGGATGCTCAAGCGCACCAATTGGAATCAGACCGAAGCTGCCGAGAACTTCAAGATTCCCCTTTCGACTCTCAATCAGAAAATTAAACGCCTCGGTATCGACGTTAAACATCGCCGAGACCGTTAAGGGGTGGAAGACTCCGTGCCGGGAGTAAGGGAAGGCTAGGCGCTGCCGCTGCCGGACGGGTAGCGAAGCAGAAATGGAAGCCTATCAGCTCAGAAGACGTCCAGGGGGACAAGTGTCAGCAGCGAGGCAGGTTGGAGGCGGGAAACAGACCAGAAAAGTGAGCGCAACGGCCAAAACGAGCCCGGGAGCCACCCAAAAGAGGCCACGGTGATCTGCGCTTGAACCGAAACGGCAGCCGGCCTATGATTTTGCCGAGACGTAAAGTTGAAAGCGGAGATTTCGGATAATAGTCTCAATCACTCGGGAGGTGGCACGTTGCAGTCTGTTGTCGAACCCTCGCCGCTCGCACAGGAATCAATCCGCAGCCGCCCAGCGGTCGCGCGAAACGTTGCGGTGGACGCCTATCGCGGTTTCGTGATGTTGCTCATGATGGCCGAAGTGCTGCAGTTTTCGCGCGTGGCCCAAGCTTTCCCGGGAAACTGGCTCTGGAGGATTCTGGCCTATAACCAGACCCATGTCGAGTGGGCCGGCTGCTCGCTGCACGACCTGATTCAACCGGGGTTTTCATTGCTGGTTGGCGTGGCGCTACCCTATTCGATCGCCAGCCGCCTAGCGAAGGGCGCGACGTTCGGCAAGCTGTTCGGACACGCGCTGTGGCGGTCGCTGCTCCTGATCGCGCTAGGGATCTTTCTGCGATCCCTAGATAGTCAGCAGACCAACTTCACCTTCGAAGATACGCTCACTCAAATCGGCTGGGGCTATCCGTTCTTGTTCCTGCTCGGGTTCCGTTCGCCGCGCTGGCAATGGACTGCCCTCGCCACGATCCTGACGGCCTATTGGCTGGCTTGGGCGCTGTATCCGCTGCCGGGCCCCGGATTCGATTACCAGGCTGTGGGGGTCCCGCCCGCTTGGCAGCATCATTACTCAGGGTTTGCCGCGCATTGGAATAAGAACAGCAATCTGGGTCTGGCCTTCGATCAGTGGTTTCTGAATCTGTTTCCGCGGCAGAAGCTCTTCGTCGCCAACGAGGGAGGATATTTGACGCTCAGCTTCATTCCGACGCTGGGCACCATGATTCTTGGGCTGGCCGCCGGCCGTTGGCTGCGTGCCGCCGCTCCCCGTATTCCGATGAAGCGCCTGCTCAGCGCGGGTGTGATCGGCCTGGCCGCCGGCCTTTTGCTGCACGTGTCCGGCATCTGCCCGGTTGTGAAGCGCATCTGGACGCCGAGTTGGACGCTGTTCAGCGGCGGGGCGTGTTTCCTGTTGCTGGCGGCGTTCAGTTGGGTGATCGACGTAAGAGGCTATAAGAAGTGGGCACTTCCGCTGGTGGTGGTGGGGATGAATTCCATCGCGGCCTACCTGATCGCGCATTTATTTGAAGGATTCATCGTCGATTCGTTCCGCATTCATCTGGGCCCGCATGTATTCCAGCTTCTGGGAACTGCGCTCGAACCCTTGCTGCGGGGTGCGGTGGTTTTGTTGACCTACTGGTTGATTCTCTTGTGGATGTACCGCCGGAAGCTTTTCCTGAAAATCTGAACGGCAGACTGCCGGGGTCCCGCCAGGATCTCGGGCGGCCAGAAAGCGCGATCTCACTTCTGATCTGAGTGAACCCTTATCTATGCGAGGCGGTCGATTTGTCGGAGTTGTGACTGTAGAGCTTTCCTGCACCCGGGCTTCACGATCTGGGGCGTGCCTATGTCTCGCCAAAACCTCGGTAAAGGCAAAAGGGGACTGCCATTCTCGACGGAGCCAGCGCTGGCTGACACGCGAGAGATTCTACGATTAGGGCCCCCCATAGGGTGGGGGTCCAATTGCGGAACGGCGGACCTATTTGATGTTCTGGAAGCCCTGCGTCTGGAAGAAGAGCCCAGCGATGAGGCTGGTGTTGTAAGCCAGATGCAGGATCACGCTGGGCGCGAGCGACCCCGAAAGCCCGCGCGCCAGGGAGAACGTCAGGCCGACCAGCGAAATCAGGATGACGTGATTCCAGGCGCCCCAGTATTCGGGAACGTGCAGTCCGCCGAACAGCAGCGCCGTCAGCACGATGGCGAACCACAGGCCGGCCCGGCGCTCAAAGATGCCGAAAAGGAAGCCGCGAAAAATCACTTCTTCCGCCCAGGGTGCCATGAGGATGGAATAGGCGCCAATGGCGTATCCGGCAGCCGGAGAGGTGAACATCTGTTGCAGGGGAAAGGTGCGCGTCTCCGGCAGGATGTTCGGCACCCACTGGATGGCGAACGCCAGCACGATTCCACCAACGGTGAGCCAAAGCGTCTGACCCAACGAAGGCTTCCGCCAGTTCAGCCCTGACCAGAACGGTCGGCGGTGACGGATTACCACCAGCGCATACACGAAACCCAGCAGCAATCCCTGAAAAATCAATTGGAAGGCCAGCAGGAAGAACGTGTCGTGCTGCAGGGGATTGGACAGGTTTCCCCGAGCCAGGAGGGACCGCAGGACGGCGTAACCGGCCACCGCAGCGAGATTCGCAATCAGCAGCGCCAGCGGGGCGAAAAGCAGAAAAAATGCCAGGTCCTGGAGACTCCACGGTACCGGTTGCGGTTCAGGTTGGGGGGCCAGAGATGGCGCGGAAGTCGCTACCGAGTCTTGCGAGATTTGTTCCTCGGGGGTATCGACGGGCATCGTTACTCCGGTTCGCTCGCTCTAGTCCAGCGGAATAAGATTCACGATGGTTTTATCCGGTCCGGCAGTCGCTCGCGTAACCCACTTGTTCACTTGCATACTTACTGCTCCGGGAAGGGCCGGGTTTTAACCCCGCCGATCAAGGGGCTCCCAAATCTTGGGCTTTAGCCCCTGAAGCTAAGGGCCAGGGGTCGAGGCTGTATTTCCCGTGCGCGGAGCAATACAAATACAGCTCCGGCCGTTCTGCCAACCGAGCCTTGACGGGATTTGCTTCAATATAAAGAACGTGGGACTCGAAATCATCTTGATCGCGAATCTGATGCTCCGTGAATCCGGGATGCCACACGGGAAATCTGGACTGCAGCCTTGCTCCTATGTCGTGGGAAGATCCGCCCTTGATGAGTTGGACGGCCTCCTCAAGCGTGGTCGTTTCACTCGGAGTCAGGATCACGTGGAGATGTTCAGGCATCACCACGTAGCTGTGAACGAAATAGTGGCCGTTACCACGATATTCGAAGAGCTTCGTTTCAACAATTTCGGCCACGGAGGAACTTTGAAAGAGGGCACGCCGTTCCCCTGTGTCCGTCGTGACGAAATACATCGCGCTAGGTTTGGTGCGGCGTTTAGGTCAGGCCATGTGGCTTCAGGGGCTAAAGCCCCATTGTGTTGAAAGCTGCTTTCCCGGCGGGGTTAAAACCCCGTCCTTCCACTCCGCGCCGCGCAGGACCCTTAGTGAGCCAGTGGGGCGTCGGCCATCATCAGGTTTTCCTTCCCCGCCCCGCCGTAGTGGCCGTGGTTCAGTACCGCCGCCAGCGCTTGGCCGGTAAACGACTTCTTGCACCGAGCCACTTCTTCCGGCGTCCCTTGCGCGACGACTCGGCCTCCGCCTTCACCACCTTCGGGGCCCAGATCGATAATCCAATCGGCCTGCTTGATGACGTCGAGCTGGTGCTCGATGATGATGATGGTGTTGCCCAAGTCTGTCAAGCGATTCAACACCTCGAGCAGTTGCTTGACATCGTCGAAGTGGAGTCCGGTAGTGGGTTCGTCAAGAATATAGAGGGTACGGCCGGTTTGGCGGCGGCTGAGTTCGCGCGCCAGCTTGATGCGCTGTGCTTCCCCGCCGGAGAGCGTGGTGGCGGGCTGGCCCAGGTGAATGTAGCCCAGCCCCACGTCCCAGAGGGTCTGGAGTTTCTGCTTGATCTGCGGGATGTTCTCGAGGCGCGGCAGGGCGTCCGCCACGGTCATGTCCAGAAAGTCCGCGATGGAACACCCCTTGTATTTGGCGTTCAGCGTTTCCGAGTTGTACCGGCGTCCGCGGCAGACTTCGCAGGTGACGTAGACGTCCGGGAGGAAGTGCATCTCGATGCGCCGGAGTCCCTCTCCCTGGCAGGCCTCGCATCGGCCCCCCTTGACGTTGAAGCTGAAGCGGCCCGCGCGATAGCCGCGTTCGCGCGATTCGGGCAGCAAGGCGAAGAGCTCGCGAATAGGCGTGAACACACCCGTATAGGTGGCGGGGTTCGAGCGCGGCGTCCGCCCGATGGGGGATTGGTCAATGACAATCACCTTGTCCACGTATTCGGTGCCCTCGAGGGCGCGGTGCGGCCCCGGTTCCTCGAGGGCGCGGTAGAGTTTCTTCGCCAGCGCCCGATAGAGGATGTCATTGACCAGCGTGGATTTTCCCGAACCGGAAACGCCCGTCACCACGGTAAACAAGCTCACCGGGAAACGGACGTCGATGTTCTTCAGGTTGTTGGCCCGGGCGCCAAGGACGGTAAGGAACTTGCCGTTGAATTGCCGCCGCAAGGTAGGAATCGGGATGCGCATCTTGCCGGACAAGTACTTGCCCGTCAGTGAATTCTCATGGGCGGCGATGGCCTCCGGTGGCCCGCAGGCCACCAGATACCCGCCTTCCCGCCCCGCGCCGGGACCCAGGTCGATAATGTAATCGGCCCGCCGGATGGTCTCCTCGTCATGCTCGACCACGAGCACGGTATTTCCCAGGTCGCGCAACTGTTGGAGCGTACCCAGCAGGCGCTGGTTGTCGCGCGGGTGCAGGCCGATGCTCGGCTCGTCGAGTACGTAGAGGACGCCCCGCAGCTTCGAGCCAATCTGCGTGGCCAGCCGGATGCGCTGGCTCTCGCCGCTCGAAAGCGAGGCGGCGGAACGGTCCAGGCTCAAATACCCCAAGCCCACCTCCCGCAGGAATTCCAGCCGCGCGGAAATTTCATTCAAGATCCGGCGCGCCAGGATCTCGCCCCGGGCATCCAACTCGAGCTGGTTGACGACCGCCAGCGTCTGGCCTACAGGCATCGCGGTGATCTCGGCAATCGAGAAGCCGGCCACGGTCACGGCCAGGCTCTCCGGGCGCAGGCGCTTACCCTGGCACTGGGGGCAGGGAATCGCGGACATGTACTGGCCCAGCCACTCCCGATAGCCTTCGGAACCGGTCTCCGCATACCAGCGATCCAGCAGGGGGATGATGCCGGGGAAACCCGATGACGTGCGCGGTTTGCCCGGGTCCTTGCCGTACAGGATCAAGTTCTGGATCTTGCGCGGGTACTGCTCGAAAGGCGTCTTGAGGTTGAATTGCTCGTGCTCCGCCGCGCGCAGCAAGCTGCGTTGCACAAAGCCCGAGCCGGCGCCCGGCCCGAGTCCGCCTTCGAGCAAAGGGCGCGACCAGTCGCTGATAACCTTGGCGGGATCGAAGGTGTACTGGCTGCCCAGTCCCCGGCAGGTCTCACAAGCGCCGTAAATGCTGTTGAAAGAGAAGGAACGCGGTTCCAGGGCAGGGATATTGATTCCGCACTCGACGCACGCCCACTCTCGCGAATAAAGGTGTTCCTCACCGTTGACCACGGCTACCTGGACGATACCCTTCGCCAGTTTCAGCGCGGTTTCGATCGACGCGGCCAGCCGCCCCTCGATGCCCGGCTTGAGCAGCAGACGATCCACCACCGCCTCGAGCGTGTGATTGCGCCGCCGGTCCAAAGGAATCTCGTCGTCCACGTGGTGGAGTTGCTTGTCAATACGCACTCGCTCGTAACCGCCGCGAGCCAGTTGTTCGAGGAGCTTGTGGAACTCACCCTTCCGGCCGCGCACGATGGGCGCCAGGATCATGACGCGAACGCCGTCGCCTGGACCCTGGGCCCGCTGTTCCGCTTCGAGCGCCATGATGGAAGCGACGATCTGCTCGTTGCTCTGGCGCGAGATGGGCCGTCCACAGCGCGGGCAGTGCGGCAGACCCAAAGAAGCGTACAGCAACCTCAGGTAATCGTATATTTCCGTAATGGTGCCCACCGTGGATCGCGGGCTCCGACTGGTGGTCTTCTGTTCAATGGAGATGGCGGGGCTGAGGCCCTCAATGGAGTCGACGTCGGGCCGCTCCATCTGGTCCAGGAACTGGCGGGCGTAGGCCGAGAGCGTTTGGACGTAGCGGCGCTGTCCTTCGGCGTAGATCAGGTCGAAGGCCAGACTGGACTTGCCCGACCCGCTCAGACCGG
>Ga0315284_10010914_pt1 | contig 12942 bp, 15 predicted proteins | sample YL17G09_16_MG_FD_203696 | JGI IMG/M metagenome (GOLD analysis project Ga0315284, IMG submission 203696) | Sediment microbial communities from Yellowstone Lake, YNP, Wyoming, USA - YL17G09_16 | ecosystem: Environmental > Aquatic > Freshwater > Lake > Sediment | place: USA: Wyoming | collected... | reverse complement strand
TCCACTGGTTTCTCCAACCTGCTCCGTGTCCTCGGCAACTAAATCTAATGATATATTGGTCGTCATCTACTTTGCGAACACCTTCAAAAATAAATAAGGAATTAGCAGTTTTCTTTAACATACTTCCCATACTTGCTGCTAATTCTTCCAAATCTTGATAATCTTTATTTGGTGAATCCATGGGCTCCATATCAATTTGTTTTATAATTTCCATAATTTCCTGAGAAACACCTTCTTCTATTCCGCCACTACCTTCTTGTGGAATTTGATAATTTTTTTTACAACCCCAGCGATCAATTCCCTGAAGATCAGTATTCATACGCTCAATCATTACATTTAAGCCAGTTCCAAGCCATACTCTAATTGCACCTGGTCCCTGTCCCCAATGGATCTCATTTATGAATTTTATTTTTGGATTTTTTGTGGATAGAGGATATTGAACAAGGCTGGTCATTAATCGAATCAAACTAAATTCTTTGACTGGCTTTTCACTTCTTTCCGGTTTTGGATCAGCATAGAGTTCTTTTTCAAAACCGAAAACATCTTTAGTTTCACACCATGTTTTAAAACCGTGCTTCATAAATGTATATATAACATCATGAGAACTTTTAAAGAATTTAAAGAATCGTTAAGCCCCACTGATCCTACTAATAAAAGTTTAGAAGGTCCAGTCTATCGTGGAAGTTGGCCAGATGTCATGAGTAGAATGGGTGTAGGTTCACATGCTCCAGAAGATGAAGTTAAAGTAAGTGGATTAGGGACAATGACTCGTGAATATGCTAAAAAAGGGGCTATTGGTCATGCTGAGGAAATAGTCGATATGTTAAGAAACGATAAAATTAACTCCAGACTAATGGATGAATTTAATTTACTTCGTGATTATTTAAGGGCATTTTTAGGAGTAAGAGGAAAATGAAATTTTTAATTTGGTTAGAAAGACGTGATTTTGAGATAGTAAAAAATGTGGTGCTGAGTAGTTTATTTCCGGATTTAGGAAATAAAGAGGCAGAAGATAATGTAAATATGAAAATAACTGACCTTGACAATAGTTTGATAGATGATATGTTAAAAAGAGGGGAAATTGAAGAACGTTTAGAGGGTCGTGATGTTGATCAATTTTTATCAAATAAAAATGTAACAATAGCAAATTTCATAGATTGGATTACTCAAAATCCTGCTGCCCTTGCACTTAAATAATATTTATTAAACAATGTCCACAACATTAATTCTTGAAAATCATACCTCTAGATTGATTACAGACGATGAGCACCTAAGTTATTTCTTATGGAAGAAACTCAGATTTCGTGATAAAAATTATTTTCACAGTCGTCTTTACAAACAGAAGAAGTGGGATGGGTTTCATGATTTTTACTCCAAGGAAAGCGGTAGGTTTTTGACTGGTATATTACCTGAAGTACAACTAGTTCTCTCTCATTTTAAAGTAATATATGAGACAATTGACAACAGGGAAATGGTGCAATGGAGAGTTAAATCTATAGATGATCAATTTCTTAATTTTTGGTTATCTGAATATAACTCCAATGTAGGACCAGAGCAGCAGAGAAAGGATTATACTCTAAGGGATTTCCAACCAGAAGAGGTAAATGGATTTTTAAAGTATTATAGGGGGTTATTAGTTGCTCCCACAGGGACTGGTAAAACGCTATGTTTAATTTCTATTATTAAATGTCTTCCAAAACATTGTCCTACATTAATTCTTTCTAATCGTAGGGGGTTATCATCTGATCATTATCAGGAGTTGAAAAATTGGGGAGTTCAGGATATTGGGAGGTTATTTGATAAGTACAAGGATCCAAATTGGATTACATGTGCAACTTGGCAATCAGCAGGAAAGTTAGGGAAATTACTTCCAAGGATTAAATGTTTGATTGTAGATGAAGTGCATGAAATGATGAGTAAACAGGCCAGGAAGATTTACAACAAATTAGATAATGCTTGTATAAGAGTAGGGATTTCGGGGACACCTTTTAAATTCGGTGGAAGGGATAAAACTCAAAAATGGTTTACAAAGGGGTATTTTGGTCCACCGATTAAGATTAAGTCTGCTGAAGGTGGCGTTTTGACAGTAGCGGGGGCTCAAAAGAAAAACATGATAACATTGTGTAGAGCGACATTTTGGCCAATTCACAGCCCTATGTTGCCTTATGATATATACATAGATGCAGTTACCAGAGGGATTGCAGAAAATTATGAGCTTCATGCTATTGTTACACGGCTAGCAAAGATGCAAACTGGAAGAACATTGATTTTGGTGGAGAGGATAGCGCATGGGGATATTTTGAACAACATGATTCCTGGTTCATTATGGGTACAAGGGAGGGATGATTTAGAGACTAGGAAAGAAGTAATTGATAAATTAAAGTTTTCTAAAGAAAAATGTATAGCAATTGCAACTTCCGGTATATTCTCCGCTGGCATTAATGTTTTTTGCCACTCGATCATCAACACTTCTGGAGGACAAGCTGATCATGCTATTATTCAAAGAATTGGTAGAGGATTGCGTCCAGCGGATGATAAAACTATATTAAATTATCATGATTTTTATTTTCACATCAACGAATATCTCGAAGAACATTCAAAAAGAAGAATAAAAATATTAAAGAACGAGGGACATGAGGTAATTATAAAGGATGTTATAGACTTTTGATTTTTTTACTATTTACCAATGATCCTATTCTTAAAAATATTTCTGAAATATTATATGTAGCATTTGTTCTATTGAACACACAATCAGGGAGAGGGTTATAGATTTCCAGTATTGTATTTACTTTTAATCCTTCGGCTATAGCGTATGGGCAGCTTTGATTTCCTATAAATAGTTTACAGCCAGCTATAATTTGTGCTAATGACAATAAATTGTCTGTCGGTATGAAATTTACTTCTCCAAAATCTTTACAAAACCTGGCATGTTCATGGGGGAATCCAACAAAGGAGATTAAATCTTTATAGCATTTAACAATATCTCTCCATGGAAATTCCGCATTTTTATATCTTGCAGTTTTGGCTATCACGATATCAGATATTGGCACAGGATCTACTTCTAACCATTTTTCATCACAAACAGAGGTTGGAATATTAAATACTTGAGCGTGCCAACAGCATATATTTGATGGAGTATCAAACAGGTCTCTGAATTGATCTAAATCATAATCAATATATTCATTATGCCATTTTCTGACTTCTTTTATAAATTTTTGCGATTCTAATAATGGTTTGATTACATTAATTCTATCATCATTATAACCCCCTGGAGAGCCATCATCTTTTTTGGTTAATCTTTGAGTTGATAAAAAAAGAGTAGCGGGGTGATTTTTTGTTAAATATTTAATAACTGGTAGACTGTATATTGTATCCCCCATGCAACCAGAGTGTTTAAAAACAAGGCCGGAGGGTGTAGATATTTTTAACATAGTGTTAATAAATATTTATAACAATGGAGATTAATGCTACAACAAATTTTAAATGATGGTCGTACTTTATTGGGAGAAGATAGATTGCAAGTAATTGAAAATATTACTTCTCATATAAAACATTTACCAGGAAGCACAGCAGAAGTTGGTGTTTATAAAGGGGGAGTAAGTAAGTTAATAGCCTCACTGCTGCCCAACAAGAAACATTATTGTTTTGACACATTCACAGGAATTCCAAATGCACAGCCTGAAATAGACAATTTGATGAATGGTAGTTTTTCCACCTCATATGAAGAGGTGGTGAATTATCTAAAAGTTTGTCCTAATATAGTGTTTAAGAAAGGCTATTTCCCAGATACAACCAATGATATAAAAGATAGATTTTGTCTTGTTCATCTTGATGGGGATACATATCGCACCACAATAGATGCACTTAATTTTTTTTATTCTAAAATAGTATCAGGTGGGCATATTATCTTAGATGATTGGAAAGGGAAGGATACATTAGGAGTTGAAAAAGCAGTTCGTGAATTTTTTAAGGATAAACCTGAACAAATAGAAGAACAAGTTCCAGTTCAGTGTTTTATTATAAAACTAAGCAAAGTAAAATTTTTGTAGGTTATAAAAATATGGATTCAATAGATAAAAAGCTAGATCTTATTATTGAGTTAATTAACAACACTGCTAGTAAAATTGATAAAGTATTAAAAAAAATTCCTGACTTAGATTTCGATGAGGAATCATATTTAATGATGAATCCAGATGTTGCTAAAGCTGTTGCAAATGGCACTTACAGTTCGGGGTATGATCATTATGTAAAGTGTGGGAAGAAAGAAAAAAGGCAGCCCAGATTCGCACTTACTAAGGAAGAAATTGATGCCAAGATCGGTATATTGATTAACTCACAAGAGTGGCCTGCTGCTGTTTATAAAGCAGAATTATGTGATCCAAATGACGAATTAGATAAAAAGGGAAGAGCAGAAGGCATTATTGACTTTCTAAGTGAATATGCGCCTATTGAAGGCAAGAAATTTCTTGATTTTGGGTGTGGAGAGGGTCACGTTTCTCAGGTTGCTTTTGAGAAAAAAGCATCATTAGTAGTTGGTTATGATATTATAAAGAATAATGTCAACAATTGGAGAAGTAATTTGCTGACAACTGATTTTGAGGCAGTCAAAGCTAAAGGTCCCTATGATGTAATTTTACTATACGATGTAATGGATCATTTGTCTGTTAGTCCAGTGGATGTGTTGAAAAATATAAAGAGTGTATTAGTACCACAGGGCATGGTTATAATGAGATGTCATCCATGGTATGCAAGGCATGGTTCACATTTATATTATCAGATTAACAAGGCTTTTATTAATATATTTTTAAATTCCGAAGACTTGTTAGGGAAGTATAATTATACATTACCATTACAATTGCCTGAATATGAGAATTGGATTAAAGAGGCTGGGTTTAGAGTTAAAAATGTAAATAAAGTGGAGTCTTATGTTGAGCCATTTTTTGAGACCATGTTATTAAGAAGTAAGTTTGCAAATGTAATTGGTAATAATTATAGAGATTTAATTAAAGTAAGTTTTATAGATTATATTTTATCATAAAAATTTAAATGACTTGGACTTTGCAATGTAAGGTAAACTATTACTCTCATAGATTATTGTTTTCTGAGAATTAGAGAAATGCTTTTGAAGGCATTGTAGAAATTTTTCTCTAGTTGAATAAACATTTGCAAACCACCAATCTAGAATATTACTAACCCAAACTACGTTTAATCCAGAAGATACAGGTAATTTATTATATGATTGTACAAGATTTATTTGAAAATATTCAAATTCTAATCTTTTAAATTGATTCCAATGCAAAAGGAATTTATATTCCCCATCAAAACATTCTATTACCTTAAGCCACCAATTCTTTAATTTATTGATTCCCAAGTTAGACAGATAAAATCCTCCGCTAGAGTGCAATTCTAAACCATCCGTTCCAAAGAATCTCGGATGATTATTTATATTATTTGTTTGATAGTCAATACAAAAATCTGGGTAGTTTTTTCCATCCCAATTATTGATAAGATATTTTTTAAATTCAAGTGTTGGTTTTGACATATCAAAATAAACAACCTTACAAGAAGGTAAAAAATCTAAAGTGTGTAGAATAACATTGGATTTCAAGCCAGATGAAACAGCAACGAATTGACAGATGTTTTTTTTTCTCCCAACAATACGTAGATCTTCAGTATTGATATACCAAATATTATTTAATGTTGACTCATGTTGTTCTTTAAACATTCTAATATATGTATTTTCATTATGGTATAGGTGTTTTTTATATTTTCTGATATTGTAGTTAAAATTATAAACAGCAAGTCCTTGTTTAAAGCTCTCATTTATAATATTCCAGCCCCAACAAGTAGGGCGAGTAGATATTGTATTATTTCCTGGTTTAACCCATTTGGGCGTATAAAAGTGATGAAAATTATCTTGACTGCGTATCGGTTGAATGATAGCAATAGGTTTGGATTGTGGATCACCGAATTCAGGAGATCCTAATTCTTTGTATAATTTTAAATTTATGATAAAGCATTGTTTATGAATACCGAAATTATTACTTGATTCTAGAGATTTATTATTTATATTCCCGTGATCTATGATATGCCCTATAACCAAAAAATCTTGTGGCAAAAGATCAGTAAGATCAGAATTAAAATCATTTAATTCTTCTAGATTATTCCAATAATGAGGGGTGTGATCTTCACTTTTTGCGGGAAAAAAGAAATGACCAATCATTTGTATTAAACAATACTTTTTATGTGATTTTATTGCTTTATTCAATAATATATTTAAATCTTTTTCATATAGAGCATCACAATTTAAAAATTGTGATGCAAATGTGGCCCCACGAAGAATGTTACTTTTTTTACAGGAAAATTCAGGAAGATACTCATCTTCACATTCTAGAAAATCCCAGATTCCAAAGCATGTATCTTGTATCATCATATCATTATAACATTGGTATATTATACTTAAAAAATTCTATTTTAGTTCCAAAAACAATTGAAAATACTTTAGGATCTATTTTTAGCAATTTGCCATCTTTGATAAAACCCTTTTGTTTAGATTCTGTTTGAAAACCAATATGCTGACAAATACTCTTTTTTGTTACAGCGAACCTTAATCCAGCTTTTCTACATTCATCGATCCATAGATCGTCATTATTCCAAATAGTTTTTATATCATTATTAAATACATAAGGACAGTGTTTATAGTAATTACGAGATACTATCATTAATTGACCACCTGTCCATCCACTACATATTTCCTCTGTTAGCTCATTAATTGGTTTTATTTTAACTTCTCCAAAAAAATATCTGAATCCTGAAACTAAATCACAGCCACTTGATATAATTGCCTTTATTAGAGATTGGTACCATCCTTTAGTAAAAATTAAATCATCTTCCATTTTTATAACATAATCTGAGTTTGAATTTTCAAATACATATTTAACGGAGAGCCCTAAATTTTTAGTTCCTTCTGATTTTTCGTATAAAATAACTTGTACTTTTCCTTTTATACCGACTATATCTGTTACGGGCAATATTCCAATTATATTGTTCCAATCATTATTGTAATTTGGGAACATCCATTTATCACAATAAATTTTATTATTTGTAGTCAGATATTCTATCATTTGTTTACTTGTTGTGCCATCATTTGATATATAAACCTGAGTATTTCTGGGTAGAGTAGCTGACAAGCTTTTTAATTCTATATCCAAATAGTTTACTCTGTCTTTGCAAATAATAATGATAGGAGTATTCATTAAAGTATTTTTATACCATCTGATTTATTAAATAGTTTTATTCTATTTCTAACCTTAGAATTAGAGATGCATTTTGCACAAAGAGATGTTTGTTTTTCTAAAATATCTTTTATATATCTTAAATAATTAATTTGTAGTGGAACATATAATTTAGTGCCATCTTCTAATTTGTTTTTACCATAATTAACAGAAGCACTATGAGGACAAGCAAATACTTTATTTTCCATAAAAAAGCACTCTGGTGTTAAGCATTCTTGAGGAAGAACATTGTCTAATGAATATATGGGTAATTTAAAAAATTCCCGTCTTTCTACAACTCTTATTTTATCTGGATAATAACTCATAAGCTTGTTGATGTTTACTTGATTACAATTATACCTAGAAATTCTGAGTTGAGTTATGGATTGCATAATACTATCATTAATTATATCAATATTAACAACATTACTAAATATTAGTATTTTATTGCTAATGCTGGAATTACGTATTAGTTTTAAACCTTCATCCAGATATTTCCATAAAAGAGGTTCTCCTCCGCAAATTATTATATCAAATACATATTTTGATTTTTCCGTTATTTCAATAAACATTTTTAATTCTGCTATGGACATTTCATAGTATTTATTAGAATTCATAAAATTGCGCATTACGCATTGTTGGCACATTAAATTGCATTTAGAAGTCACATAAACCGTTAGTTCTTTTATAGTATTTTGCATATCTTTTTGGACATTAAAGCAATGTAAATTCCGTTCCACCATGGAAATTTTTGCTTATTGGGATCAATGGGGTCTATAGTATCTTTTGTAGAAATTGTAGATGTGGAATGATCACCGGTAATTAATACATCTTCAAAATCTGTTTCAATTATTTTTTCGAATAGTACATTATACTTATTTGTATTCTTAATAAAATCAACAGCGTTTTTTGTTTGCGGATAGTTCCAATCATCTAAAACAAAAACAAATTTTTCATCAAAAACTGGATCATATTTTAAAAATGAGTTGAATATTCCTTCTTGGCTATGATCTCCATCCCAAAATAGGGTTTTAAATTTATTTAATTTAGATACATTTACATTAAATAAATCTTCCTCTAATAAAACAAAGTTACAAAAAGGAGATAAGATCCTCTTGTTTTTGATAAATTCCTCCTTAAGAGTTGCCCGCCGACGCCAATCATCTATGGTTAAAAAATTACCACTATTTTTAAAACTTGCGGATATAATAGATGCTCCAGTTCCTGTGCCTAATTCTAAGTGCGATGCTAATCCTACTCCGCATAAGTTATTCAGAAAATGTTTTACATACAAACCACATTTGCCATCTATATGGATGACTTGATGATTTATCTTTGACCTGCAACACTCAGCTTCCGCAATACAATGTATTACAAAATATTTATCTATCATATTATCTTTATATCTCTTTTTAATGGATTAGGCAAATTAACAAGTAATTCACATTGAATTGTGCATGCACCACATTCAGTACATGCCCCATCGTTTAGAAAATTTATCAATGTTTTGTCATCACAATTTGGACTTATTGGCTTGTAATTTAATGATGTATCCCATTTATCTGATAAATTAAAATACCTGCTTATTAATTTTATATACGCCAATCTAGAACACTTGTACAAATAACCATCAAATAATGTACGAGAGTCCTTGGCTTCGCAAATTTTATAACTTAAATTATAATCATTATTACCAATAGGGCTTAATGAATTGCCGAAACCGATATATCTTTTTGTTCTATCATATGCAGTAGTTATATATTCAATGTCAACATTCCATTGAGATTTCCACAATTTACACAATTGCAATATTTCACGGTATTTTTCATTGTACTCTGGACTATCATGCACTTTATTTACTACTATAGAAACATTACCAATCTTATTCATAACTTTTGGTAATGTAGGGTGATCATGTAAAAAAAATCCATTTGTTGCTATGTGAATGCGAGAGTCAGGCCAGTGTTTTCTAGAAATTTCTACAAATTTACATAAGTCTGGATTAAGGGTAGGTTCTCCTCCAATTATTGTAAATATTTTAGGATAAAGCCTTTCTTTCCAAGAGATCATCCATTCGCTAGCTTCTTGAATTAATACCAATCCACCTACATGATGATTTGAAAAATGACAACAGTTATAACAATTAAGATTACAAGTGTGTGCCGCATGAATCTCCAGACTAGTCATTTCATATTTCATATAATTCACTAATAAAAAAAAATGTTTTACAGGACTTTAATTCTTTAAGAATATCATCAAAAATATCTGGAAGACCATCTTTTTGCTTTTGTTTCTGTATATGACTGTGAATTGATTTCCATTTATAAATATAACAAACCCCAGGAATTATTTCCTGGCCTAAGTCAAATTGATATATTTTATCAGCTTCAACTGAATACTCTCTATTTATAGAAATAATGAATTTTTTTAAATTCAAAGTATCAGCAGTAATTTGATCTATTCTCCACCAAGGAGCTTTAAATCCAGGATAAAAAAATTCAGAATATGGTAAGTTTATTGAGGTTTTATTAAACCATTCATCTTTATTTTTATGATCGCTTCCATGATAATGAAGTTCCATCCATCCATATTTTTTTTTAATATTTTTAATCCATGACTTGCTTGATAATGATGGTATAGCGAACATTGTTATTTTTATATTTGGTATAGCTTTTTTTATTTCAAATAAATATCCCCATAATTCAGATGTCATAATTTCTTCACAAAAATCATCTAAGTCGAATACTATAAATTTATATGGATTTAACATGAATTTAATTACCGCCATTACAACATATAATAGGATAGAATATCTTAAAAAAACTTATGAAAGTTGGCTAACAACCAAATCACCGCAATACAATTGGATACTTATAATTGCTGATGATGGATCAACCGATGGTACAATAGAATACCTACAAAATATCCCTTGCCAACTCATACTTAGCAAAAGACGAGGCATCCACCATCAAGCTAATCAAATACTACGAATTGCTGAACATCTATCTTTTGATTTTGCCTTTAAATTCGATGATGATATAATCTTTAAACAACCTGGTTGGGACACTAAATTTATAGAAGCTAGTAAAATAACAGGGTTTGATCACCTAGTTTTTCATGACCTTCACTGGAAAAGAAAACAAAGATTTCGTGATACTATTGCCCATTCCTCTGGCTTATTAGAATGTAAAGCATGGTGGAATGACACCCAAGGTGCCTTCTGGACCTTCACTCCCAGAGTTCTACAAAAAGTTGGTTATTTTGATATAAAAAACTTTGGACTCTGCGGCTTAGGACACCGAGATTATACATTTAGGTGCTGTAAGGCTGGATTTAACAATATAAAAAACATTTTTGATATAAAAGACAGCAATTTGTATTTAGAATTAATAAAAAATGATTACGATTCCGCTCCAGACCATGATAAATGTGAAATGATATGGAATTCTGGTAAATTAAATGAAATAAAAACAAAAAAGCTCTTTGATAATAGATTATATATTCCATGTGCAACAAGCCAAGTCAACCTCTATAACAAGCAAATAATAAAATTACTATGAAATTTATCAATTTAAATACAAATACAGAGCCCATAGCTGTGCATAGTTGTTGCGGCTATAAGATGCAAGACCCATCTTACAACAACCATTTAAAATTTAACTGCCCTGCTTGGCAACCATTACATGATGCCTTTTTTTTAACTCCCAAAAGTAATATAGGAAATATAGAAGATTTAACAATCTTTACTTTCAACTCTACAAATGAAAAGGGCGTTTTTGAAAAATCAATGGAACATTTAGGAATTCCCTATGTTTGTCTTGGTAAAAACGAAAAAGATTGGAGAAATAGCCTTCGTATAGAATTAACTAGAAATTGGTTAGATACGGTTGAAACGAAGTATGTTTTACATGCAGACTCTTTTGATGCTTTAATGCAAAAATCCCCAGAAAAAATATTAAAATATTTTAAACAAAAAGATATAGGTATGTTACTAAATTCAGAACCATATTTTGGTCCATACCCAGGTCCAATAATTATGCCACTTATAGACGAATGGATCGATTTCGAGACAAAAATATCAACAACTTATTGTAGATTTTTAAATGCTGGTCTTTGGGTTGCTGAAGTTAGTTTTTGTAAAGAATTTTTTGATTGCATGAAAAACAAAGATATAAAACAAAGATGCAAAGAATTTAATATTGACAAGCACTTAGAACACAAATTATCAAAATCTGACCAATTTTTTTATCATTGGGCTTTTAAAGACCTTTATCCCGCTGTACAGTTTGATAGCGAGTGCCATGTGTTTCAAACATTACAAAATTACAATTTAGACTCTTTTACAATATGTGCGTAAGTGTGGTAATTGTAAGTTATGATAAAAGCCCATATCACCGCTCACTTACAGAAAATGCAATAAAGTCATGTATAGAGTCAGAAGATCATGTAGAAATTATAGTAGTTGAAACTAATCCCAAAGCTAAACCATACGAACAATCCACAACTTTATATTGGGAAAAAGAATTCAATTATAATGCATGTTTGAATTTTGCTAGAAAACATTGTCATTCTAAATACATTGCATTTTGCAATAACGATCTAATTTTTGAAAAAGCATGGGCATCAAATTTAATACATGCCATACAGAAGTATGGGTTGTTAAGCGTCTGTCCTTATTCCAGAACATCCTATTTAAGACACCCAGTTGGGAATCATGCATATATGGGCTCCGATGTCCATAGAACCGTCCTCGGATGGTGTATATTCGTAGATAAGGGCATCTTCTCTATCATTGGTGATTTTGATGAAAGTGTTGCTTTCTGGTGTTCTGACGACTTATATGCAAAGCAGTTGCGTGATTATAAAATAAAACATGCCTTAGTCTGTAATGCGTTTGTAAATCACATTGACGGAGGTAGTAAAACATTAAGTACAGAAACAATGGAAAGTAAGAAAAATAAATATAAATTGACATATCAACAATTTTTCAAGATGAAACATGAAAAAAAATTATCAATTTTAATACCAACACTTCCTACCAGATATTATTATTTACAAAGATTAAAAAGAGTTTTACTTCCACAGTTAACAGATGATGTGGAATTATTAGAGTTATCTGATTGCGGGGAAAGCACAATTGGAGAGAAGAGAGATGTGCTTATAAGAAGGGCATCTGGAGAATATGTGGTTTTTATTGATGATGGTGATTTAATATCTAATGATTATATTTCCCTTGTTTTAGATGCAATTGAAACTAAAGCAGATGTTATAAACTTTTTGATGCATTTATATGAAAACAATGGATTTAAGGGAATATGTCGCAGTAGTATAAAATATGAAAGGAAGAACATCTGGAATACAATGGGATATGTGAATTATTACAGAAGACCAGGGCATTTGACTCCTCACAAAAGAGAATACGCACTGATCACTGGTTGTAAAAGTATGAATTATTGGGAGGACGAGGATTATGCTTCCAGAATATTGCCTTTATTAAAAACAGAGTTTGAGATAGAAAAGGTTATTTATTTTTATCTAAAAGAAAAAAAAGATGATATAATATTAAAATTTTAACTAACTTATTAAAAAGGAGAAATGATATGAGATTTTTGTTTGCGTTAATTATATTATTCGTGATGAGCGGAATGGCACAGGGGCGTCCGCCCAT
>Ga0315284_10010911_pt1 | contig 12944 bp, 22 predicted proteins | sample YL17G09_16_MG_FD_203696 | JGI IMG/M metagenome (GOLD analysis project Ga0315284, IMG submission 203696) | Sediment microbial communities from Yellowstone Lake, YNP, Wyoming, USA - YL17G09_16 | ecosystem: Environmental > Aquatic > Freshwater > Lake > Sediment | place: USA: Wyoming | collected... | reverse complement strand
CACTACCCTCCAACTTTGCCAGGCCTTGCTTGAGAAAAGGGCTTGGGTCGATGTCGCCAAGATCATCCTGGACCTTGAGAATGAGCCGGAGCAAACCCGGGCCGGTATCCTGTCCTATATGGACAAACTCCTTCTCGGGATTGCCAAGGGGAAGCCGGGAGCGAAGCATCTGCGGGCCTGGGAAATTATCGCCGCCATTGAAGGAGGACAGTTTTACAATCGGGCTCAACTAACCGCCAAGTGCTTTGAGCTGATAAACAGTTGACCAAACTCTTGATTTCCACGATTACCGGTTATAATAAGACATAAGCAAAGGAGAAAAGGCCATGACAATCGAAGACGATTTGAAGGTTGACCTGTTGGATCTGGCGACCGATGCCGCTGCCCAGCCCACCCTCTACCACAACTGGGCCATAAAGTATGCCGAGGCCCATTCCAAGAAAGTCAGGATACGGGAGAAGATCCGGGTGGACAAGATCAGGATCAAACAGGAGTTCGATGACCGGCGGTCGGGCTTGGAGGTCACGGTGCGGGACAATTGGGCTGATTACTCGACGGAGCGGATATCGGATGCCAAGATCACCGCGACCGTCACCACCTTGGCCGATTTCAAAGAGGCCCAGGAAGCCTACCTTGCCGCTTTGGAAGAACTGAACCAGGAGATCGCCGAGGCCACCCGGGAGGATCTTATCATGGAGGCGGCTCGCGATGCGATGCAGCAGCGGCAGGAGTCCATCCGTACCGCAGCCAAGCTCTACCTGGGGGGCTACTTTTCGGAAACCCCCATCAACCCCATACTAAAAGAGGCGAAGGAGGCCCAGAACAAAGACACTCAACAAAAGATAAAAGTTGCCCTGAAGAAACGGATGTAGTAAGATGGGAACCTTTTTTGATTCCCTGATCGTTTGGGTCCTGGTTGGTTTCCTGGGGATGTTCGGGGTGTATCTCCTGGCCCGACTGATCAGCTTCGCGATTCTAAAAAGCAGGGATGACATCAACAAACACAAACAGAAGGAGAAAAAAAATGGCAGCAGCGACAAAGGTTGACAAATTGAAGGAAGCCCGCAAGGCCGCTCTCCTCCAGCGGATGAAGCAAGGGCAGGCAGTCTCCTCCGGGATCCGCTCCTACTTCAAGGAGGGACTGGAGGGGGTCGGGTTCTGGGCTCCGAAGGAAGGGGATCACATCCTTGACATCATCCCCTACATGGCCGGACCTGATGATCCGAACGTGAAGGAGGGAAACCCCACTTACGTCCTGGAGATCTATATCCACCCGGACGTCGGGGGGATCGAGAACCAGACCATGATTTGCATGGAGAAGACCTACAAGAAGCCCTGCCCGATCTGCGAGCACCGGCGCTCCCTGCAGAAAGAAGGGGCCGATGAAGACCTGGTCAAATCCCTCCAGCCCCGGCGGTATCCCCGCTCCATCTACAATGTGGTCTGCTACGACTCGGAGAAGGACGAGTCGAAGGGAATCCAGATCTTCGACACGAGTCACTACCTGTTCGAGATGTATCTGCTGAAACTCGCTCAGGGCTCCTCACGTGGTGGGCAGCGTCCGACCGGATTCATTCCCTTTGCCGATCCGGAAGAGGGGAAGTCGATCCGGTTTACTCGCCAGGGTATGAAAGAGAATACCCGGTACATCGCCCACGCTTTCGAGAACCGGAACTACGTCATATCCCCGGAGCTGCTGGAGACGGCCCACCAACTGGATCAACTAATCCATATCCCGACCTACGAAGAGGTCTACCAGGCCTACTGGGGGGAGACATCCGAGAGTGAGGCGCTTCCGAAGACCGTGACATCATCCGAACCGCCTGCTCCGGCAAGGCCGGCGGGCAGAGTCCGCCCGACCCAACAAGTGGCCACTCCGCCAGCGGAGGAGGAAGAGGAATCCCCCCCACCGGTTGAGGCGGAAGAGGAAGCCCCGCCGGAGGGGGAGAATCAGGATGACTTCGCGGCGGCTCTGGTGGAGATGGACCGAGCGGCCCTGAAGGCTTTCATCGCCGAGCAGGGACTGGACATCAAGGTCTACAAGGAGCAGCCGGACGGGAAGTATTCCGACGAGTGGATCCGGGAGCAGATCGTGGTCGCCCTGGAAGGTGCCACCGAGGCTCCGGCTACTCCAGCCACTCCCACCAAAGCCCCGGCAGTAGCGGGGAAGAAAGCCGGTGGAGCGGTAGCTTGCCCCGGTGGGGGTACCTTTGGAAAGGATCTGAACGATCTCCAGCATTGCGAGGCCTGCACGGTATGGGATGACTGCATGGCCGAGAATGAGAAGATGCTCAAGCAACAGCAGGCATCGAAAGACAAGGGTAAGGCAACCGTCGCTCCCGGTAAGAGTGGGAGATCCTTCGGCGCTCGGAAGTAGTCCCCCCTTCCTTTGTCTATCACTTAGACCGGCTGGGGGGATACTCTCCAGCCGGTTTATTTAAGAAGGATTCCACACGATGCTAAAGAAGAGAGCAGTTTCCGAATCATCCAAAATAGTAGCGGGGTTGTCCAATATCGAGCAGGACTTTTGCGTCCAGCCCCCAGAGGTCACAAACTCTACCAAAGTAATCTCCACCGGCTCCACCCTACTCGACCTTGCCATCACGGGGACCAGGAGAAGGGGAGGGGGAGTTCCGGGTGGAATCATTGTGGAGGTATTCGGTCCCAGCGGCTCCGGGAAGACAGCGGTGCTTGCCGAGATGGCCGCTTACGCTCAGGCCCGCGGGGGGGATATCCGATTCGATGATCCGGAGGCCCGACTCGACCGGGAGTACTCGGAGATCTACGGGATGAAACTCCAGGCCAAAAACTACAACCGCCCTGACACCGTAAGGCAGATGTTCCAAGGGCTCTGGGACTGGGAGCCTGCCCCGAAGAGGAAGGGAGCAATAAATCTGTCCGGGGAAGACTCACTCGCCGCTCTCTCCACCGAGATGGAAATGGAAGACCAGGACAAGATGGGGATGAAGCGGGCGAAGGACTTCTCCGAAGGACTCCGGAAGACCTGCCGGTTGATTGCGAACAAGAATTGGTTGATCGTTTGCACCAACCAGGAGCGGGAGGGGACTGATGGTCACCCCCATACTCCAGGGGGAAAGGGGATCCCCTATTACTCCTCCCTGCGGATCCGGATAACCCCGATGTTTGGAAAGGATAAGATCTTTAAATCCAAAACCATAAACAAAGTAAAGCACGACTCGGTCATCGGGATCAGATCCATTTGTGAGGTCAAGAAATCATCCATCGACGTACCCTACCGGAAGGCTCCGGTCTTCATTGTCTTCGGCGTGGGGATCGATGATGTCCGGGGAAACCTGACCTGGATGAAAGAGAACACCGGAGCCACCAAATATGTCGCCGGGGACAAAGAGTTCGCATTCGTGGAGGATGCGATAAGTCATGTGGAAGAAAATAATCTGGAGTCCGCCCTCCGGGAAACGGTTATAGACACATGGGAATCAATTCAAAGGGAACTCCGCGTCGAGCGGAAAAGAAAGCTCCGGGAATAATCGGTATATACCAAGGAGGGGTATAATGGCAAAGGAAAAAGTTCGGTGGAAGAAGTCCCGAAATCCGATTTCATTTCCGAAAAAAACTTTGGTTGAACTGAGGGAGACCTATCTAAATAACTTCGTTTCCATTATGGATAAAGCGGTCCAACTTATCCATACCCACACGGGGCTTTCAACAGAGGTTGCCTTAGAAATCCTATGGAGAATGTATATCCAACAAATAGCGACGGCGGTAGAATGGGAGGAATTGGAAGGTTCCAGACCTTTTCCACGGGAAGAAATTGAGGCGAGTTTACTTAGTGTTAGAGTCCTTAAAGAAAGCAGGAATTACATATAAATGAAGCTGGTCCTGCTCGATGCCAATAACCTTTGTCACATCGCTCTCCACTCGATGGGGGAGCTGTCCTTCCATGATCGGAAGACCGGGGTTATCTTTGGTCTGTTTACCCGACTACTCAAGCTGTGGGAGGAGTTTGGGTCGAATCGCTTTGTCTTCTGCTGGGACTCGAGAAAGCGGTTCCGCTCGGCTATCTACTCGGAGTACAAAGCGAATAGAAAAACTGGTGGGATGTCCCCGGAGGATCGGATCGTCATCTACCAACAAATGGAAGCCTTGCGGTGCGAGATCCTGCCACAGTTTGGATTTAGAAACATATTCCACCAGACCGGATACGAGGCGGACGATCTGATAGCGGCGGCAGTGTTTAATGGAAATATCCCTGACCACAAAATCATAGTCAGTACTGATAAGGATTTGTACCAACTCCTGGATGCCCCCGGATGTGAGTTCATGTACAATCCGATAACCAAGAAAAAAATAGATGGAAAGGTGTTCCGAAAGACCTACGGGATCAAACCGGTACACTGGATCCTTACCAAGGCGGCGATGGGTGATGACGGGGACAACATTCCGGGGATCCCCGGTATCGGGGAGAAGAGCGCTCTGGCCTGGGTGAAGGGGGAGTTGAAGGGAAAGCGGTTTGATGATCTGAACGGAGAAAAATACAAGGAGGAGTTTAAGCGGAACTGGCGTTTGGTATCCCTGCCATTTGGATGGGATAGTCATCCGATAAAATTCCAGCCGGTAGTCCCCGACTCTTTCGGGGAGGATCGGATAGTTGACATCTTCGACTATCATGGATTCCGCTCCTTTCTACGGGAGGAGCAACTTAAAAAGTGGAAGGACTTTGTAAATGGCTAGCCGATTTTATCTACACGTTGAGGCAAGAACCGAATTGGAGACCTCTGGAAATGTCGACCGGTCTTTCAAAAAAGATATTGTCGTAGATATAAGCGAAAATGTCGACCAAGCCCTGCCGGGAGTGCTAAACGCTTTCCACACGGAACTTTACTCCATATTTTGCGAGTTGCGAGGGTCAAAATGACTAAAAAGAACGGACGTGAGGCCAAGAAAACCAAGGCCAAAAAGACCCGGGACGGATACGGTCATGCCAAGGGTTCCTCCTTCGAGCGGGAGATCTGCAAGGAGTTGAGCCTGTGGTGGTCGAAGGGAGTCCGGGACGACATCTTCTGGCGGACAGCGGGCTCCGGGGCCAGAGCAACCGTTCGACGAAAGGGAAGGGATTGTGACACCGCCAACTCCACCGGGGACATGTGCTCCCTCCACTCCTCCGGGGAACCCTTTATCAGACACTTCTTGATTGAGATGAAAAAAGGATATACTCGGGGAGGGGATCGGATAGATGTCCTGAAAATGATAGATGCCCTGGAAGGACGGAAGTCCTGCCTGCTACAACAATGGCTGGACAAAGCCTGGTTGGAAGCCCACTCAGCGGGAAGAAAAGAGGTCTGGCTTATCTTCCAGCGGGATCTCTCAAAACCAATGCTGATGGTCCGGCACTCTTGGTTAGCGGAGCTCCAGGATGGAATGTCCATGAGTTTTCCGTATCCGAATATCCAGGTAGGGTCAGTCGAAGAGAATTGGTCGATTGTCGGGTTGCGAGACTTTCTTAACTGGTTCAAACCGGAGCAGGTAATCCCTCCGGGAAAACTGAAAAGGAGATCGTTATGGCTATCGAAGTAATGGGGAGAGCCCCCAATGTGCCAAAGGTGAAGTGTATGGCCTGCAAGAAAGTGATGGAAATGGACATCGGCCCATTCCAGCAGCAGGGGATCGACAAACCGATCAAGTCGAAGTGTCCCTTTTGTGGGGCCGAGTTGTTCGCCGCTCTGCTAATCCTGGTAGACACTCGCCTTGACCATCTCTACAAGGCCATCATGGCGGTGGTCTCCATCACCGACAAGGAAAACCAGACTTTGATGGGGGAGTAGGAGTAATCGGGGGATTTATTAACCAGGGGGATATTCAAGGAGGGTTGTAAAATGAAACGTTTTATCCTTATGATGATCGCGGTTATGTTTCTCAGTTGTGGACCTCACTGGCGGGATGCGCAGGCCTGCAACGATCCGGTAAGGTGTGGTGGAAATACCGCCTACGGTGGCGCTGGGGGTCAAGGAGGCCAAGGCGGAGCGGGTGGTCAGGGTGGAGCCGGTGGAATTGGTTATGGTGGTCAAGGCGGGAATGGATATGGTGGAAATGGATATGGTGGAGCGGCGACCGCTACCGGTGGGAATGTCTCGATCAACTCCAAGTATGAAGACCTGCGGGAGATGGCGATTGTAATCGGAACCTCGGTTACCTCCGCCCTCCAGTTTAAGGAAGGCGCCCACTCCCTTACCACCGATTCCCGAGTTATGAAGGTGGATGAAATCCTTGACTACCTAAGAGTCCTGGAGTACGAAGAGTGTAAGCGGGGCAAAGGTGGGAACGGTGATGTCAAAATCATCGACGGACTCGCCAGATCCCAGTTTGAAAAGACCACCTCGGTCACCTTCCACAAGAACAAGGACAATCTGGATTTGTCCCAGTATCGATTCATGGGATTCCTGACTGGGGTAGCGGCTATCAACGATGCCGCGATGGAGAATGTGGTATACGCGGTGGGCGAGCGGTCGATGGAGAACGGGGCGACCGATGTGGTAAAAGTAAAGGAGAGCGCTACCGAATGGGGTGACACCTCCGGCTACGCATTTGAACTTGGTGGGTTCATTACCTCCATTATCGGGGGAGCCGGATCCAGGGCCATCGGGCCGGGGGGCTCTGGAGCTGCTGGCTACAACGCAATGAAAGGGGGCTCGGCCGACCGGAGTGATGTCAAGTTTGCTGTCTTCGTTTCCAACGAGCATTTGAAAGCGGTGAGCGCCAAGCACCAGGAGGATCCAAAAGTGAAGGCGGAAGCGGAGGCCAAGGCAAAAGCGGAGGCCGAGCGCAAGGCCAAGATCGACGCTCTACAAAAGCAGCTTGACGAGTTGAAGAAGTAGGGAACAAAAATGCTCAAGTCACTCCGCGTTAAAAACTTCCAGAGCCACCGGGACTCCCTGATCAGGTTTAGTCCAGGAGTCAACGTCTTGGTCGGGGATCCCCAGAATGGCAAAACCGCTATCCTCCGGGCTCTGAATCTGGTCAGGACAAACCGACCATCCGGCTTCCGCTTCCACTCCCACTTTGCCAAGGACGGGAATACCGAGATCATCATCGAGACCGACTCTGGTGAGGTTGACTTTTTAAAAAATGAAACCGGCTCTGTCTACTCGGTGACCAAGGAGGACGGGACCAACCATCAGTTTACAAAGGTGGGAGTCTCGGTGCCGGATATGGTCGGGGAGGTCCTGAATCTCCAGGACTTAAACATCCAGTCGCAACTGGACTCCCCCTTCCTTGTCGGGGATAACCCGGCCGATATTGCAAGGGAGATCAACCGCACCACCAAGATCGATTTGGTGGACAAATGGGTCGCAGAATTAAACCGGAGAAAGAATGCCCACTCCGGAGCGATCCATCAAATGAAGCGGAAGTCGGAGGAACTCGCCGGGAAGATCGAAGGACTATCCGGGATTGAAGAGGTCGGGCCGATCCTCCAGGATTGTGACCTTGTCGGACGGAAAGCTGATAAGACAAAAGAGTTGTGGAACTCCCTACGGATTGCCGCCAACGACCTGGGAGCAGCGGAATCGGAAATCGCTGGACTCGAAGGTCACTTGTTAGCTGGCCCCATCCTTGACAAAGTTCAATCGGTCATCGCTCAAGAACTCCAGGTGGAGGAGTTGGTGGAAACCCTGGATCTCTTTTGCGATCTATCGGAGGAGATCGGGATCCTGGAAAAATCGGTTGGTATGATAGAATCCTTTTTAGATAAGGCAGGGGAAAAGAAATCGAAGACCTCCCTGGCTAAAAAGGACATTCAATTGCTGACCGACTTTATCAAAGCAGAGGGGGAAATGGTGGCCTCCACCGCATCCATGAGCGGCATCCGCAAGGACTATTGTGATACGATATCGGAGGCCGGGGTCTGCCCCCTTTGCTTTACCCTCTTGGATGATAAGGCAACCGAGCAGATACTGGGGCATTTATGAATCAACTTCTGACCAGAATAAGCACCTTAGTGTATGAGGTGGAGAAAGCCGGAGGATATCCGACAACTCTTGCCGTTTCCTATGATGTAGATGTCCAGATCAAGAAGGATCTTGCGCGGTATATATCAACCGATTATCTTGGAAATATAAGGTCAGTTTTTGGACTGGAGTATTCCAGGGACTTCAACCTCCCAGCCGGGACGGTGATTGTAAAATGAAACTGCTACTCCTATCCGATATCCATCTGTCAACCGAAACTCCGATGTCCCGGATCGACGACTTTGAGAAGACCCAGTGGGACAAATTGACCTACGTATTCCAAAGGGCACTCCAGGAGGATGCGGTCATTGTCCAGGCGGGGGATCTTTGCCATCAAGCCCGGAACTGGAAGATGTGTCACCGATTGGCGGCTTTTCTCTCTATTTGGAAAGTCCCCTTCTATATGGTCCGGGGACAGCACGATACCTACATGCGCTCGGAAACCTCCCCCTCAGTGGTGCTTGTGCTGGCAAAGGTAGGGCTAGTCAGGCTGCTCGATCGTTCCACGGTGGTATCAGTGGAGGGTCTGGGGGATAAACACCCCAAAATCGCGCTGGTAGGGGTTGAATTCGGGAAGAATCCACCCCTTCCCACCCCCAAAACCGGACCCAGGATCCTTATTATCCATGCACCCATCGCAGACATACCGATTCCCGGGATGCCAGAGTTCGTTGATGCCAAGAAGTTCGCCGATAAACACCGTGAGTATGACCTGATATTGTGCGGAGACATCCACCGGCATTTCTGTTTCCAAACCAAGCACAATATCATCCTGAACACCGGTCCGATGGTTCGGCGGGAAGCGACCGAGTATAATTTTTCCCACCAACCTTGCTTCTATCTTTACGATACCGATAGTGGTGAGCTTAGAAAAGAGATCATCCCCCACGCTCCAGCCGAGCAGGTGATGGAGCGGAAGCACCTGGAGATGGCAAAGGAGACCGAGGGCATGATGGTGGACTTTATCGCCCGGGTCCGAAAGACCATGGAGGAGGAGTCCCCCGGAGTGGATGTCAACGCAAACTTCAAGCGAATCATGGCGAAGATGGATCTGCCCAAAACAACCAAAGAACTAATTCTGGAGGTAGTCGATGCCACAGGAAAATAAGGTGGAGGAGTTAACCAAACTCCGTCAGTTGTTGGACAAGGCCAAGGAGAAGATGGCCGTGGCAAAGTCCAACCGAGACCGCTTGCTGAAGGATCTCCGGCACCTGAAGATCACCTCGGTCGAGCAGGCTCGGGAGAAGGCGGAGGAGTTACGAGCGGAGGCCGAGAAACTGGATCAGGAAGCGGTGGTGCTCCTGGATCGGGCATCGAAGATGCTGGGGAGGTTTGAATGAGCACCATATTCGAGTACATCGACAATATGAGTCAGACCGACTTTCTCCTCTACGTTGTGATAGTGGTGGTTTCCTTTTTATTTTTTAGCAGGAAAACATGAATCTACCAGAACTAAAAGACAAGTATCTTCGGATCTCCGAGCGCCGGAAGGGATATCTGGAAGAAGCCGATCACACCGGGAAGGAACTCACCCGGATGGAGGAGCAGACCCAGGACTTTGTTCGGGCTCAGGGATTCTTCATTGAACTCGCGGAGCAGACCCAGAGGTACTTCCGGGAGCAGGTAGAGTCCCTGGCGACGGTAGCGGTCCGGTCGGTATTTGATCGCCCCTACTCGGTCAAGCTACTCAGTGAGAAGCGGCGGGGGAGGATGGAGACCGAGATCCTGATCCTTGAGAATGGGGAGGAGTTCCAACCGAAGGACGAGATGGGGGGCTCCATGATGGACCTTCTGTCCTTCGTGATGCGGGTCATCCTCTGGTCACTCCAGTCCCCCCGGAGTCGGAACACCTTTGTCCTGGATGAGCCCATGAAGTTTCTCGGATCCGGGATCCGACTCCAGCAAGCGGCTAGAATGCTAAATGAGATCTCCAGGAGCCTCCAGTGCCAACTGATCATCGTCACTCACGAGACCGAGGTGCTGGCCGCGCTGGCCGACACCGCCTACCTTATCGAGCATAACGGAGTGGAGAGTTTGGTTGAATTGATAAAAGAACCTAAATCGATTAAAATAAAAAGGAGAGCCGGAGCATGAGTTCTGACAACAAAAGTGCTGACGAAACCGTGACAGGATCGGTGACCATGGAATTCGAAGACCTGAAAAAGATAAAGGAAATGGTCGACTCCCACCAGCCGGACTTTGAGACAATCCCCCCAGAGGAGTTCGTCCAGTATATCGATGCTATCTTCCTGGTCCAGAAGAAAAGGATCCTGGAGCATACCCTACTGGAGAAACCCCCGGCCTTCGATGATCGATATGTGGTGGAGTCGGCGACCATGAACAAAGTCCTACGGAAGCGGATCAAAGAGAATAAGGAGGAGCCGGAGCGGTCGCAACTCTGCTGGGCTCACTCCTACTGGTGGAACCGCACCCACATGCTCGAGTCCTTGGCTAAGTCCAAAGTCGGGGGAATCAAGACGAAGAAGGACATCGAGCGGGGTGGGGCCACCCTCAAGAATCTGATCAGAGGGGAGCAGTCGGTGAAGGATGTCCACCCCGAGTTTTTAAAACTGATTGACAAATTAACTTCTACCAATCCACAACTTCCGGCGAGTGTAGCATAGTCCAGTGATTGCCCAAAAGGGAAAGGGGGGCTAAATGCGGAGGGGTTGCCTGTGGAAAATGACGAGCCGAGACCTTTCAATCGTGGTGGCAAGGGACCAAGGTACGATGTTAAAAACTCCATAGTCCAGGAGATGCTCGACTCTGGGGTTTCCATTTGCGAAGTGGCGAGGAAGTTGGATTGCTCCGACGCCCTCATTTGTCAGATCAAAATGGGACTCCGGCGGGATCAGCGGCGACCGAAGCATCTGGATCTCAGGGGTCAGCGGATATGTACTTGCTGTGGAGTCCGGCCGGTAAAAAAAGGGAACCACTTCTTATGCGAGATCTGCTTCAGAAGTGGTTCCAATGGTGAGATAGCGGTGGATAGTGTTTGCTGCTACGCTTCTATTTAGCACACTCGGCATTCTTTTGAAAGAATCGGGTGGCCTCAATTTTAGTGATTAAGTATCGGTCAAAATCCTTGACAGCAGTTTTTAGTACCGCGGTATCCTCATCCGTCAAGTGAGCCTTGATATATTGAAACGCTTTGTCCCTCCTGGACTTTCCTTCCTCTTTTGTCAGCCCGGTGTTTTTCTGATTCACCTGAGCAATAGCGGCTACCGTGTTGTTGACGATGTGATCCAATCGCTGGAAAGCAAACTCGGCTGCCGCCTTTACCCCCTGGTCCTCTATGCGAGCAATCTTTGCCTCACCGTACGCTTTGATGATACGGTATACCAGAGGGATGAGGGGGACAATCACCACGGTGAATAGTCCAGCGATCGCCTGGTTTATTAAAGTAGAAGTTTCTGGAGAAATAGTCATTTTACTCTGCCCTCCTTTTAATTTCCCGGACCCCGATCTACGCACCTCCGACTGCTTTGAAGACTGCGTCCTTATCGGGGACGACCAGGATCCGGGAAGCCCACGATTAGATCTGCTTTTTTATCCATGGTAGGACATTCTTCCGCTGATCGGCAATGTGAGCCTTGATGTAGCAAACGTCCTTTGGTTCAATCGGAGTTTTGATACCCTCCAGGGACATGAACGATGAGCTGATAATAATGACCTCAGCACCACAATTGTCCCTGATCCATTTAAACTTGGGGATCAAATACATGACCATGCCGTCGTAGGTGGTTCCAGCGGTGACGAGAGCATCCGCTTCATCCAGGATCTTTGCGATGTCCTTCTGCCTTACACTATCCAGCCGGCCGACTTCCAGGACCGCCAACTTGAAAAGCATATTGGCGGTACGCAAATCGGGAATGTATTGCTCGAGCAGTGAGGGTCCGGCGACCTCCTGGCAAACAGCGAGCGGTGGTGCGGTGGTGGGCTTTTGGCAGGTCGCCGCAACCAGACAAAATGCAGAGATGAAAACCAGAGCAAACTTTAACCAATGCTTTTTCATAGGATCCCTCCATTGCGCTTATAAGCGCGTTTAAGTTTCCCCGCGTAGTCATTACGACGCCAACCGGGGCCATTGTATCCATCGGCAAAGTCTTCAAATCGGCCTTCCCGAAGGGCTCTATCAAGTCGAGTGTGGAGAATGTACTGGCAGGCCAGATTGAGCTGCTCCGCCTCACTCCGGCACATTGCGTTTACAAATTGTTGGATCGTGGTGCATCCGACCAAACTAAAATTGAACCCCATGACTTGGAATCGTCCCCAGGAGGTGGACATAAAGGCCGCGTTCTTATTAAGGGAAACCGCGGTATTGAATCGGACCCGCTCCTCCCCCCAGGTTTTCCCGTTTAACTTTGGATCCCATTTTTCATGGCAGATATTTGGATAGCCTATGGAGTAGGCTCCACTGGTGTAACGGTAAAAGACATGACCTTCAAAGCGGATGATGGGGAAATCATCCGGGCAGAATCCTTTCCCGCTCGACTCCACTTCGTCCACCGCTTTAACCGCTGCGACCTCACAATTGAGGAGTGACGCAGCGGTTATAAAATCCTTCTCTGTCAAGGCTTCTTTCATTCAGGAGTTCCCTATGGTTTTGAGTCTCGACCATCCCGGTCTTCCAGAATTTTATCTCTTTTGTCATCGCTTGCCCTTCCTGTCAAGTTCATCATATCGTTTCAGATAACTAATCTCGTTAAGCACTACCTGCTGAATCTTGCTGACGGTCTCAAGCTGGCTTGCAATCCTTTCAACCTGTGCGCGAGTTTCACGTTGGTTTTCAGCCACGTTGTTCATTATCTCTTTTTGCATGACAGCCATTGCCGTAGTGTTTTTGTCAGTCTGTTCTGCTGTAGTTTTTATAATCAAAAGTTGAGCGTCTTTAACTTTTACGATGTCGTTCCCGAACCACCCGAAGCCTGCCCCTACAATGGCTATCCCCGCCATCAT
>Ga0315284_10010908_pt1 | contig 12945 bp, 10 predicted proteins | sample YL17G09_16_MG_FD_203696 | JGI IMG/M metagenome (GOLD analysis project Ga0315284, IMG submission 203696) | Sediment microbial communities from Yellowstone Lake, YNP, Wyoming, USA - YL17G09_16 | ecosystem: Environmental > Aquatic > Freshwater > Lake > Sediment | place: USA: Wyoming | collected... | reverse complement strand
GCTCCACTTTCTCCGAAGCCTATACCCTCTGTGAAAAAGCTGTTCAAGAATACAATACCTCCCATCCCCATTCCAGCTTGGGAATGTGGAGTCCCTATGAATTCACTGAACTCGTAAAAAAAGGACTCGTCTCAGTTCAAAACAACATTCTTAAAATACACACTAAAGCCGCTTAATTCTGTCTTGACTTTTAGGGGCCACCTCAGGGCTATTTTTGTGAAACAATGGTAAAGTCTGATACCCTTTCTCTGATTGACATCTCTGGTAAATAAGATCATATTTAAGACTATCCATCGCATTAAAACAAAAACACCGTTATGGGTTGTTGAATAATCGCACTCCTCTGCCCGGAAGGAACCCGTCGCATGCCGCCTGAACAATTCCGGCAGGATATTACCGGGCTGAGCATCGTCCGTATCCGCGAACTTATCGACACCGCCGAACCGGACGCCATGCTGGTCGATGCCCTGTCGTCCGACCCCCGGGCGGGCGTCCGTGCCCTCAGCCGGAACCTGGAAAATCGCCGTCGCCGCGCAATAATGCTCAGAAACCGGCAGGAAAGCCTGCTCGCCCTCGAAAAGAAGCTCCGTAATGATGGGCTGAAGCTCATCGCCGGGGTGGACGAGGCAGGACGCGGTCCGCTCGCGGGGCCGGTGGTCGCCGCTTCGGTTATCCTCCCGGACGACATTGATATCCCGGGGATCGACGACTCGAAGAAATTGTCGCCGCAGCGACGTGAGGAGCTGTATGTCCTGATAACCGCGCGGGCGCATGCATGGGGAATAGGCATGACGGATAACGAGGAAATCGACGCTTTTAACATACTCGATGCCACTATGAAAGCGATGCGCAGTGCGGTGGAAAATATGGGTGTTGTTCCCAATATCGTGCTGGTTGACGGTAATCGCTCCCCGGGATGCTCCTGCCGTGAGCGGCTGGTGACAGATGGCGACAGTTTATGTCGCTGTATCGCCGCAGCATCCATACTCGCTAAAGTGACCCGTGACCGTATCATGACCGAGATGGACAGGATGTTCCCCGTGTACGGGTTTGCCCGGCACAAGGGGTACGGAGCACCGGAACATATCGAAGCGATTGCGAAGTACGGCCCGTGCATACTCCACCGGATCTCCTTCAGGATCGTCCCCGCACGGTCGCCGGCCGGGACATCAGCGGCGGTTCTGAAAAACCGGCTTATCAACGCACCCACCCGTGAAGTGCTCGATCGGGCGGCGGCGGGTATTGCCCATATACGCGACACCCTCAATCACCGTGACATCGAGATGCTGCGCGAGGTGTACCGTGCATGCGCGGGGCGTTTCAATGGACGATAGGGACAACAGCAGCACCCGCAGCACCGGGTTTCAGGGCGAGGAAGTTGCCTGCAGGTATCTCAGGAATAAGGGTTATAACATCCTCGAACGTAATTACCGGGGCGGCGGCTGCGAAATCGACATCATTGCAGCCGTTCGGGGGACGATTGTGTTCTGCGAGGTCAAGACCGCGAGAACCGTATGGTTTGGCCCGGCAATCTCCTGGGTCACCCCTGATAAAATCAAGCATATCACTCGTGCCGCGGCTGAATATATCGCCACACATGACACGGGCGGCAGCACATTCCGTTTTGATGTGATCGCTCTCGATGTACAGAACGGAACTGTCGGGATAAATCATATTGTCAACGCTTTTGCCGAGCCGGAGGACCTTCCTGGTGAACGATAAGAAACAGATATTCGGTTGGGCGATGTACGACTGGGCGAATTCCGCCTTCATCACAACGGTGTCGGTCGCGGTGTTCCCCATTTTCTTCAGCTCAGTGGTCGTTCCCGAAAACGGATTCGTTATCGGCGGGAGGACATTCAGTGCAACATCGCTTCTCGGATTTGCATCGAGCCTTTATGCACTTACCATTTTTCTCTGCGCTCCGGTGCTCGGGGCGATTTCGGACTTTTCGGCCTCGAAAAAGAAATTCCTCATGGTGTTCTGCTATGGAGGCTCCCTGTTCACCATCCTGATCTTCTTGTGCGGCTCGGGGGATGTGTGGCTGTCGCTGGCGCTGTTTTACCTGACGAACATCGGGTTTGTCGGGGGCAATATCTTTTACGATGCGTTCCTGCCCCAGATAGCCTCGGAAGACCGGCTCGACTGGGTATCCGGGAAGGGATTCGCCTACGGATACATCGGCGGCGGTCTTCAGTTTCTCCTGTCGATTCTCCTGATCGCGGGCCACGGATATATCGGCATATCGGGTGTGACAGCCGCACTGGCATCCATGGTCATGGCAGGCGTCTGGTGGGCTGGTTTTTCCGTGTTCACCCTCGTGTACCTGAAAGAACCCGCCATCGCCGAATCCGCCGCCGCGGGGCATCCTCACCTGTCGTTCGTGGACTATGCGAAGATCGGTATTTCACGGACTATATCGACCGCGAAAAAAGTCCGGCGCTTCAAACACCTTGTCCTGTTTCTCCTCGCGTTCATGATTTACAACGACGCCATTCAGACAGTGATAAAGATGGCATCGATCTACGGACTCGAAGAGCTTAAAATACCCCAGACCGATATTCTTCTAACCCTGCTCATCATCCAGTTCCTCGCCTTTTTCGGCGCGCTCCTGTTCAGCTATCTCGCCGGGAAGTTATCGACCAAACGGGCACTCATGATCACGATTTTCCTGTGGATGTTTATCACTGTATACGGATATTTTATCACTTCCTCGCGCGATTTCTTCCTGCTCGGTGTCATCGTCGGGTGGGTCATGGGAGGTTCGCAGGCTTTGAGCCGGTCGCTTTACGGATCAATGATACCGGTGCATGCCACGGCGGAGTTTTACGGATTCTATTCGGTGTTCAGCAAGTTCTCGGCCATCTGGGGGCCTGCAATCTTCGGCTATATCGAATATGTGAGCGGTTCTTCGAGAAACGCGATCATATCACTCGCGGCGTTTTTCATTGTCGGCCTTGTTCTCCTGTCTCTTGTCGATGTCAACCGGGCGAAAGAGGTGAAAACCTATGCCCTGTTCAACGATTCGGTGTGACAGTGCCCTCAGGGGCGGGTTTGATTTATGATTGCGGATTTCGGATTGAAGATTATGGAGCGAAACATTCTTTAAATGATTTCAAATCCTTTTAAATCCATTATGTTCTTTCTTTGCTTGCCCAGAGAACGAACCAAAGAAAAGGCACCCCGGAACAAGCGCATCCTTTCTCTTTTTCGACTGAGAGAGATGGGGGATACAAGGGGGTGAGTGAACGAACAATAGAGAATATTCATATATTTGTTAATTATTCGGGTTAAAATGTCAATAATAGTCGGATTGTCTGCCAGATAGAAGCACGATTTATGTTTTCATGAGGAGAGAGTTTTCAGATGGATAGAGAATTGAGAGATCATTTTATAAGCCAATGGAAAAAGTATTTTGGCGACGCAGAATTGCCAATTGCCTGGTATTATACTGATGAAGTTACCCATGAAGAGTTATTGGATTCGAGGAATGAGCATAGATGCCTCATCGGAAATTTGAATCGTGTCCGTGACGGCCATACGTTTGTTTACACTCGGGAAAGTCCGGGTTGTTTTGGTGGCAAACGATATACCGGTTTTGAACAGACCCTCAGACCGAATTTTGAGTATTTCCTGTCATGTGGTATTCCGGGAAAAATGGAAGGAGAACGGTATAAAAAATCTCCCGAATTGGTCAAAGAATATTTGAAAAATCACCCTCCTTTTGTAGCGCCCGGTCACTATCTCGTTTTTAAACGATGGGATAAATTGGGAGACGGCGATGATCCTTTAACAATAATTTTCTTCGCAGTGGCGGATGTTCTGTCAGGTCTTTTTACTCTGGCAAATTTTGACGCTGTCGATCCTTATGGTGTCATCGCTCCTATGGGTTCGGGATGTTCCTCAATCATACATTATCCATATAAAGAGTCGAAATCTCAGAATCCGAGGTGTATTCTGGGGATGTTCGATGTGTCTGCACGTCCCTGTGTACCGGAAAATACGGTAACATGCACTATTCCCCTGAAACGATTTGAAGGTATGGTAAGAAATATGAATGAAAGTTTTCTCATAACAAATTCATGGGAACTTGTTAAAAAGAGAATCACACCGGGCAGCGAGACTCGCTGAACACGCCGATTCACCGGTTTTAAAACGCACCCTGTTAATGGGGGAACATATTGGGGGGATAATGATTGATGTCCCGGAATCACCGCTCCGGCCTCAGGGGTGCCTGGACGAAGGCATCTTGGTTGGCTCTCATTATGGGTGGACCTGAAACGGGGAGCACCTCAAGGATGTGCACGCTCTTTTTTATGGATCAGAGTACATAAAAGAAAAGAGCTTCCTTTTGAGATGAGGAGTATAATTGAGAAATAATGAACACATTGACCAAAGTATTTTTCTCTCATAAAAGCTTTGTCTTTGCCGGCGGAATGATACTGTGCTGGCTTATATCAGTCAGGTTTGTTCTCTCTGATACCGAAATCAGGAATACGGTGAGAGGGCGAATCATCGATACGTTCAGCGAGAAACCGGTTGAAGGGGTGAAGCTGCAGTTTTTTGCCTATCCTGCCGGTAATCTTATCCATGAATATATGACCGATTCAAGCGGGTATTATTACCGGGAAATAATCCAGGAAAAAAAACTCACGACAAAGCTAATTAATTTGATATTTCGAGGGTCTGAACAAAAAAGCTACAAGACTTACACCGGATGGTTTAAAGTTATCTTCAGCCACCCTGGTTATTACAGGGCTGTTCGATACAGTAAAGGCATGAATGTTCTCAACACTGATATAATTCCTCTCACATTTGATATGGAATTGTTTGATATGTGGTGCAGAGCATCGCCTCAAGGAAGTATACCTCTTCAAAGATGGATAGAAAAACCCAAATGGTTTATCTATACAGGCCCCGCAATCGGTTCTGATATAGAGATAACACGGGAAAAAATTGATCTGGTCAAAGAGATAATTCAAAAGGATCTGGTGAAATTTACCCATGGGTTTATTAACGGTGCGCATATAGAAGAGGGAGAAGAGACTCAGTTAGATAATCTGGAAGGGTGGGTATTGATTTATTGGAGCGATACAGGCGGCCCCGGATATCATTCAGTCTATGTAAACGGGAATATAATTTTTAGCGCTATTGTCCAGCTGAGTACAACCTGGTTTTACAGAAGAACCTATTTAGGGGAATTAACCAAAATTCTCGGATTGACACATGATGTTGATACACTGAATATCTGGAACAATGATGGGTATTATTTACCTGAAGGATACGATGTGGGGAAAATACTCTATTCAAGACCTCATGGAAGTATGAGTCCTGATGAAGACCCTGCTCCTTTTTGAAATAGTATGACTGTGACCTGCTCACCGAATTGAGGTTCACCCCCGACGGGAAAATTATACGGTGGGTGAAGGTATAACGGGATTGAACAGGAACGACGTGCATATAAAGGTTCATTTTCAACTCCTTTGTGGTATGATAATTGATATCAAAGAAGCCATTCGATTTCTTTCATAAAGAATGCGACTACATGAAGTAAGCCCGATGAAAAATATCATCTGTGTAGATACATGCTGTCAAGGGCTTGTAAATCGGAGCTTCGCGCTGAACCTTGACAGCTCTTACGGCAACTAACATACTGTGTATAAATTACGATAATTTACCTCGATTATATATCTTCAAGCCTCATCCGGAGGATGACTTGCTTTGGCTTGACAGACAATGAGTTATAATATTTCATAACAGGGGTGGATTGAGAAATCCTTTCTCAGGCCACCCGACATAAGTGATTTTTTTACCAATTTTTTGGAGAACAACCACATTTTATATGTCAAAAACCTGGAGGATACCACATGACAAAGTCCAACACTAACCGGCCGTTTTTTCTTCTTGTTATGCTCATTTTTTCCGTCATAATCGCCGTCTCCGTTCATGCGGAGGTTCGCCTGCCGCATGTTATCGGCAGTAACATGGTCATGCAGCGTGATATCCGGCTTCCGGTCTGGGGCTGGGCAGATTCTGGAGAGACGATCAGTGTATCTCTGGACACTAACCAGGCCTCGGTAAAGGCTGATAAGGACGGCTCATGGATGGTCAGTCTTTACGCCATGAAGGCCGGGGGACCCTACCACATGACAATCAAAGGCAAAAACACCATCACACTCGAAAACATCATGATTGGCGAGGTCTGGGTTTGTTCCGGACAGTCCAATATGCAGTGGAACATGATCAATATCGACAACAGCCGCCAGGAAATCGCCACAGCCGAATATCCCGATATCAGACTGTTCCAGATACCGAATATCACCGCAGGGGAGCCCCGGAACGATATCAATGCCGAGTGGTGTGAGTGTTCGAACGAAACAGTCCGGACTTTTTCTGCGGTCGCCTATTTCTTCGGCCGTGACCTGTACCGTAAGCTCAACGTTCCTGTCGGTCTCATCAACACATCATGGGGTGGAACACGGATAGAACCCTGGACCCCGCCTGTTGGATTTGAAAAAGTACCCTCGCTCCAGTCTATCACTGATGAGATAAAAAAAGCAGATACAGAGTACCGTACTCAAATACAAGCATTTATCGGAGACACCGAACAATGGTTGAAGCAGGCGAAGGCGTTCACTCATAAAGGCAATCCGGTTCCTGATCCGCCGAAAATACCCGCTCATGACCTTGACAACCGTGTCCGTCCAACCGGCATCTACAACACCATGATCGCTCCGCTCATACCGTTCGCATTCCGTGGTGCGATCTGGTATCAGGGCGAATCGAACCGTGGCGAAGGAATGGTTTACCACGAGAAAATGAAGGCGCTCATAAGAGGCTGGAGAACTGTATGGGGGCAGGGAGATTTTCCCTTTTACTATGTCCAGCTCGCCCCCTTCCGGTACCGCGGCGGTGTCTTCATTCAACCGGAACTGTTACCCGAGATATGGGAGGCGCAGACAGCGGCGCTCTCCGAGCCGAACACAGGTATGGTGGTCACCGTCGACATCTGCGATGTCAACGATATCCACCCCCGCAACAAACAGGAGGTCGGCAGAAGACTCTCCCTCTGGGCTCTCGCAAAAGATTATGGTCAAAGCGGACTTGTTTACTCGGGACCGCTCTTTCGTGCTGTAACCTTCCAGGGAAACAAGGCGACAGTGGAGTTCGATCATACCGGGGATGGACTGATCACGTACGATGGCGGGGATCCGACATGGTTCCAGATTTCTGGACCGGACCGACTGTTTTATAACGCTCAGGCGAAAATTACCGGTCACATGATCGAAGTGTGGAGTGATGAGGTGCAGAATCCGGTGGCCGTTCGGTTTGCATGGCACGAGGAAGCGGAGCCAAACCTCATGAATTCGGCAAGACTTCCTGCTTCTCCGTTCAGAACCGATGCCTGGTAAATGCACAGAATTCGAAATTCAATAAGCGTAACGGCGACTCAGTTTAAGAGGGCGGTGAAAGGGCATTTTTTTCACCGCCCTCTTAACGTATACCGGTTATTCTTTATTTCATCAACAACATTTTTGTGCTGTGCATACATCCACCTGTTGAGAGAGTGCAAATATATATCCCGTTCGACAGTCCCTGTGCATTCCAGACATGCGAATAGTACCCGGCATGCCTGAATCCCTCAGCCAGAACACATAATTCCTGTCCTGAAATAGTATAAATTGATAGTTTTACATCACCTGGAAATTGCATAAAATAGGAAATTGTTGTTCTGGGGTTGAAAGGATTCGGGTAATTATCAAAAAGTATCGTTGAAATCGGTGTGGAATTTTCTTCGACAAAAACCGGTAGACCATCGTCATCTTCGAGATCAATCCTGAATCGTGCGTATATAGGACGATGGTCGGATACCAGGTCCTTAATTGCCTCGGTTTCCATTGATGAAAATTCGGGAGAGTTATCGAAGTCAATGATACCGATGCTGTTACCCAAAGATGCCGGCGCATCACCAAACTCATGAAAGTTGCCGGATGAGATAATGATTTGATCATAAACCATGTTATTGCTGTCCGAAACGGTTGTCGAACCTGCATCGGTATCAGCTTCTTTTGCATCGGGAACAGGCAAATGCTCACAGAATAAGAGTCTATATTTTTCGTTGAGGGATTCATCATCGAGCAACTGGTGAAATGCTGTCTCACGATTTCGTATCTTTGTTTCGCTGTATCCGCCAAACCTGTTTGTGTTTCCTGCAATTATCAAATCCCGTTCTTCCGTGTCTGGTTTTTCTGCATATTCTTTCAACCACGATAACAGATCAGCATCCTCGGCCATGCGTTTATCAAGATCACTCCAATGAAGATGAATGCCCACAAGTAGAAAATCGAAATTGCCCGCCTTGAAATATGCCCACCCTGGAATTCTGCCGTAATTAACGGTGGTTTCCTTGAGGCCATAGCTGGGGCTATATGCCTCATCAGGCACGACCGGTTCCCTGTATATGTAAGCGTATCCTTCATAACCGGGAAAGCCTCTTCCCGCTCGTGGGATAATAAAATAAGTATACGGACGGTGCGCATTGACATTCATTGAATCCACTATCGCCTGAATATGCTCCGCACCACCATTGTCCATAACTTCCTGTATAACAATCAGATCGAAATCGTCGATCATGTCAGCGATTGCACGGTGGTCTTTGTTCTCACTGGATGCTCCCAGCTCAGAAATGGTAAAGCTGCATATGGTTATGTATCCTTCTTCGGCCAATGCGACCGATGCCGAAACAACCGATATGATTGCCAATACTTTTAACACGTTCACCATGCGTTTCATGAGTAATGATATTCCCCATGTGTCAATCATAACTACGATCAAACAAATCCGCACATAACAAACGACCGACGCACCGGTTTCAATTTTCTCGGTTATCCCTGTTGACCTCTTGTGCCGAAAACGCTGTCTTCGATGTGTCAAAGATACAAAAAAACTCTCATAGCTATCCGATTTCAGGATTCTTTTCACTATGAAATAATTATTGCTTCCTGTACACCATTAATCTTTATTACAGCATCAGGGAAGTACCGGCATTATAATCGGGTAATATATATCCCTCGGAAGGTATGGGATAAAAATTGTTATAGTGAGTTGCCATATTATTATTAGATAATGGAGGAATGATAGAATGATAGATAAAGCTCGAGACATCATGACGAGGAAACTCATTGTAGTCAATGAAAATACGACTATCGATAATCTTATCAGGATCTTTATGGAAAATAATATAAGCTGTGTTCCTGTGGTGAGTGATGAAATGAAACTCATCGGAATAGTCACAAAAACTGATATCTTAGGATATCTTATGGATAAGGATATTCATTTATCATTAAAACATGTCCTCCAGGATATTTTTGAATACCGCTCAGAGCATGGAGATAAGGATAGGGAAGCACCATCGGAAACGGAAATTACAGTCCGTGATATTATGACTCCCAATCCGATTACCTGCGGTGAAAAAACATCCGTAACATCTATGGCAAAAAAAATGATAAAAAAGAAAATCCATCGATTGATCATTACACGTGATAATGAAATTGTCGGAATTGTAAGCACCCTCGATATACTGTATCATGTTGCAGGGTTTAAAAAAATGAGCGAAGATAATGCGATACAATGAAGTTCAAGACAATGTCAAAATTGTGCTCGAGGGATCCAGGGATGACATTGAATTATATCTTACTTTGAGTCCTCTCATCCAGTCGGCTGAAATCTCTGTCGATGCAATCAGGAAAGTTTTCTCTGACAGAGGAATAAAGTTCGGAATAAATGAAGATATTCTCGAGTTATTAGAAAAAGAGATCCGATACAATGAGAAAATGTTGATCGCGTCGGGCACAAAACCTGTCAATGGGAAAGACGGAACGATAAATTATCTTGTTGAGGGCAATGGTACGGCGATTGTTAAAAAAGGTGAAATGATCGGGAAAATCATTCCACCCGAAAAAGGTACCGAAGGAATCACCGTTTTTGAAAAAAAAATACCTGTCAGAGAAGTCAAGGAAGCACTGATCCCCGACCTGATACATGTTGAATTATCGGAAAATGAAGATATTCTGGTGGCGGAAGTTGATGGATACATCTCTATCCACAGCACAGCCGTTCAGATAATCCCCTTTTTTGAGTTGGAAGTATCCGACAACGAATTTCAGGCGCACGTAAGAGTTGCACGGCCACAAAAGGCCGATGATTTCGGTATTGAGGATCTGAAAAAATATCTGACTGAAAACGGGATCGTTCATGGAATTCTTGACCAGGAAATTGAAAACATCTTTCATCAGGAAAGATTTAACGAATCCGTTCTGGTCGCCCGGGGCAAGGAAGTAATCGACGATAAAGACGGTACAATAAAGTATTTCTTTGATACGATGACCAATCCATTCATGGATGACAGGGAAAACATTGATTATAAAGAATTGAATTTGATTCAGAATGTCATGAAAGGTGAAAAATTAGCCGAGATCATTCCGCCTGTTACGGGCGAAACGGGATACACGGTCTTAGGGAAAGAAATTCCCCCGAAAAAAGGAATAACACCTGTTCTCCCGATAGGTAAAAACACAAAACCGGACTCCCAAAACCAGAATTTTCTCGTATCGGATATCGATGGCGGTGTCAAACTCAATGGTACAATCGTGGAAGTTGATTCTGTCTTCCTCGTCAAGGAGAATGTGGACTACTCGACCGGAAATATCAGTTTCAAGGGTTCGATAGTGATAAACGGCGATGTGAAAAGCGGATTCAAGGTAAAAGTGAAGGATGATGTACAAATAAACGGGATTTTAGAAGACGCGTTCGTTGAAGCAGGAGGAAATGTCCTCTTAAAAAATGGTTTTATCGGGAAGGTCAAGGGTCTGATCATTGCTCATGGCGATGTAACAGTAAAATTCTGTGAAAATGTGACTATCACTGCCGGCGGCGACATATATATCAACGATTATGTGATGAACTGCCAGATTCAAACAAAGGGCACCCTGTATGCGAAAAGCAAAACGGGATTGATTGCAGGAGGTGATACCTATGCAATGAAAGGAATAGAAGCAAATGTCGTCGGGAACAAAAGTTACATTCCCACCAAGCTCTGTGTCGGTGTTGACATGGTAACGAAGTCCTATCTGGAAAACAATATCAATTCACTGGAAGAAATAGAAAAGATTTTACAAAAGCTTTCACAAAGAAAACTCATAAAAAAGGACCTGCCCGAAAACATGAGTGACATGATAGACAGTTTGAATCTGATAATACGTGGTAAAGAGGAAGAAAATAAAAAGTTGCTTCAGGAGTCCGAAGAAATTGAGAAAAATGTCGAGGAGCTGAAAAAAGGATATATAAAAATTTATAATACGGTGTACCCGGGAACCCAGATCACCATTTATGACAAACACATGGTACTCAACGAACCTCAAAAATCCGTATGGTTTCAATACTCCGAGGAAGATATAGTTCTGATAAATATGTAAAGTTTTTACAGCATATTAACCCGGATAATTCATAAATAGCTTGTTCATACAATCTTAGTTATTGATATAACTTACTTTAAGTAGTGGTAATTTCATGAGATGCTGAAACGAGTTCAGCATGACAGTGGCTGAATTGTCACCCTGAACTTGATGCAGGGTCTCTACTGCACACCATATCCGAAAAAAAGTATGAATAATTCGGGTTAGAAGCCTGGTGAAAAAACTTTAACTTTTATTCAAACACTGTCAAGGGTCGGCACGTAACACCGATTTACACGCCCCTGACAGTGAGAAAGCATCATACTTCAAGGTCGGGTTTTGAGAAAAGACTTTTTCACAGCCCACTTAACCATTTCCGTACAATATCCTATAAACCTTCCACGACCTGTGACGGAGGAATATCTTTCTTCATGGCCCAGTGCGCCGCTCGCCACATCATCTCTTTCATGGATTTTCTCCAGAAAACCTCCGGAGTGCTTCCGCAATTGAGATACACGACACGTCCCTCACCCACTTCACGGGTCCATCCACCCGGTCTGTCAAGGTGCGCCCCTGTTTTCGACAACTCGATAAGTTCGGGAAAATGCTGCATAAAAGTATAGGGCTTGTCTAATTTGGGAAAAACCTGCTTGACACGGAAGAGTATTTCATAGTCCACATCCAGAAATTCGGCATCGAATATCTCATCGAATTCTTCGAACGGTTCGACACCCCTGGTTATGGGATGGTTCTGATTCATGTCGCAAAACGTGGTCATCTCCCTGATATTGCCATGTACAATCGGTCTTCTGACACCGAGTAGTTCCATATATCTCTTTTTGTCTCCATTGTAAATAGCGCAATGATAGGGGAGCAGTCCCATACCGCGCTTGACATTTTCGATGATGGATTCTTCCTGTTCGTCTGTCATCCAGGGAGCGCACGGGAGCCGTGTTTCGACGATTCCCTCACCCGACCAGCCCTGCCATTCAGCACCGCCGTAACGGCACACAACAAATAAATCTGCGTTGTCGAGTACATCAGGTGTCACGAACTGGTTTGACTGGGCAAACATCAACCGCCATCCTGTCGAGCCCAATACCTGTCGCCAGTGCCGTTCCTGTGTCTCTTCATTATGCCAGTAATCACCGAAGAGAAAGAGCACCCTGACTTCCCCGGGTTTCTTTGGTGCAGCGAGCACCGGATGCTGTGCTGCCGAAGAAACAGCACAGGAAGCGATGCCGGTTTTGAGGAATTTTCTCCGCGAAAAATTTTTGCATCGAATCATGGCAATCCTCCTGTGTATTTTGAGTTACTGTTCATAACCAGTATTATTCATAACTTATTGTGAATACAATCGGAACTTATTGTTTTTATTTATATAAAATTCATTCCCTAGCCCTTCTGCTTGGGTTCAAAATTTTGAACTCCAACACAAGAAAGGGAGCACGAACCCGGACAGCCTTCCTCCTCTACCGCCTGCGAGAAAAGG
>Ga0315284_10010905_pt1 | contig 12946 bp, 11 predicted proteins | sample YL17G09_16_MG_FD_203696 | JGI IMG/M metagenome (GOLD analysis project Ga0315284, IMG submission 203696) | Sediment microbial communities from Yellowstone Lake, YNP, Wyoming, USA - YL17G09_16 | ecosystem: Environmental > Aquatic > Freshwater > Lake > Sediment | place: USA: Wyoming | collected... | reverse complement strand
GGAAGCTCTGGTCGTGGTCGGCGGCAAGACCAGCGCCAACACCAAGCACCTGGCCGAGATCGCCGAATCCCTGGGCAAGCCCGTCGTCCGGATCGAGACCGAGGAGGACCTGGACCCAGCCTGGTTGAGGCGATTCACCAGGACCGGTGTTCTGGCCGGGGCCTCCACCCCGAACTGGATGATCGAGAGAGTCCTGGACCGGATCGAGCGCACCCGGGGCGCTGAGGAACCCTACCTCCGCATAGCCTTTCTCTCCCTGCTGCGCTTCCTGTCCAAGAGCAACTTCTTCCTGGCCCTGGGCGCGGCCGCCGCCTCCTATGCGGCCTGCCGGCTCCAGGGAATCGAGCCCAGCCTGGTGTTTAACTTCATCGCCGCGTTCTACGTCTTCGGCGTACACCTCCTGAACCACTTCACCGAGCCCGAAGCCCTGCGGGTGAACGAGCCCGCCCGTCACGCCTTCTACATCCGCCACAAGGGTCTGCTCCTCACTCTGGGTATCGTCTCGGCCCTGGGAACGCTGGTGCTCTCGGCACTCCTGGGCTGGGTTTCCTTTGGGGTGGTGCTCGTGGCCCTGGCCCTGGGCGTGGTTTACAGGATCAATATCATCCCGGGGTCGCTGGCTAAGCTTATCCGTTTCCGGAGCCTCTCCGGGATCCCCATGTCCAAGGACCTTTTCCTGTCCTTGGGCTGGGCCTTCCTGACCGCGCTCCTGCCTCCCTTCGCTCTGGCCGGGAAGGCGGCCGGCGTGGATACCCTCTTGGCTTCTTTGTTCGTATTCATCCTCGCCTTCTCGCGCTCCATCCTTTATGACCTCCGGGACATCCAGGGCGACATGATTGTGGGTCGGGATACCATTCCCATCGCCATCGGCAAGCCGAAGACCCAAGTCCTGCTGGCCGCGCTCTTCTCGATCCTCGGGTTGGCCCTGGTGCTCATCCCGCTGGTCTCGGGGTTCCGCCTGGTCTCCGCGTTAAGCCTTCTCATGCTCATCCCCACGGGCTATGCCGGTCTTGCGCTTTTCTTCTATCGAAAGCGCCTTATCACGCGCGGTCTCTCCTTCGAATACGCCGTGGACTCGGCCTTCCTTTTGGCCGGCGCCGCGGCTTATCTCTGGCATCTGTTCGCTTAAACGCTGAATCCCTTCTAATTGTAAGGCCCCGAACTTTTCGGGGCCTCTTCCTTTTTCTTTGGCGATGTCATCCCGTCATTCCCGGTTCTTCAAGTCCCCTCCCGCTCCAGCCTCCTCACCCTCTCCTGAAGCCTGAGCCCATGCTCTAACTGCTCCGGGGTCAGGGCCTTCATGGCTATGAGGATCACCCCGAGCTTGAGTCCGGGATACGCCATCTGCTTTCTTCTCGCTTCTTCCACCTGCTCCAGCTTGATATGGCCCAAATTCACCAGGATGTGCCCGATCAGACCCCGCTCCTCCAAAAGCCCGTCCTCCGATGATGTGGTGTTTAAAGCTTCGACGCATCCTCAATGTCCTCTTTTTTCAATAATGATATTCGATTCAAGAAAGGGATTGCAAGTAGACGAATCCTCTTTCACCTTCTCACGCCGTGATCGTGGCCGTCGCCGAGTCGCCGTGAAAGAGACCACAGCCCCTGTGAATGAGGCCGATACCCCAATGCCCGCGAGGGGAGAAAGGAGAAAAGAAACCTCGCGGGCATGACACACCTGCTCCGGGCAGGACAGGCGGGGGTTGAGCAAAGTTAAGGCGCTCCTCGGTTGCGGAGAGAATCGGACAGGCCGATCCTGGAATAACACGCCTCAGAGCGCCCGTTGCCTCAGTGGTTTCTCAGCTTCATAGCTTCCTTCTTACCTTCTCAGCACCTGTTTAACCGCCCTGCTCCATCTCCTGCAATTGCAAACCCTTCTCCAACTGCTCCGGGGTCAGGATATTCATCCCCGATCAAAATCTCCCCGAGCTTCAGCTCCGGATAGGCCATCTGCTTCCGTCTCGCCTCGTTCACGTGCTCTTCCTTCAAATACCCCAGGTCTATTAGGATGTGCCCGATCAGGTTCCGCTTCTCCAAGTCCAGTCCTTTGCCTCATCGTTTGTTTTTCCTCAACCTCTGATCTTCCTAACTTCTTTTCCTAACTTCTTAACCACGTTATTCCCTCTAACCGTGCTCCTTCAAATAAACCCTCCCATCCTCCCCGAACTCCACCTTGTCCTCCCGGGCCAGCCAGCCCAGGGCCATGAGCAGGACCTCTTCCTTCTCCTTCATCCCGTGCACCAGCTCCGCATAGGTCTTCGGCCCCTCGGAGACAAGGTACATATACGCCCTCCCGGCAGCCTCTCCGGCCTCCTGCCAGGTCGTAACCCCCAACTTCACCTTCACCTCAACCCTTTCTTCGTTATTTTACGTGTTCTCACTTCCCGCTCTAATTCCTGAAGCGCCAGGCCCTTCTCCAGTCTAACCGGGGAGAGGTAGCCTAACTCCACGAGGACCTCCCCAAGGCGCTTTCCGGGACAGGCCTCCTGCCGGGCGGTCGCCTCAGCTAACTGTGCGAGTGAGATGTAGCCCACATCCAGGAGCACCTGTCCGATCAGGTCCCCGGAGCTGATGTCCTGCTGAACCTGTTTCAGCATCTCTCTTTGTTCATGGATACAACGACCGGGCGCTCCTAAGGGCTTCGGAGAATGCTCTGGGTCGGATTCGGACGACAGACCAGGCCTTGGAAAAGCCCCTTCGGAGCGCCCGTGTCTTTTAGCGAATTTTTACCACGCGGGTCGTTTTACCGTCTCTCCCTTCCGGTCTGAGGAAGTAGACCCCGGGCTCAAGCCCCTCCCCGACCCGGTCGCCCCGGAAGGTGCCGACCTGCCTGCCGGAGATGTCGTAGAGGGCGAAGGTTTCCCTTTCGTGGCCAGGGATCGTGGCAAAGGAGACGAATGGGTTAGGAGTTGCCTTTAAACATTGACCGTTGATCCTGAATTCTTGACCCCCTGTTTCCTCCACCCCGCTCGGGGTCTGAAAGTAGCCGTTCCGTAGCGTGACGGGAAGCTCGTTCGCGTTCGGATCCAAAAGGCACGAATTAAAGCCCCCTGAAGGATCGAAGGTCAAAGGGCAGGTTCCAACTCTAACGACACGGAAAAACATCTTCGCCAGATTGCCGCTGTCATCGGTCACCGGGGGCTGGTCCGGCGGGAGCGGAAGAAGGATGTCAGCAACCAGAGCCCGGTCTGCTCGGGTTGTGATGTCGAGCAGAAAGTAGGTGGTTTGTCCGTGCCGGGTAAGATAGGTCCCTTCCTTAACCGAAACCGAATCGCAGCGCAGGATCAGGGAATCCCATCCGAGGTAGTACTGCCAGCCGGCAACGCTGTCCACGTTGCTTCGAATGTTGATGAGGACGGAGAACCGCGCCCCGACCGCCGCGGTGGTCGTGCAGGGCTGGGTATAGAACTGGGCGATCCCGAAGGCCTGGGTCGCACCCCATCCGGCCAAGAGCCCAAGTGCCAGGGTAAGAACCGTTACCTTTTTCATCTCTCTATCTCCTTAGTCGTTAAAGGTGAATTGAGCAACTGGTACACGCGCCCCGGAAAACTCGTAAAATCGCCTGGCCGTTTTTTTATCTCACCACCACCACCTTCTGGACCGCGTTCTCCTCGCCCGCTTCCAGCCTGACGAAATACACACCGCCGGGCAGGTTCAGAGGCTTCCTCAGCTCATGCCATCCTGGCCCGGCCATCCCCTCGAAGAGAGTCCTCACCCTGCGACCTAAAGCATCAAAGAGCTCTAAGCGGACAACCTCAGACCTGGGTAGAACGTATTTAAGCAGGAGGGAGTGCCTGATTGGACTTGAGACTTGAATGTGCAACCGATTCGAGTCCGACGGCTTGACGGAGTTAGCTTCCACCCCCGTTGTCGTCTGTTTGTACTTAATGGTCAGAGGGTCGTAGGAACCACTCACGTAGCTCTCTCCGGTTACGTAAACATTCCCCGCCCCGTCCACGAACAGATCCCGAGGGTAATCTCCCATCCCCCCGGAGAACAAATATCTTGTGCTCCAAAGGGTGTCGCCGGATGGGGAGTATTTCACGGTACAGTAGTCGTATTGGTATGTGTTGTCGGTCCAACTGTTCCCTGTGACGTAAATATTCCCGGAATCGTCCAGGGCGCATCTTTGGCCGACGTCATCGCCCAACCCGGTCCCCGTGTACCGCCTGACCCACATCTCGCCTCCCGAAGGGGAATACCGGATCGTCAGGTAGTCGTCGCGTCCCAGGGAATCTTCGCTCCAGCCCGTTACGGAGACATACCCCTGTCTGTCAACCCTTAGGTCGGCTGCGGACTCGCGCCGGTTCCAGGGGTCGTTGTACCGTCTGGCCCAAAGCTCGTTGCCCATGGAATCGTACTTCACCACGGCGTAATCCAAGTCCGTCCCGGCGCCGTTGCTCCTCCCGGCCACATAGACATTGCCGTCAGGGTCTATGTCCAGGGCGTAGGCTGCATCTTGATTGGTCGTGTCACCTCCGGGGTAACGATATCTCCGAGCCCAGGACTCGCTGCCGTCCGGGGCGTACTTCACGGTTGCGAAGGCGTAACCCGGCCCGACCTCTTTGCTGAATCCAGTGATGTAAACGTTGCCAGACCGATCCAGGGCCATTTTGTGAAGCGAACCCCAGAAGGGGTCCATGCCGTCATCTCCGTGAGCCGGGCCGTCGTAGCGGCTCGCCCAAAGCTGATTTCCGTCCCGATCGTACTTGACCGTTGCGAAATCCAAGCCTGTGCCGCTCCCCGGGCTTTGGCCGGAGACATAGACGTTCCCTGATGGGTCCACGGCCACCGCGGCCGCCCGGTCCGTCCCGGTACCGCCCGTATAGGTCCGAGACCACACTTCGTTCCCGCTGGAATCATATTTGATGGTGACGTAACCCGAGCTGGATGAGACCGAGAGCCCGGCTACATAAACATATTCGGAATCATCCAAGGCCATGGCTAATCCAAAGGATACCCCTGGCGGTGACCATTCTCTCTCCCAGAGCAGGACCCCATCCTTGGAATACCTCGCAGTCCAGATGTATTCGTCCGAGTAGTAAGCTTTGTTTCCCGTGATATAAACGCTGCCTGAGCCGCCAACCCTCATCGCCCTGGCACCCTCCACAGGAAAGTCCATTCTCCGGACCCAGGCGGTGTCCACCTGGGCGAGACTTCGGCCCAGGGGGAGAAGGGTTAGCACAGCCACTAAAAGAAATAGTTTCTTCATCGGGGCCTCCGTTCTTTAGGCGGTTTAACTTCTTCGTCTCAACGTACAACGGCGACTTTCTGGATCAGACTCTGGCTCCCCGATGCGAGCTTAACGAAATACACCCCGCCGGGCAGGTCCAGAGGCTTCCTCAGCTCGTGCCATCCGGCGGCCCGCTGGCCCTCAAAGAGGCTTTCAACCTTACGCCCCAAGGCGTCGTAGAGCTCCAGCTTCGCCAGCCCGGGCTGAGGCAGCAGGTAGCGAAGGGCAAGGGTGCGGCTCACCGGGCTGGAGGCCTTCAATTGCAGCTTGCTGACCGACAAGCCCTCTGCCGGTTGAACAGCTTGATCCTCGATGCCGGAGAACAGGCTGCCCCGCTTGTACCAGATCGAAGGGTGGAAACCCGGTTGACTGAATCCCTCATCATCGGTCCAGGCTACATGCAGCCGACGGATAGGGTCCACCGCGAGGCTGGGGAAGGCCATGGCTCCGAAGACCTTGTCGCTTATTTTAGTTTCCGTGGTCCATGTGGTCCCCCGATTCGTGGAGCTCAAAAACCAGATCCCTTTTGTTACGTCGGCGCTATCCTGGTACACGATATACACACCCCCGTAAGGGTCCGCCACGATATTCGGGTACGTAGAGGGGCTTGGGTTATAGGTCAACCTCGTATCGCTGCCCCAGGTCGTACCTCCATCCGTGGAGCGGAGGTAATAAATCTCCCGGTTCCCGTCGCGCTGATCCTCCCAGGTTACATGGAGGTTGTTCCCCTGGTCGCTGGCGATCGAGCAGTTCCACTGTGAGCTCCCTCCAGTACTGATCGGGGTCAGAGGACCCCAGGTACTTCCCCGGTTCGTGGAGCGGCAATAATAGACCTGCCCCCCGCCCTTGGTCCAGACGACGTGGACTCGCCCCAATGTGTCTGCGGCCACTGTGGGACTGTATCCGTCCTGCGTTAAGGTTAGCCGCCGGGTCGGAGCCCAGGTCGTTCCCCCGTCCGTGGAGCAACGGACATAGGAGTCAAGCTGCATCCAGCCTGCCCCGGTCTGGTTCATGAAGGCCAGGTAGACCCCGTCCCGGCCGTCCGTAGTGACCGAGGTGTGCCCGCCAAAATCCCCCTGCACGGTGACCAGGGTCCTTTGGGCCTCCCAGGTTTGCCCCCGGTCCGTGGAGCGTTTGTAGTGAATGTCGTCATACAGGGATCCCCCGATAAAATATTCGGTATAGATCACGTGGAGCCTCCCCCGGCTGTCGCAGGCGATCCCGGGCGATTCCTGCCACTGCTGGGAGCCGGTTGTCAGCGGAGTATCCGGTCCCCAGGTCGTCCCCCCGTTTGTGGAACGTTTGTAGTAAACCTCGCTGACCTGGCCGCCTCGGGTATCGAACCAGGCGACATGGACTCCCTGCTGTTGGTCCGCGGCGATGGCCCACTGGGTGCTCGCCATGCTGAACCAGGCGATGGAGTCGCTCCGGACGAGCCGGACATCCGGATCCCACCAACCGAAAGCCTGTCCGATCCAGCCCGCGCTCAGGGCCGCGAGCCAAACCATCCCTCTCATTACCCTTTTCATGGCGCTAACCTCCTTTTCTCTTTGCTTTCCCCTTTGTCTCCCTCTCGCCGCGCTTTACCTGCCCGCAGCAAGAGAGCGTCTCTATCGAGCATTCGCCCGGAACCTATCTTAGAAGCTGCGAATCAGCCGTTTACACCTCACGTTCCCCTCACGTGACGCTTAGGTGTCACTAACGTGTCGCCTACTGTCCTTTTACGCAACAACCATGTTTACAAGAAGTTACACGACATTACGTGGGAGGAAGCTCGGACCAGTGATACTTGATGAAGTTCCGGATCTTGCGCTTGTCCCTGAACAGCACGTCAATGTCCAGAACCTCCTGCTCGTCGGTCACCCCGAGCTTCTCGCCCTTGGACGTCCCCTTCCTCGACCGCTCCCACTTCTTATCTTCGCGCTCCTTGTACCCGATCTTCTTCAGGAACTCTTCGAAGTTCTCCCGGGACAGGCGGTAGTATCTCTCGGTAGGCTTCACTGGCGGCTGAATGTCGGCCATAGGTCTTTCTCCTTTAGGGTTATCTGAGCTTCACCACGCGGACAGGCTTCGCGCCTTTCTCCTGGGGCACCAGAAAGTACACCCCGGGGGAAAGGTCCTCCCCGAACCGGTCGCCATGATAGGTTCTGATCAGTCGTCCTGAGATGTCGTAGACAGCAAACCTTCCCTTGGGGTGCCCGAATACCGTGGCAGAGGAAGTGAAAGGATTGGGGGCGACGCTCAGACGCTGACCGTTGACCGCGAGCCGTTGATCCGTTTGCTCTTCAACCCCGACCCCGCTGCTGTATTTCAAAATCACCCCATACGACCCGCAGGCCCAGCCGTTCCCCGTGTCCGCGAAGTCCACTCCGAAAAGGTCAGCCGTGACCCCGCTGGGATAAGAGGACCACGTTCTCCCGTTGGTGGTTCTCAGGATGATTCCCTGTCTTCCCACGGCCCAACTGTTCAAGGAGTCGCAAGCCGCGATATCCTTGAGCCCCTTAGCTTGAGGGATGATCTGATGATATTGCCAGGTCCACTGGCTACCGTCTCGGGTTCGGATGATGAGCTCGTCCACGACCCCGCCGTTCTCGTCAATGCCCTCGCCGCAGGCCCAGCCGTTCAGAGTGTCAAAGGAGAAGTCCAGCCCCTCGAAGGAGGGGTAGTCCCAGGGGGGCGGTCGGAAAGGCATCCAGGTGTAGCGCAGGGTCCAGTTCGCGCCGCCGTTGGTGGTCTGATAGAGCACCCCCAGGATCGGCGAAATCCACATCCCTCCACCGACCCAACCGCAGAGCGAGTCCTTGAAGAAAATACGGGTCAGAGGGCCCACCTCCGCCCATGGTGGAGGCGGAATCCTTTGGTCGCTCCAAGTACTGCCCCCGTCCGTGGTATGCAAGACATGGTGGCCGTTATCCGGAACGCTCCAGCCCACGGTAACCCACCCGCAGGCTTCGCTGGTAAATGAGATCCCTTTAAGTCCTGCAGGCCAGCCGCTCAAACTTTGGCTGGTCCAGGTCGCGCCGCCATCGGTGGTTTTCAAAATTTTCGCCTGATTATTCCCGCCCACGGCCCATCCCAGGTAAGCATTCAAAAACTGCACCCCATAGAGGGTATCCTCTGTCCCGCTCGTCTGCCTCACCCACGTGCTTCCCCCGTTGCTCGTGCGCAGGATCGCCCCAGAATCCCCCACGCACCAGCCGTTCTGATTGTCCACGAAGTGAACGTCCCTCAGGGCCCCGCTGACCCCGCTGTTCTGCCGAACCCAACCCGCGAAGAGCACGCCGGGCGAAAAGAGCATCATGATGAGTCCGATTTGCAAAATCTTTTTCATCTCGAAGATTCTCCTTGATTCTCCTTAAATTCTCCGATAACATGATACTCTCTCTGGTATAGCAAGAGTATAGCAAATTTAACTCTTTATAACAAAAGGACTTGAAATGCCCTAATAAATAGGGTATAATAGCCGTATGAACGATCTCCGCCAGCTTCTGTTTGAAAAGGGCCGCGTAGGAAAAGTCCTCGAGGCCCTGAAAAAACAGGGCCTTCCCGATCCGCCGTCCGACCTCTGCCGCGCCCTGCTCTACGGCCACGCCCTTGTTCTGTACGGCGATTACCCCCAGGCACTGAAGGTTTATTCGGCCATTCCCCCGAGCGACGCTTACGAAGCCGAGCGCCTCTGGGGCCTGGCGAACGCCCATTTGAGGCTTGGAGACCTAAAGCAAGCCGCCCCGATTCTCAACGAGGCTCTTAAAAAGAACCCCTCGAGCTGGCTCTCTCCGCGCATCTACAACACCTTCGTCAACCTCTACATCTACGAGGGACGTTTCGAGCAGGCCTTGACCGCTATTATGAAAGGAATCGAGGAGGCCTTGGCCGGAGGTCACCTGACCGTGCAGTTGATCCTGGAAGGCAACCGCGGGATCATCCAAACCTATCAGGGGGCCTTTGAGGAGGCCGTCTTCTCATTGGAGCGGGCGGCGAAACAATTACTGGTCCAGGACTGCATCCTGTCCGCGGCCCACTTCCTGATCAATCTGAGCGGGGCTTTCGAGCCCCTCGGGAGCCGGGAGGAAGCCAAACGATGCCTCGACCGGGCCGAGGGACTGATCCGGGAGTCTGGCAGTCGGGGGAGACTGATCTTTCTCAAACAGGTTCAGGGCGAGCTATTGGAAAGGGAGGGCCTGTTCGACAAGGCGGAGAGATCCTATCGAGATGCCCTCGAGCTTCTCCGGGACCTGCCGATGTTCAAATTCGAAGCCCAGCTTCGCTGCGACCTGGCCCACCTTCGGTTTGAGAAAGGCGATGTTTCTGAGGCCCTGCGCTTGATTCGAAACGTCCTGGTCGAAGTTCGGGAAAAGGGATTCCAGGCGGTCGAGGATTTTTGCCTGGGGTACGAAGGAAAATTTCTGCTGCGCTCCGGGGCGACCGAGGCCGGGATCAAAGCCCTCCAAGAGGCCTGCGCCCACGCGGAATCCCTCGGAAAGTGGGAGATTTACAGTTATATCGCTTTGTATCTTGCCCTGGGGTATGAAGAGCGGAAACAAAGGAAAGAGGCCCTGGAATGGATGCGGAAATCCCTTGAGGTGGCGGAGCGCTGTCACATGCTTTCCGCCCTGCTCGTCGAGCGCGACGTCCTCACCTCGCTGCTCCTCAAGCTGGGCGAGAACCTTCCGCCCACGGAGTTCCTGAGCCGGCTCACCGTCCAGCTCCGCCATCCGGCCCTGTTGAAACGTCTCCTGCGGCACTCCCCGGATGGAAAAGTTCTGTTCCTGCGCTCCCTGAAGGCCCATGACGTCCGTTATTTCCGCCCCCAGCTCTCCAAACTCAGAAGCGACCCTCACAAAGAGGTCCGCCGTACTTCGCGCCTGCTTTTGGACGGATGGCAGCAGCACATGAGCTACAGGGTCTACACCCTCGGAACCCTCCGGGTCTTCCTCGAAGGGAAGTTGTTCGCGGACAAGGACTGGATACGCCCCGGCGTTAAAAGGCTTTTCCTGTATCTCGCAACCCGCCCCGGTGAATGGCAACCCATGGATTCTCTTCTCGAAGCCCTTTGGACCAAGCCTCACCCTAAAAAGACACGCCGGGTTCTGAATTACCTGTTCGCAAGTCTAAGGCTGGTCTTCGAGCCCTGGCATTTGCCGGACATGGACTATGTCTTCTTCCAAAGTCAGCGTGGAGCTTACGGCTTCTTCCCGGGGGAGCGCTTCTGGATAGACGCTCAGGAGTTTGAGAAGAAGGCCAAACAAGCCGAACACGCCCACCTTCAACGGAACTTCAAGGAGGCCCGCAAGGCCTATCGGGAGGCATTGGACCTTTATCTCGGGGACTACTTGGAAGAATTCCCCTACGAGGATTGGCTCAGGCCAAAGCGGGACAACCTGCGGGAGCTTTACTTCCGGGGAGTGATGCGGTATGCCGCGTTAGAGCGGGACTCCGGGAATCTGCATGAGGCGAGGAGGGTTTTGGAAGAGGCCTTGTTCAAGGATCTGTCCCGCTCCGGGTGTGCGGCCCTGTTGATGCAAGTGCTCGTCCAGATGAAGCTCTCCCAGGAGGCCAAGGAGTGGGGCCAGCGGCACATCAAGTACATGAAGGAGGAGCTGAAAGAGAAGCCCGCGCCGGAGGTGGTAGAGGCGCTGGGGCGGCTGAAGTAACTTCCTCTTCTAATCCTTTCAAAACAACAAGGCCCCGAACTCTTCGGGACCTTGTTGCCTATCTGAACAGCTCTTACTTGTCTTAAGTATCCAGAAAAGCAGAGAGGGCCAGGAGATAGGAGCGGTATCCGAAGCCGGTAATCTGGCCCACGCACCCCGGAGCCACGAGCGATTTCCGGCGGAATTCCTCCCGTTTGTAGATGTTGGAGAGGTGCACTTCGATGGTCGGCACCCCGCAGGCCAGCACGGCGTCGTAGATGACGTAGGAATAGTGGGTGAACGCCCCCGGGTTCAGGATGATCCCGTCGGCCCAGCCCATTACACCCTGCAGTGCATCCACTATCCCGGACTCGGAGTTGGTCTGGGTGAATTTGACCGTGGCCCCGCGGGCCTTGGCTGCGGAGGAAATCCGGGCGTTGATGTCCTTCAGGGTCATCTTGCCGTAGACCTCGGGCTCCCGCTTGCCCAGGAGGTTCAGGTTCGGGCCGTGAATCACCAGGATCTTCTTCATCGCTTGCCCCCTTTGAGCTCCTTCAGGGTCTCGATCACCTCGTGCCGGGTCAGGCCCTCCACGGTCTCCACCTCCCCGACCTTGCGCGGCAGGACGAACGTGGGCTTGCCGTTCTTCGTCTTCTTGTCCAGGAGGAGCGTGTTCCAGAGCTTCTCTTCGTCCGATTTGGGAAGCTCGGTCGGCAGGCCCAAGGATTTGAGCAGGCCGACCACCCGCTCAGCCAGGGCAAGGTCGCACATCGCCCGGCGCACAGCCAGGCGCAGGGCCACGACCAGCCCGATGCCCACGGCCTCGCCGTGCAGGAGCGTGCGATACTCTCCCATGGTCTCCAGGGCGTGGCCGATGGTGTGGCCCAGGTTCAGCTTCCGCCTCAATCCCTTCTCGTAGGGATCTCGGGACACGATTTCCGCCTTGATTCGCGCGCACTTGCGAATCACGCTCTCCAGGGCTTTGGGCTCCTTGGCCAGAAGCTTCTTCTTATTGCGCTCGATCTCGCTCAGCAGGTCCTCGGAACCGATCAGGGCGGACCGGATGAACTCCGCCAGCCCGTTCCGGATGTGCCTGAGGGGCAGGGTCCTCAAGACCAGCGGGTCAGCGAACACCGCCACCGGATGGTGGAAGGTTCCGATCAGGTTCTTGGACAGGGGATGGTCGAACCCGGTCTTGCCCCCGATGGCCGCGTCCCCCTGGGACAGGAGGGTCGTGGGGATGTGCAACACCGGCACGCCCCTCATGTAGGTCGAGGCCGCGAAGCCCACCAGGTCCGAGACCACACCCCCGCCGAAGCTCACCAGGCAGGTATTGCGTTCGGCCTTGAGCCGGACCAGGTGATCGTAGATCAGGCCCACGGTCTTTAAATTCTTGTGGCGCTCTCCGTCCGGGATCGTGATGAATTCACAGGCCAGATCCTCCCCTTTCAGGGCCTGGCACAGGGCTTTTCCCCACAGGCGCTTGACCGTGGGATTGGTCACGATCACGCAGCGGCTTGACGGAATCACGTACGGCAGGCGTCGCCTGAGGTTGGCGAGGATTCCCTGCTCCACGAAGACCTGGTAGCCCACATCGCCGTGGTGCACGAGGATGCGGTATTCGTCCAGCCCCAAGTGGGAGAGGATGCGCTCCACCACCTGGTAGACCGTGAGATGAGATGTGTCGATATGCCGCGGGACCATCGCGTAGGAGCCCCGGCGCAGTTCCAGCAGGCGGTAGATCCGCTCGCGAGGCTTTCCCTCCAGAATGAGCGGCCGGTCCCCGGGGACCTCCAGTCGCCGGATGACCACCTCCGGCGCAGACTCCAGACAGATGAGTTCGCCGTTCCTGGAAAGGGCCTGTCGATTCTCGGGCAGGAGAACCGTGCCCCCGCCGGTCGCGATGACCAGGCCCTTCTGCCTGCCCAATTCGGCCGCCAACCTGGCCTCCTGCCGGCGGAAGAGCGCCTCCCCGTGCTGGCGGAAGACCTCCCCGATCGAGGTTCCCAGGCGCTTGACCAGGACCTCGTCCATGTCCACGAACTTGCGACCCAGACGTCGAGCCAGCTCTCGGCCCACCG
>Ga0315284_10010904_pt1 | contig 12947 bp, 8 predicted proteins | sample YL17G09_16_MG_FD_203696 | JGI IMG/M metagenome (GOLD analysis project Ga0315284, IMG submission 203696) | Sediment microbial communities from Yellowstone Lake, YNP, Wyoming, USA - YL17G09_16 | ecosystem: Environmental > Aquatic > Freshwater > Lake > Sediment | place: USA: Wyoming | collected... | reverse complement strand
GTCGGGAAGCAACAACCGCACCTGCCAATCCTTGAAGAATATGTCAGTCTCTTCCACCGACCGAACAACGACACCCTGTGTTCGCACGCCTCTCGACTTTCTGCCTCGGACCAACAGGTCCACGATTATGTCGGCCCGCGCTCTATCATCCGTCAGTTCCCAGCACCATGTACGCTTGCGGCAGTCCTTCGTGAGCGATTTTGCAAGCTTTGTCTTGAACTGATCGATTTGCTTCTTGCGCCATTCTATTTCAGCGTTAGAGTGAGCAGCAGTGTCATACTGGCGGTTGAAATCGACATAGACGGCCTTGGCACTTAGAAGTTGCTCTGGTGGATTCCAGAGTTCTAGCGACTGAGAACTCGACGGAATGGGGTACATAAGTGACAGAATGAAACCGACGACGGTCAACTCAGAAATCCTCATATTGCTACTCCTCGCTGGATATCCGTGGTGCAATTCAGTATATAGGGCATCATTGTTTCTTGAAGGCTGCGGCCCTTTCTTACTCTGCGTTAGCTATCCGATACACGATGCCGTTAGTCGCGAATGACTTCGAGCTGCCAAAGTCCTTTGGCTAAGCCATCGAGATCGGGAAATAAAGTCCTTGAATTGATTCCCGCCCGCATCAAGTACTTTAAGAGGTCCATTTTGTATTCGCGTGGCACTGTCAGCTTTCTTAGGGATTCGATGTCCATATCGGCCTGTCCATGCTCGTGTGAGTCCAGTCGACTTAGATCCATCCACGGGTAACCATGAATCGTAAAGCAACCGGACTGAACAACAAGGCGTGGTGAAGCGAAAACCGGATATATCATTCGTACGCCCTTGATGTCCAAAGGCTTACCATTCCCCTCCAGAACTCGGATATCATTCTTCCTATCTGCCTTCCGTCGTATTACCCACACTGCCCCATCTTTTTCCACAAATCTGTGGCACTCAACTGCGAAAAACAGCGCAACTAAAGGGTTAGAAGTCCAATCAAGGAGTCTTACGGGCAAGTTGTGGTGTCGCGCAAGGAAGATCGTTTCCCAGAGTGTTAGTTCCCTCCCAACTATCGCGTACGCGTACCGCCGGAACCGGTCAAGGAGGTCAGATTCCTGCATCAAGGAAAACTCCTCGATCACTTTAGGGCCGTAGTGATAGACCCTCCTTCGGCCTATGGATGGAACGAGGCCCCAATCGGCATCGGGTTGACCACGAACGTAGACATCACCTTTCCCGCCCTGCTCACGGAAAGTCTCCAAGCTTTTGAACAGCACAGCGGCATCTGCTATCGGGGGACATTTGACCGTTTCAAGCAACGTGGGCATGGTTCGTCCTCCTGGCCACTTCCATTGTAGCTTTGGTGGTCCGTCTCGTTACTTCTTGAGTTATTGCTAGAATTTGCGGCTCCTACGGTGGTATGTCAAGAGACAAAAAGTCGACTAGGACCACAAACTGGTAGTCACCACATGCCTTTCATGCCGTGGGTTCCGGGGTGGCGCAGACTATCGAACCTGATATACGCGATCAAACGACCCTGACTGCGTGCGGCGGACCGCGATTGAAAAACATCGGGACAGGTACGTCGCGTTGGTTGTCCGTCGGCTGACGAATAGCCCACGGCTGACCACCCCCTGCCCCTCCTGAGCCAGGAGGGGAGTTGGGTCTCCTGCATCGCTCCTCTCTCCCCTTGCCCGGCGCGACCGTCGCCTTTGCGCCGGGGGCGTTGCAAAAAAGACTTGACAAACCTAGATACATATGCTATGTGTCTAGTCTAGACATGAACACTCCGCCCGCCGGCAGGGGCGGGGCGAGGGGGAGCGGGACGGGTTGATGGGGCTTGGAAGGACAGGCCGAAACGCCAGAAAAGCCCGCGGGACAAAGAGCATGCAGTGGCAACCCGGCGGACAAAAAGGCGTTGGCCTCATACTGCGGGGGTTAAGAAGATTGTTTTTTGGGCACGTAGGGGCACGCCATGGCGTGCCCCTACAAGGGGCAGAAGCCCTTAAAAGATTGTTTTTTGACCCCCCTAAGCTGATATATTACTGAAAACCAATTACTTATCAGCTTTGGGGTCGTGCGTAAGGGGGGCTAGTTGAGCAGAATATGGCCCAACTAGCCGGCCAATCGAGCAAAAAGTGGATCGATTTGAGCTGTCTTGTGCACACGGGTGGGACACCGCTTTTGAGACGAACGCGCTCTGCGGGGGCAGGACAGCCGGGCCACTTGGAGGGCCCTCACCCGTCCCCGATAAACCGGGGCCGCCCTCTCCCGGTGGGAGAGGGCAAAGTTCCCAAGAAGGGCGAGGCGGCACCTCGCCCCTACTTATCGTGTTGTTCCTGGGGAGCGCCGGCTTTTTGCCGCTGGTCGCGCAGGACGGCCTTGCGGCTGAGGCGAATCTTGTTGCCCTCGATTGAGATGACCTTCACGAGAAGCTGGTCGCCTTCCTTCAGTTCGTCGCGAATGTCGCGGATGCGGTTCTCCGCCACCTCGCTGATGTGGAGCAGTCCGTCGGTGCCGGGGAAAATCTCGACGAAGGCGCCGAAGTCCGCCAGTCGAACGACTTTGCCCAAGTAGGTCTTGCCCAGTTCGGCTTCGGCCATCAGGTCCCGAATCATCTTCAGGGCTTTGTTGGCCGCGGCTTCGTCCACCGCCGCCACGTTGACCTTGCCATCGTCTTCGACGTCGATCTTGGCGCCGGTCTGCTCGACGATGCCGCGGATGACCTTCCCGCCCGGACCGATCAACTCGCCGATCTTCTGCCGGTTGATTTGCAGCGTGTAGATGTGCGGCGCGTAAGCGGAGATGGCGGTGCGAGGCTCGGGCAGGGCTTCGAGCATCTTGCCCAGCACGTGAAGGCGGCCAGCCTTCGCCTGCTGGAGCGCCTCGGACATAATCTGCGGAGTAATTCCAGTAGTCTTAATATCCATCTGCAAGGCGGTGATGCCGTCCTTGGTTCCCGCCACTTTGAAGTCCATGTCGCCGTAATGGTCTTCGGCGCCGGCGATGTCGGTGAGGATGGCATATTTCTCGCCTTCCTTCACCAGGCCCATGGCGATGCCCGCCACGGGAGCCTTGACCGGCACGCCCGCATCCATCAGCGCCAGGCAGCCGCCGCAAACCGTGGCCATGGACGAAGAGCCGTTTGATTCCAGGATGTCGGAGACCACGCGGATGGTGTAAGGGAACGTCTGCGCGTCGGGCAAGAGAGACCCGAGCGCCCGCTCCGCCAGCGCGCCGTGGCCGATTTCGCGCCGTCCCGGCCCGCGCAGCATCTTCACCTCACCCACGCTGAAGGGCGGGAAATTGTAATGGAGCATGAAGGTCTTGAAGGATTCGCCTTCGAGCACGTCCAGGCGTTGCTGGTCTTCGCCGGTCCCCAGCGTGGCCGTCACCAAGGCCTGCGTCTCGCCGCGCGTGAAGAGCGCCGAGCCGTGCGTGCGCGGCAGGAGGCCGACTTCGCAGGTGATTTGGCGGACCTGATCGAAGGGCCGCTTGTCGGCCCGCTGGCGCTTCAAGAGAACGTCGTCGCGGAACAGCCGCTCCTCGAGGGCGTCGAAGTAGTGTTTCGCTTCGCGGCGCTTCGTCTCATCTTCCTCGGGATAGCTTTCGACAAGTTCCTTGCGCAGCGCGGCGATCTTGCGATGGCTTTCCTGCTTGATGTATTTCGAGGTGTCCATCGCCTCATGGAGCGGCGCTTCAACCTTCTGCTTGATTTCTTGGTAGAGAGCCTCGTCGCGCGCCGGAGGCGTGACCTCGCGCTTCTTGATCCCCAGCCGGGCGAACAGCTCTTTCTCCGCCGCGATGATCTTGCGGATTTCGTTGTGACCGTGCTGGATGGCCTCAAGGATGGTTTCCTCGGAGACCTCTTTCGCAACGGCTTCCACCATGACGATGGCGTCTTCGCTGCCCGCCACGATCAGGTTCAGCAGACTGCTTTTGGTTTCTGCATAGCTGGGGTTGGTCACCAGGCGCCCTTCCAACAGGCCCACGCGCACCGCCGCAATAGGATTGTAGAAAGGAATGTCGGAGAGATAGACGGCCGCGGATCCCGCCACCAGGCCGACGACGTCCGGGTTGTTATCCGAGTCGGCCGAAAGGACCATCGCGATCACCTGGGTCTCGTCATTGAACCCTTCGGGAAAAAGGGGACGAAGCGGCCGGTCGATCAGGCGGCTGGTCAGGATTTCTTTCTCCGTGGGGCGGCCTTCGCGTTTGAAGAACCCGCCGGGAATCTTTCCGGCGGCGTAGTTGTATTCACGGTAGTCCACGGTCAAGGGGAAGAAGTCAATTCCTTCCCGCGGGTCGGTCGTACAGGCGGCGGCCAGGACGACCGTGTCGCCGTAGCGAACGTAAGCTGAACCATTGGCCTGCTTCGCGAGCTTGCCGTACTCGATGGTCAGGGTGTTGGAACCTAAGGGGATGCTGATTTGTTGCAAGGGTTTTCCTCCATTCGGTCAGCGGTCTGCGCACTGAGGGCGCAACGGAACACGCTGAACGGCGGTCTCGTTCCGCCGGATTTCCGCGGCCTTAACGGCTTTGCGGGGATTTGTCTCATTGGACTCCAAGAGGGAAGTTGCGATCGGTGAAGAATGCCGGCCACCTGAGATGCCCGCGCGGGCTTGCAGTGCGCTGATACGAAAAAACGACCCGCGCCGGACACTCGAGGGGTCGTTGGGATTTGCCAGGTTGGTTGGGTCCAGATTTCCAGACTGTCGGATCACAATCACATTACTTGCGGATGCCCAATTTCTCGATAAGCTGGTGGTAACTGTCCGGATTCTCTCGCTTTAGATACTCGAGCAGACGTCTCCGCTTCCCTACCATAATCAGCAATCCGCGTCGGGAGGAATGATCCTTCCGATGAACGCCGAAGTGCTCGTTGAGATAGGAAATACGTTCGCTCAAGATGGCGATCTGTACTTCGGGTGAACCGGTGTCGGTAGGATGAACCCTGAAGCGCTCAATCAAGGTCGCCTTGGAATCCTGGGTCAATGGCATCCGCCAATCTCCTCGCTTCTCACAACTTTTCCCTTTTTTGTCCGCAACAAGAATAGCACGTCCACCCGGATCTGACAAAGCCTAAATCTGTCCGGAATCGGTATTCAGTGCAGCCCCCCTGAAATGACCAGTGGAATCATGGTGATCGACAACACCACCCGGTCATTCTCTTTCCGCCGTCGGGTGACGAAAGCGGTTGTCCGTAATCCATATACCCCGACACTATCAATCGCGATATAAGTACTTAGAATCGGTGAAGGTTTGGCGTTGAACAGCCGATTGAATGAATCTATAGTAGGAGTGCTATGGGCTGGGTCCTAGGAGCGTTGGCTCTTGTGGTGATTGGCGCGTTCTTGCGTTGGCTACTGCGTCTGAACCATCCCGCGACTCAACGCAGCGTTGGCCTTGCACCCCTGGGAGAAGAGCGCGAGGCCATCTACCTGCCGATTGCACAGGAGATAGAGACCCAGGCAGCGATTCTCGGCATTTCGCTCAACGATGCGTTCGAGGAGCGTGACTCTGGCCAGGGCGAAATAGCCTGGCGGCTGGTGCGCCTTTCTGCGTCCGAGTGGGACCGCCTGGCGGAGATTCTCTCGCTCCTCGCAAACGCCATGGGGAGACAGATTGGCAATACCCGCGTCCTAATCCCTACCCGCACAGTGGTCTCAAATAGGTTCAAGTCGAGGATAATGATCGACTACGTGCGCACGCACGAACTCCTCGAACAATTAGTGTTTCGGTCCAAGCTGCGCTTCCAGCTCCAGCTTCGCATGTTGCGCCGGGCAGCCGAGACCTTGAGCATGGAGTTTCGACGCGCGTATCGATACGCCGACAGGACCCAGGACCGCCCCCCGGAACTCTGGAATCGCCTGGACTTCTACTTCCATGACTTCGATTTAATCGCCAAGGAGACGCTGCTCTCCTTCCGGACCTTACTTTTGCACCTGCCTCATTCCTCCCTCCCAGGTTTTGCCGCCGACCTCAGAAGTCTCCTGCAGCGCGGCGTGCGGTCCGCGGCTGTCCTGACCAACCAGTAGAGGTCACGTTTCAGTGCCGCTGTACCAGCAGTTGACTGTAGCTGAGTCCCCTGCGGCCATATCACCATATTTAGTCCACTACAGTCTCGGGATGCCACGCCCTCGCACAGCTCAAAAAAAGAGGCTCGACAACACCAGTTGTCGAGCCGCGAGTTCATCAAGGTGAGTGGGAAGCGCCTGGCCTGCCGGCCGGCCCTTGGTCTCCAAGCGAGCTATCAGCCGTAAAAGATCTCGGCCGTCTGAACCAGTTCCGGATCCACGTATTTCAGTTTCTTCAAGGCATTGACGATGGGCATGTCGGTGATTTGGTTGCCATGCAGGCAGACCATGGACCCGAATTTACCCTGCGCGATCAAATCCACGGCCTTTACCCCGTAACGCGTCCCGAGCACGCGGTCGTAAGCGGTGGGGGAGCCCCCTCGCTGGATATGACCGAGCACTGTCACTCGGGTTTCAAAGCCCGTCCGCCGCTCAATCTCCGCGCCGATGATGGCTCCAATTCCGCCCAACTGGACATGGCCGAACTGGTCCAGTTTTGCAGACTTGGTGACAAAATCCTTGTCAGCGCCTGCCAGTTGGAATCCCTCCGCCACCACGACAATGGAGAACAAACGCCCGCGGGCGTGGCGTCTGCGGATGATGTCGCAGATCTCGTCCAGGGGGATCGATTTTTCGGGGATCAGAATGCAATCGGCGCCGCCGGCGAGGCCCCCGACCGTGGCAATCCATCCCGTGTGGCGGCCCATCACCTCCACGACCATGACGCGCTGGTGAGATTCCGCCGTCGAGTGAAGCCGGTCGATGGCTTCGGTGACAATCGAAACCGCGGTATCAAAACCGAAAGTTTGGTCGGTCCCCTCGACGTCATTGTCGATGGTCTTGGGAACACCCACGACCTTGAGGCCTTCTGTAGCCAGTGCGCGCGCCACGCCCAGCGTGTCCTCGCCCCCCACGGCGATCAGGTAGTCCAACCCCATTTTCTTCATGTTCTCGACGACCTTCTTCTTGTCTTCTTCCTTTTTCAAGGGGTTGGTCCGCGAGGTCCCAAGAATCGTGCCGCCCCGAGGCAAGATGCCGGAAATGGAAGACAGCGTGAGCGGTTCGGCGAGTTCTTTCAGCATCCCCGCCCAGCCATTCTTGACGCCCACAACTTTGTAACCCAATTGATCGGCGCGACGGACAACCGCCCGGATCACAGCGTTCAGTCCCGGGCAGTCACCGCCTCCCGTCAGGATTCCAATGGTGCCTTTCGACTCATTCGCCATGTCTGCTTTTGTCTCCTTTATGAAAAACTCCAGAGAGTTGGGTCTCCGGCGCCGGCTTGTTGGCGCCGCGTCCCTGTGCGAGGACCACAGACCCAGGGTAAACAGATGAATCTAGCAAGAGTGCAGCCCAAAGGTCAAATGTCTCTGCGGAGTTTCTTCCCTAGGGACGGACAAATCGCCGGCTTCGACTCTTCCGAGCATTTGTCGTTGACAGCACGCGGCAGGACGCAAATAATGGGCCCGCCCGACATCGGAACCGGACGCCTGACATTTGGTCCTCGCGGCAAAGCCCTCGCAGCAATCCCGCGAAAGGAGTTGAATCATGAAGAATCGCTTTGTGGCCTTCCTGCTTGTCTATGTAAGCGTGTTCATAATCCCGGCTCGTACGACGTCCGCCCAGTCCAAGCAGCCACCCAAACTCTTCGATCTCATCCAGTGGAATGGGGGGAAGTTCATCTATGGCGTGGATTACTATCCCGAACACTGGGACGAGAGCCAGTGGGAAAAAGACGCGACGATGATGCAGGCCGCTGGCATCAACTTCGTTCGTTTGGCGGAATTCGCCTGGGTGAAGATGGAGCCCGCCGAGGGAAAGTTTGAATTCGCCTGGCTGGACCGCGCCCTCAAGGTCCTGAACGCCCATGGCATCAAGGCCATGCTCGGAACGCCGACCGGCTCGCCACCCGCCTGGCTCTACGCCAAATATCCGGACATCGCGGCGATGGATGAGAACGGCGTCCGTTACCGCTACGGCTCGCGCCGCAATTATTGCATTCACAACCCCAATTTCATCGCGGCCACCGAGCGAATCGTCACCGCCATGGCGGACCACTTCAAAGACCACACTGGCGTTATCGGCTGGCAGATTGACAACGAACTCGGCGACCCCGAGTGTTTCGACGCCGCCACGCGCGCCGCGTTCCAAAAATGGTGCAGAACGAAATACAAAACACTCGACGCTTTGAACAAGGCTTGGGGAACGATCTTCTGGGGACACACTTATTTGGCCTGGTCGGAAGTTCCTCTGCCCTGGAACACACTGGGCAAGGCATATAACCCCAGCCTGGCGCTGGATTTCAAGCGCTTTCAGAGCGACACGACACACGAATACCTGAAAGTCCACACGACGATTCTGCGCAGGATCGCTCCCAGGCAGCCCATCACCCATAACGCCATGGGAATGTACGACAACGTTGACTATTCCGATTTGCACCGCTCGGTGGACTTTGTCGCCTGGGACAACTACCCGATGTTTGGCGAAGATTATTCCAACTATTTCGGTCCCGCACTCGCCCATGACCTGATGCGCGGCTCGAAGAACAACCAGAACTTCATGGTCATGGAGCAACAGGGCGGATTGCCGGGCTGGAACATTTTCTGGGGACGTCAGGCGGCGCCGGGGCTTTATCGCGCTTGGGCCTTCCAGGGGGTGGCGCACGGTGCGGACGGGATCTGCTATTTCCGCTGGCGGACGTCCCGCTGGGGCACCGAGCAGTACTGGCAAGGCATCCTTGACCAGGACAGTTATCCGAACTCACGCTACCAGACGGCGGCGCAGACGGGAAAAGAACTGGGGCAGCTTACGGAACTGCTGCACGGCTCGACGGTGGTGTCTGGCGTTGCTATCTTGGTGTCTCCCGATTCGCGCTGGGCCTTCAAAATCCAGCCGCTGGTCAAGGATTTCAGCTACAACCGGCAAATGCATCTTTATTACGACACCTTCCGGCGGGCCGGCGTGAGCGTCGACGTCGTCTTCCCGCAGAGCGACTTCTCAGCCTACAAGGTTATCGTGGCGCCATCGCTCTTTGTGGTGGACAAGCCACTGGTCGAGAAGCTTACAGAGTTTGTTAAGAAGGGCGGAACGCTGGTTCTTAACTACCGTACCGGCGTGAAGGACGAGCACAACGTGGTGACCGACCAGACGCTTCCCGGACCGCTTGCAGAACTAGCCGGGATCGCCATCCACGACTTCGACCCGCACACCAACCAGGAACAGGAAGTGGTGGACGAAGAAAATGAGCGCCATCCCGCCCGCGTCTGGTTCGACGTCCTCGACCCCACCACGGCCGAAGTTGTCGGAACCTATTCCAAGGGGTATTACGCGGGCAAAGCTGCGGCCACTCTGAACAGATTCGGTGACGGGAGCGTGATCTACCTCGGGACCGAACTGGCCTCCGCGGCGTCCTATTCCAAACTTGTCAACTTCCTGGCCAGCCAGAACGCCCTCAGTCTGGGGCCCAGCCTTCCCGAGGGTGTAGAGCTGGCGGTGCGTGAGAAACCCGGGAAGAAGATCAGCTTCCTGATTAACTACACCGAAAAGCCGCAAGTGGTCAGGCTCAGCGGAAGTTTCCAAAATGCGCTGACGGGAGGAATCGAGCCGGAGGAGGTGAACATACCGCCATTCGATGTGAAGGTTTTAACGACGCCGTAAGTTGGTATGAAAACGCAGCGGGCAGCGCGCCTTGAAGAATGGACGGCTGCAAATCTCGTGGCGTCGCCGGCGGGCAGGTCAACAAGGCAGCAACGTTCCGATTTCCCGGTCGAGCGCTCGCTTGTAAAGCGGCAACGCGGTCGCCATATCTTCAACCGCGAGGCCCAGGTTCACGACCACGTAACGATCGCTTTCGCTCCGGCGTCCGCCTCCGCTGGCCACAAGAGTCGCCAACTCTTCGTAGTGTATGGGCATCTCAGCAAAGTGCCCGTGCTCACGGTAGTACTCGAACTGGCCGCCGTCGTCCACCCACATTCCATCCGCCGCCTGCGCCGTGATCGCCATGATCGTGGCGTCAAAATCCAGGGAGACCACCACGCTCCCCGGCTTGAGCATCTCCGGCTGAATGACCGGCTGAGGATTCTTCACGATGGGCGCGCAGGTGACAACGATGTCCGCTCCCTTTACCGCATCCCCCGGTAACCTCGCCTGTTCAACCACAATCCTCCAGCCCGAAACCTGACGCGCGAATACTTCGCGGGCCTGGTCCGATGGATCGAAAGCAGCGACGGTCGTGATGCCGGCACAGACGCGCCGAATCGAGTCGACATTTACCCGACCCTGAACCCCCGCCCCAATGATCGCGAGGCGCCGGGCCTTCGGCGAGGCGAGCCTGCGAACCGCCACTGCGGTAGCAGCGGCCGTGCGCTTCTCCGTAATCCAGGTGCAGTCCATCACCGCCAAGGGGACGCCGGTCTCAGGGCAATTCAAAATCAGAAGACCCGTGATGTAGGGGAGTCCCAAGCGGCGATTCTCCGGGTAACCGCTCACCCACTTCATCCCCGCGGCACCGAGACCCGAAAGGAAAGCGGGCATCGCGTGAATGAAAGCGTCGGGCCGCGTGTGGATTCCTGGCTTGGGCGGCATCTCCACTCTGCCCGCCGCCTTCTCGATGAAGCATGCTTCCACCGCGGCGATCACTTCGTCGAGGGAAAAATCCAGGGATTCAATCTGCGCCCGCGAGAGATAAAGAATCTGGCGACCGCGCTCGGGATTCAACATAGTGCGGATATTATGGCGTTTCCTCAGTCCAAGTCAATTGGCCAGTCTACTTTACATCCTGCCACTGTCCCCTGACGTTCAAATCGCTGGAGAGCAAAAAAAGAGCCTGCGCTGCGGCGCGCAGCGCAGGCAAGGATTCACCGAACGAGTGGACTTACGACCGGTCCACGCGGAGGTTGTTCACGACCGCGAAGGAAAGTCCGGCGGTGCGCGCCGCCATCTCGGCCTTGGCGCTGTCGAGCTTCGTCGCCACTGCACCCTCCAGAGCCACGTTGCCGTTCTTCACAACAATGTGAATGGGCGGCAACGAGCGTGCGGCGTAGTGCACGAAGAACGGGTCACCATAGATAGCCCGGGCCACCGCCAGTCGCAGGCTGTCGTCAAAGGTCGAGAGCGGTAGGACTTCCAGATGGTTCTCCACCTCCGCGACGCCGCGGACCCGCGTCAGGAAGTTGCCGATATCCGACTTCTTGAAAGGTTCAGTCACCTGGCCGCTGACCATCAGTTTGTCGCCTTGGGCCGCCAGGTTGATGTTGTCGAAGATCCCGTAAGCGTAGTACATCAGAATCTCATGCCGCGCTTTCTCCAGGATCTGCTTTTCGGTAACGTCGTCAGCGCGGACCTGAATGTTGTTGACCACCCGGGTGACGCCCTCCGTCTTGCGGGCTGCCCGCTCGGCGTCGAGCTTCGCGCCCAGGTTGTCCACCGTGCCCGTCAGAGTGGCGACACCGTTCTCGAGTGTCGTCGCCACCTGGCCGTGGTTGAATACCTTGGAGTGATAGACCTTGTCCTGCAGCTCCGCCGCCCGCTTGGCGTCAGAGTCCTGAGTTCGACCAAAGGCGGTCTGGGTTGCCAGACCCGCCAGCATCACGAGAGTGAGAATCTTGATGTACCGCATTGCAATCCTCCTGGGGGCTGCCCTTTTTCGGACGCCCCTCCTCATTAATTCCGCCCTGCTGGTTTTCCCGACCTTCACACCCCTTGCGAAAGCCGCTTCACCCCATAAGACGCAAACACCCCTTGGTTGGTTGCATGGCTCTTAATCTGCTGATTGTAAATAAGATGTAACTGAGGTCTATTCTGGATGATTTCGAATTGATTCGTTTCTAGAAGAAACGAAAACCTTGAAGACTTAAAGCGGTCAGGTGAGGTTAGTTCAGGGCTAGGTCCCTCAATGGCTCAATGACTCAATGGCCCGATCTGCCGATTCCCTCACTCGTATCTGAGCGCCACCATCGGATCGACCTTCGTCGCCCTGCGCGCCGGGATGTAGCCGGCGACAAGCGCCACCAGCGAGAGCACGGCGACCGACACGATGATCGTCGCCGCATCGCGCGCGGCGAGGCCGAAGAGAAGTTTCTCGACCACGCGAACGCTGGCGAGTGAAATGCCGATCCCCGCTGTCACGCCTGCCACGAGAATTATGGCGACATCGCGCAACACCAGCTGCAGGATCGAGCCCGGCGTGGCGCCGAGGGCTATCCGAACGCCGAATTCCCTCTGTCGCTGCGTCACCATGTAACTGACTGCGCCGTAGAGTCCAATCGTGGCCAGCAGCAGCGCGAGGCCGCCGAAGAAGCCGGAGAGTGTGGCAAGCAGCCGTTCCTGAACCAGGGAATCGTCCACCTGCTGGGCGAGGGTGTTGAATTCGAGCGAAATTGATTTGTCGACGTCCGCGACCGCGGTCTGAATCAGCGAGAGGGCGGCCGAAGGACGCGTGGAGGTCCGGATCAAGAAGTTCGGACCGCCGCCGAATCCGGGCTGTTGGGTGATAGGGAAGAACGCAGTGGGAGGAGTTTCCTCACGCAGCGACACATACTTGGAGTCCCTGACGACCCCCACAATCTGGATGGGCGGTCCCAGCTTCCCCGGCTCTTCGTCGAGGCGGAAGAATCTGCCGAGAGGATTCAAGTTGGGATAAAACTTGCGCGCCACCGTCTGATTGACGATGGTGACTTTGGGGGCGGTTGGGGTGTCCTGCGCGTTGAACTCGCGCCCCGCCAGAAGAGGAATATGCAGCGTCCGGAAGTACCCGGATGACACAGCATTCAGGTAGGTGTCCGCGGCGTCACCGGTCGGCGGGTTCGGCGAATCGGCATGAATAAACGTGTCCCACTGGGAGCCGCTGATGGGCGTCATCAGTGCGCGGCTGACAGAGACCACGCCGGG
>Ga0315284_10010903_pt1 | contig 12947 bp, 8 predicted proteins | sample YL17G09_16_MG_FD_203696 | JGI IMG/M metagenome (GOLD analysis project Ga0315284, IMG submission 203696) | Sediment microbial communities from Yellowstone Lake, YNP, Wyoming, USA - YL17G09_16 | ecosystem: Environmental > Aquatic > Freshwater > Lake > Sediment | place: USA: Wyoming | collected... | reverse complement strand
GTGGGGCCCTATCGCCGATGACATGTTCTTGCCGCTTAAGCGCGAAGCGGCAGCTGCGGAGAATATTTCCCGACCAGCATTGACGTACTTTCAAGATGCTTTCATGCGACTGCAGAAAAATGGCCTGGCCATGACTTCGCTTGCGGTCATCATGTTTGTCACGCTGGCTGGCGCCGTCGGTCCCGTGTTCTTTCCCAAGTCGGAAGGTGGGGTGGCCTACGAAAACCAACAGAACTCCCACGATATTAATCAGGGCCCAACTCGCGGGGAGTCACTGCTTATAGTGGATGATTTCGCTGCGGTTCCCGTTGATCTAGTCGATCCCAACTACGATCTTGCGGCGCCGCTTCGTGCTCCCGGTGACTTGCTGCCGCCAGAGAATTTCCGCATTGATGGTGCCGCCACTGTCGACGGCGTTCACTTGGTTTGGGACACTATGTCGGGAGCTTCGGGCTACGCAGTTTACCGGTTATTGGTAACACCTAGTGACCGTATAAAACTAAGCGATCTGGCAGACGGGACCATTGAGCGCGGACTGAATATTGCTGAGCTCACCGATCCAGCGCAGCACGCTGTATTTGACGGCATGGGACTCGATCCGTCTGAATCCTATCTTTATTCCGTGGTCGCCTTTGTCGACGATCTAAGCACAGGGCAGCGCAGCTACGGTGCACGCGCTGCAGTATTAGAGACTAAACTTATCAATACGATAAAATTATCTGACGCTCAAACGATCTATCCAAAGGCAGCGGTGGGTGAGACTATGCGCGGCCGGGCGCATCTATTCGGGACGGACGGGCTTGGCCGTGATGTGTTAGCGCGCATGGTGAAGGGTACCCGCGTGGATATGCTGCTCGCCCTTCTGGTGCCCACGCTCTGTATTTTCATCGGTCTGATTTTTGGCGCATTTTCAGGTCTCATGGGCGGCAAGATAGACAATGTCTGCATGCGCCTCGTCGAGGTTATTGATAATTTTCCGGACTTGCTTGTGTTCATCATCCTGCAAGTTGCCATTGGCAAGGGCGTACTCAGTCTCGTCGTGGCGCTGACGGCATTCAGCTGGGCTGGGTTTGCGCGCATCGTCCGCGGTGAGGTATTGCGGATGCGAGAATTAGAGTTTGTCCAGGCTAGCCGTCTGTTAGGCGCACCGATAAAAAGGCTGATCTCGCATCATATCGGCCCCAACTTATTGGGACTGATCATTATTGCTTGGTCTGCCCGTATTCCAGGGGTCATCGCATCGGAGGCGTTCTTATCGATGCTTGGCCTTGGTTTGGAACAGCCAACGCCATCTTGGGGTAATGTTGTTTTCGATGCAGCTAGGCGCTTGCAGGTCAATCCGATTCAGTTTTTCTTACCGGCCTCGGTGCTCGGCATCACGCTGTTGTGCTTCTATCTGTTGGGGGATTCGATGCGGGATGCATTTGATCCGAAATTGCGCGGCAGGACTTAGGGGGCGGCATTGGCTATGACTGTAAATCCATCGTTAGATTCAAAAGCGCCTATCCTGCTGGAGGCTCGCTCGCTCGCCGTCAACTTTACCGTGCACGGTGGGCAAGTGAAGGCCGTGCGTGACGTATCTTTTCGGGTTCATGTCGGAGAAACTCTATGCATTGTCGGTGAATCTGGCTCTGGTAAGTCGGTCACTGTGCAAACCATACTCGGATTACTGCCCTCACCACCAGCACACGTGGTGGGAGGCCAGATCATGTTTCATGGTCAGGACCTACTCAAGCTGACCCGAAAACAAATGCGCAAAATTGCGGGTGGTGAAATCGCCATGATCTTTCAAGATCCGTTGGTGAGCTTGAACCCAACCATGACTATTTACGACCAGATCGCTGAGTCTCTAATTCTGCACAGCAAGATGACGACTGCTCAACGCAGAGCCCGAGTTTTAGAGTTAATGGAATTGGTCCGCATACCAGAACCTGCAAAGCGTTTGAAACAGTTTCCGCACGAGTTGTCCGGCGGGATGCGTCAGCGGGTGATGATTGCCATGGGGCTTGCCTGCAACCCCAAGCTGCTCATCGCCGACGAACCTACGACCGCTCTTGACGTGACGATTCAGGCGCAAATCTTGTCACTTATTCGGGATCTTGCGCAGCGCCTGAACATGGCGACTATACTAATCACTCATGATTTAGGCGTCGTTGCTAAAATGGCTGATCGCGTCGCGGTGATGTACGGCGGAAAGATCGTTGAAGAAGGATTGGTGGACGATGTGTTTTACCGGCCCAAGCATCCCTATACTGTCGGACTGCAGAGAGCGATGCCTAAAGATGATGCCGGATCCGCGGAGCCCCTGACGCCGATTCCGGGCACCCCCCCTGATCTCTTTAACCCACCGGTTGGTTGTGCGTTTGCGCCGCGTTGTGCTGCCGCCATGAGAATTTGTGCCGAGCAAGCACCACCAGAAATTATGCAGGGGGACACGCGAGCCTCATGTTGGTTGCATCATCCAAAGCTAGCAACCCAGCGTCAATCTTTTGGCGTTCACCCGATTCAAACGGACTCGGGAACTGCCGGGGAGGCAAGACCATGACTACCCCGCTCATCGAAGTTGAGGGTTTGAGTAAGCAGTTTGATTTAGGTCACGGCATCAAATTACATGCTGTTGATAAGGTCTCGTTTGCCATCGAACCAGGCGAAACTCTTGGATTAGTTGGTGAGTCGGGCTGTGGCAAATCCACGCTAGGGCGGCTTTTGGTGCGTATGTACGATGCCACCGAGGGTGATTTCCGCTTTGCCGGGGAATCCATGGCCGGCAAGATGGGTACAAGTAGGCGGAAGTCCTATGCTCGTCTTGCTCAGATGATCTTTCAGGATCCTTATGCCTGCCTTAATCCGCGGATGACTGTGGGCGACATTATTGCCGAAGGCCCGGACATTCACGGACTTTGGCCGCGTCATGAACGACAAGATAGGATCGCGGCCTGGCTAGAGCGAGTCGGTTTGGTGGCCGAGCATGCCTATCGATTTCCTCATGAATTTTCCGGCGGTCAACGTCAACGCATCGGTCTAGCGCGCGCCTTAGCACTGGAGCCAAAGTTCGTCGTCTGTGACGAGCCGATCTCCGCATTAGATGTCTCAATACAAGCGCAAGTCGTTACTTTGCTTCAGGAATTACAAAGGGAGCTGGGCTTAACTTATCTTTTTATTGCGCACGGTCTTAGCATGGTGCGTTATATTTCTTCGCGTATGGCGGTCATGTACCTGGGGCAGTTGGTGGAAATCGGTCCTTCCAACGAAGTATTTTTCCGTCCGCTTCATCCCTACACGCGGGCCTTAGTCGCGTCAAATCCGCTGCCAGACCCGGTGCGTGAAAGATCTCGGCCGGAACAGTTACTTACGGGGGAATTGCCGAGTCCATTGAATCCCCCGCCAGGATGTAGGTTTTCGGCTCGATGTCCATTAGTGGATGAGCGCTGTCGCCGCGAAACCCCAGTTATGCGGCAAATAGAGAAAGGAAGAGACGTCGCCTGCCACAAGGTTTAGGCAACCATCACCTAGCAGTTTTTAGGCCCTAGGCAAAAATCTACTCTTGCTTCTGGGCGCACAAACTGTGAAGCTAATAACAGTGGTCACAAGGCAACCGTGCCGCCGAGGGCGAGGTTAAGGATTAACCCGCAGCACTCACTGAAGGCGCCGGAATAGTGGCTAGAACACAAAGACGTCCTAACATAGGGACGCAAGAGGGAGTGACGCATTTGAGGCGAGGGCGCCGAGGACGCGGCCGTTCAGGCCAGCGCGCAGCCAATCATGTAAGTGTGCATGGAGTAAGACCGCCACAGGGTATCGGTGGTTTGACGACTGCACTTGCGGCAGACATTGAAGATCAGGTGCGGATGCGTGGTGAAGGCTATTACCGCCAACGTCGCGTGTTGCTGACGAAATCAGCCCCTGAACGACTGACAGCCGATGTCAAAGGCAAAGGCGGTGAGTACCACGTCACGCTCGAGATGGCCTTAGACGACAAGCGTCTGCAGTCAACGATTAGCGCGCTTTGCGATTGTCCCTTTTATGCCGGTGGTAAAGGCTACTGTAAACACATCTGGGCAGTGCTCTGCATGGCAGACGGCACCGTCGAGTGCGATTTCAAAGCGCCCACGGATCACCCCTTGGGGTTTCATACTCGCTTTTTGCAGCCAACGGTCAGCCGCATGCGTGCGGTTGCCAGTGCTGAACCAGATGCTTCGGGCAGGATTCGCGCCTTCTCCGCCGCAAGTCATGCGGCTCCCCCAGCTCCCAAAGAGCCAGAACAACATAAAAATCGTGGACATCACGACCAACTTTCTTGGCGCGAGGCGCTTAAGATAGTCGGCCATGCTCAGCGTGATTTAGTTGAGCCTCGACAACGCGGCGGCAGCAAATCGGCAGCGAGCGATGTTTATTACGTGGTCGATGCCGAATCGACGCGCCGTAGTGGACTTCTAACCGTTTGTATTTTTAGGCGCATTGGCCAAGGTAGTAGCGGTGCCGCGGAGCCGCAAGATGCAGGCAGCGGCGGCAAGCAACCTGCACAGCTCGTTGCTGCGCCAATCGATGTGCGAGCATTAGAGAGTTTTGCTGAAGGGCCCGATCGCGACATACTGACGCATCTTTTTGGCACTGCCAGCACTACCCTATCAAGAGCAGGCTCGTGGGATGAACCAAACGCGCCTCTTAGAACTAGAGTGCATGCCTTTGTCATCGCCGAAAGTTTGCGGCCGCAGCTGATCACTCTGATGGCCCAAACGGGGCGCCTAGGCTGGATCGGCGTTGACGACGCAAAGTTAGAAAGCACCGTTACTATCGGTGTCGAGGCCTTCCATGCCCTGTCGTGGGATATGCGAGATCCGTGGATATTTCGCCTTGCTGTTGCCGTGCGCAAGCAAGACAGAACGTGGATCGTACGCGGTGAATTCCGCCGTGGCCGGATCACGGTCCCGCTACTTGAAATATTAGCCGCATTCCCTGATGGACTAGTGATCTTCAAAGATCGCATCATTCATATTCCGATGCCCGATCCAAGGCTTTGTGGGTGGATCAATACACTCAAGCAAGTGCAGTCGATCAAAGTTCCGAAAGCCGATCAGGCCGCCTTCCTGCGTTCTTTCGTTGATCTACCCAATGCACCGCAGCTGGATCTACCGAGTGATAGTGGATGGCGTATCGTGGTGGGTGAAGCCAAGCCTAAACTTATCTTTTTGGCCACGCCGATCACTGATAAAGCCATGGTACTCCTGGCGAACTATGATTTTGAATACGAGGCGCCGCCAGCTCCAACCACGCCGCAGCAACGTCAGCAAGATTCACGTCGAGGCGCCAGACGCGGGCCACGTCAGCATCAGATTGAAGCCCCTTCAGAAGTAGCGAACACGGCAGCGCTAGTTGAAGGAGTAGAGCAAAAACCTGCTGCTCCAGAACCGCCGCCTCCACCGCGCATTGTGTTGCGCCGGGATAGGCTGCGGGAAGAGCAGCTCGTTAGAGATTTATGTGAACACGCTGGGGTACACCCTTCGGCAGGACGTGCTGTGACTGGTGCCGACGTTTTTGTCGATGCGGCCATCCTGCCTACATTAGTCGGTGACCTTGGTGCTCAGGGCTGGGCGGTGGAAGCTGAGGGTAAAAAACTACGTACAGGGCGCAGCTTCAACGTCGATGTAAAATCGGGCGTTGATTGGCTCGACCTGCGAGCTAGTTTTGACTTTGGCGGTGGCACAATCGTTGAGTTGCCTAGGCTACTCGAGGCATTGCGTCGCGGCGACAACCGGGTACAACTCGGCGATGGAACAGTCGGACTTTTGCCCGAAGCTTGGCTAAAAAAACTAGATCCTATTTTGCGAATGGGTGAAGACGGTCAGAGCGACGAGCTGCGCTACCGGACCAGTCATGCAGCCTTTTTGGATGTCTTAGTTTCTGAGGCAGCCGAGGCCAATCTAGATCAATCGTTTACGGCATATAGACAGAAATTAGCAGCATTTTCGGGCATAGCTCCTCTAGAGCCAGATCCTGCCTTTATCGGTGAACTGCGCCCCTACCAGAAGCAAGGTCTAGGCTGGCTTGAGTTTCTTGAGCAATTCGGATTTGGCGGCTGTTTAGCTGACGACATGGGTTTAGGTAAAACAGTGCAGGTGCTTGCCCATTTGCATAAACGCAGCGTCACTTTAAAGGAACGGGGAGAAGTTTCCCTACCAACCTTGATCGTGGCGCCGACCAGTTTGATTTATAACTGGCAAGATGAAGCCAAGCGATTCACGCCGACACTGAAAGTGTTGGCTCACGTTGGTGCGTCGCGGATGCGCGACGTAAAATCACTATCGAAGTATGACCTAATCGTCACATCCTACGGCACATTGCGTAGCGATGTCGAAATGCTCCAATCCTTTTCGTTTGACTACGTCGTGTTGGACGAAGCGCAAGCAATCAAAAATGAGAGTACCCAATCGGCGAAAGCTGTGCGTGCGCTCAAGGCGCAACATCGACTGGCGATGTCGGGTACACCGGTAGAGAACCGAATTGCCGAACTAGGATCGATTTTCCGCTTTTTGAATCCCGGCATGTTAGACAGTGCTGCTGTATTCGGCGAATTATTTAGCAGTAGCGGCAAGCTCACGGGCAGTAAGCTGGAAACGCTGGCGCGAGCATTGCGGCCATTTATCCTGCGCCGCACGAAAGAGCAGGTCCTACCGGAACTACCGGGCAAGACCGAAAGCACCGTCTACTGCGTGCTCGAACCCGACCAGCAAAAAGAGTACGACGAGTTGGCGGCACATTATCGCGACTCGCTCAAGAAGAAGATCAAGTCGGCTGGCCTCGGCAAGTCGCGCATGCATGTTCTGGAGGCGCTGCTTAGACTGCGTCAGCTAGCTTGTCACCCTGGTCTCATTGATTCTGGGCGTGTTGGGGAGAGCAGTGCCAAACTAGACCTGCTTGAAGATGAACTCCAAGAAGTGATGGATTCTGGGCGCAAAGCACTGGTGTTTAGCCAGTTTACGTCCATGTTATCTATCGTGCGTCAGCGCTTAGATGCCAAGGGGATTGTTTATGAATATCTCGATGGCTCCACGACTGACCGCAAAGAACGCGTAGAACACTTTCAGAACGATCCCAATGTCCGCGTATTCTTGATCAGTCTAAAAGCTGGCGGTGTTGGCCTCAACCTAACGGCAGCCGACTACTGCTTCATCCTCGATCCATGGTGGAACCCGGCTAGTGAGGCGCAAGCCATCGACCGTGCCCATAGGATCGGTCAGGTGAATCACGTGTTTGCCTATAGGTTAATCGCACGTGGTACTGTGGAAGAGAAAATCCTCTCGCTGCAGGCTGCAAAGCGGCAACTAGTCGAGGGCATTATCGCGGACGATGGCAATGTCATGGCCGACATTACCGCCAAGGATCTCGACTTCCTGTTTAGTTAGTCGCTGGCGCTTTTCGCGCCAGCGACTAGTTAGCTTCTGTCGCTAACGCGCCAGAATTTCCTAGATTAGGGGAAGATTTTCTCGCGGATCTCCCAGAAATGCTTCTTTTGCCTCGCGATAATGAACATTGGGAGGCGGTAGTGATTCTGGCATTCGATCGCATCTTCGACGCTTCTTATGTCCAGCTTTGCCTCGGGACGTCGCAGATGCATCCGCAGGAAGTTATAGTCAAAGGCCCGCAAGTCGGAATTGTTGTTTAAATAGAAGAATTCCTTCAGATGATTGCCGTCACAATCGTAGTAGCGAATCTCCAGATAATCATTCCCGCGCTTGTCTACCCTCGCATTAAACTCCATGGAATCTGGCCGCATGACATGCGCATCTTTGAGAGACATAGCTTCGCGGAGTGACTTGTCCGGGTCGACCAAAACCTCCTGACAACCTGAGCATACGCGCGCGGCAATGTCATTTTCCGTATCGCACTTGCGGCAACGTTTGGATCTGAAGAAATATGAGCAGCGCTCCATCTCTGCAGTGTGGGGGTCTTCGAAGGCACCTTTACACTTGCGGCCAAAATGCTCGACGACCGTACCCTCGTCATCGACTAGGCCCCAGAACTGATTATCATGGCCACATTGCGGACAGGCCACAGTCACTATCACAGCCTCATCCGAGGGTTTGTCCTCCTCGATCTCGGGTCGGAATAGGTCGTGTCCCTGACCTGTGTAATCCAAGATGAGGCAGTCCTCTTTTCCCGGACTGAGTCTAAGGCCACGGCCGATGATCTGCTGATAAAGACTGACTGATTCGGTAGGCCGGAGCACTGCGATGAGATCAACATGTGGCGCATCAAAGCCAGTGGTTAGTACGGAGACATTAACTAGGTATTTCAGCTGACGATCTTTAAAGCGCTGAATGATGGAGTCGCGGTCAGCCGATGCGGTATCACCGACAACCATGGCGGAGCTCTCCTGAGGGAGATAGCCTAGGATTTCTTCCGCGTGTCGCACTGATCCAGTAAAGATCATGACTCCCTGGCGATCTTCTGCCATAGCCACGATATTCTCGACAATTACCGGGGTGATGCGAGACTGGTCTTTGAGAATACCTTCGATATCGCTGAGGGCGAAGGTGCCATTCGGCCCAGACTTTTTTAGACTGGAAAAATCATAGCAAGCTACCGGCGAATCAATTTTAATCGGCTGAGTTAGGTAATTATCCTCGATCATCGACGCGAGCGAGAGCTCGTAGACACATTTTTTAAATAATCGGTCTTCTTCCGTGCGCATCATGCCAGCAACGTGAAACTGGTAAATCCAGCCTAAGCCCATCCGGTACGGAGTTGCAGTTAGACCGAGGATACAAAGCTGCGGATTGGCATTGCGCAGCATGCGAATCACACTCGCGTATTGCGTGTCTTCCGCGATGGAGACGCGGTGGCACTCGTCAATGATTAGCAAAGAGAAGCCAGCAAAAAAAGACTCGTTAGCCCGCGCCACGGATTGAATGCTGCCAAAGATCACTTTTTCGGTCTTATCTTTGCGCTCTAAACCTGCCGAGTAAATGCCAGCAGTGAGGTCGTAGCTAACATATTTACTGTAATTTTGCTCAACCAACTCTTTGACGTGGGCCAGCACCAGCACACGCCCTTTAGCGATCCGCGCCAATTCTGCGATGACCAAACTCTTGCCCGCACCAGTAGGCAAGACGATCACTGCGGGGTGACGCTGCTTACGGAAATGATTGATAGCAGAATCGACTGCCTCTTTTTGATAAGGGCGTAACTGGTACATAATTTATTCCGCGACGTCAGATGGTGGAGCCTGAGATCATTGAGTGTCAGAGGGCAATGCCCTCTTCCTTAGCTACTGTCGGCCACACCTGCAGCAAAGTCAAAAGACTTGCCACCATGATCGGGCCAAAAAACACCCCCATGATGCCGAACATCTTAAGCCCACCAAAGATGGCAACCAAACTCACTAGCGGATGCATCTCTCCACGTCCTCGTAGCACCCATGGCCTTACCACGTTATCCAGCACTCCGGTGATGGCCCCAAACACGATCAGTATCACTAAGGCTGTAATGTTCCCTTGCGCATACAGATAAATGAGTCCGGAAATCCAGACGGGAACGCTGCCCAGTAGCGGGATCCATGCAAAGATGAACGTCGCCGCAGCCGCAAGCGCAGCTGCCGGAACGCCCGTAACTAAGTATGCGATGCCCATGAGTAATGCCTGGGCTCCGGCCGCTGCCATACTCGCCCAAACAACTGAAATTGCTGTATTTTTGAACGAGGCCGCGAGCTTTTCCCGGATCTTAGGTGCTAGGGGAATCAGCGACCCAATCCAAGATACGAGGCGGCCACCGTCCATCACAATGAAGAAACAAGCCAGAGCCGCTAATGCCATCTGCATTAAATTATCGGGAATTCCCTTAGCCAACTCCACCATGAGCTTGGTTGCGGCGCCGCCCCACTGGTTGAGTAGCTGGGTGATCATCTGCTTGAGGTCCTCAGGGCTTTCCACCACCAAAGATAGTGGCCACCACTGGCTAAGTCTGTCCAGCACCTGATCCATGGACGACAAATGTAGCTGCGATATCGAGCCGCTAATCATGATGGCTTGGCGTACGACTAGGAGCGTAAACAGTCCCAGGGGCAAAACCACGAGCAAGATAAGACCGAGGGTAGCGACGCCAGCGGCAAATTTCGGTGACATGTACCGCCGCAGCAATCGGTATGCTGGTTGGGCTAGAAGGGCCATGAATGCCCCGGTCATGAGTGCCATCAAATATGGCTGAATGAGCCAAATCGTCAGACTTAGGATTAGCCCTAAGGTCACCAGAAAAGTAGCCAGTGATGTTCGTGAGTGTCGCTCCAAAAGTCAAACCCCCAATTGTCCGCGAGTCAGTCAAAGCCGAAGCAAGATGATAGTGCAACTTACAACTTATTGTGAGCTTTAGTCTCATGAGTCCGCATCGATATCAGACAGTAAAATGATTTGTGACTCTTTTTGACCGCAGGTTGTCGTCGATCGACTACATATTTCGCTAATGCTCGGAGCGTCCAAGCCTTTTCGACACTTGGCCCATGGCTTGCAGTAGCTTCATTACTTGGTAGCAATGACAACTGGAAGACGACCTTATCTAAATTAGGAGGTTTCTATGGTTACGGTTGGACAGATTCTGAGGGGTAAAAGTACGCAAGAAGTCTGCACGATCAGTCCTGAATCGACTGTGCTGGATGCCGTAACCATGTTTGCCAAATATAATCTTGGAGCGCTTATAGTCACTGAATTTGAGCTTTTGCGTGGCGTGATCACCGAGCGGGATTACGCGCGTAAAATCATTCTGCTTGGCCGGTCCTCGGCAACTACCAAAGTCGGTGAGGTCATGTCGACGCATGTACTTTTCGTGACACCCGAGACTACCATGGAAGAGTGCATGGCAATTATGATCAATAAATTTATACGTCATCTTCCAGTGCTAGATGACCATCGGGTGATTGGTGTCATTTCGATTGGCGATGTAGTTAAAAGCTGTCTAGAAGAGCGGGAATTTGTGATTAACGAGTTGACGCGGTATATCACGGATAGCCCAGTAGTCATGCAGGCTAATGTTTTTGAGTATGAATACCAATTCAAACAGAGTGACGCGGCTGCAGCGCCTCACTAGAGGGCGTTGATTGCTTCCTAGTAGCAAAATTTTCACTGCATTTTTGCGTCTAGGTTTGATTTCGTTCGGTGGCCCCGTAGCTCACCTAGCGTATTTTCATAGGGACTTTGTTCTCCGCAGAAAATGGCTCACCGAAGGGGAGTATGCGGAGCTGGTTAGTTTATCCCAATTCCTTCCCGGCCCAGCCAGTAGTCAGGTCGGGGCTGCAATTGGACTATCGCAGGGCGGTTTGACGGGTGCATTCGCTGCCTGGCTAGGATTTACGCTGCCATCGGCAGTTTTAATGCTGATATTCGGACTTGGTCTTTTGCACTACGAGTCAGCTCTTAATCGCAACTGGCTCCATGGCATCAAAATCGTCACGGTCGCAGCTGTGGCACAGGCTCTTTGGTCCATGGGGCAGAAGTTTTGTCGAGATCAAGTCTGCGCGCTCATAGCTATCGCTGCGGCGGGTCTTTTGGTCTTTGTTCCTCTGCTTGGTGTGCAGGTGGCTGCGATGGTCGGAGGTGCCGTGGTAGGTCTGGTGTTTTTTCGGGAGATCTCTGAGTCTGTAGTGGCTATTCCGGCAAAAAAAGAGGCTGAGTTTCGTGTCCATTTCGGACTGTATTTATGTCTATTTTTAGTTTTACTGTTGATTCCAATGAGCGTGGTGTCGGCCCTTGGTCCAAATGCGGTGTTATTTGCGCGATTCTACAAAACCGGTGCTTTGGTCTTCGGGGGCGGACATGTCGTTTTGCCCTTTTTGCAAACAGAAATGGTGGCCAGTGGGTTAGTTCAGAACGATGCTTTTTTGGCTGCTTATGGCGCAGCACAGGCCTTACCTGGTCCACTTTTTTCGATCGCGGCGTGTTTAGGCTCTATGGTTGTGTCGAGCACACCGCGGTGGCTTAGCGCAGTTATTGCTTTGGTCGGTATATTTTTACCTGGCTTACTTCTCGTTGTGGGTGTGCTACCGCTTTGGCAGCGGCTAAGACAAGTAACGGCAATGACAGCTGCGATAAAAGGCATCAACGCAGCGGTTGTGGGTATTTTACTCGCTGCTTTTTATCAGCCAGTGTGGACTAGTGCGATTCATACTCCGAGCGATTTTGCTGCAGCTGTCTTGATGTTTTTGTTGTTAGTGTTTTGGCGACTGCCGCCATGGTTAGTAGTGATGCTAGGGGCGAGCCTGGGGATGGTTTGGGGTTAAACCGATACAGGCCGTTCCGCCAGAAAATCACAGTGAAAATCTCAGGCTAGAAAAGCAGATCTCGGTGCCGACCCGGTTAGGGTGGGTCAGCTTTTTTAATGATTGATCTAGCCATCGCGGAAGCCCCTGGTCTTGTTTGGTTACACTCTTTTGCCTGTCTTGAAACTAAGGCGTTTTCTGTCGCGGCGCTTTCTACCTATGCCGCCTTTTATCATTGGTGCCGTAAAACCCTGCCATTCATGGCGGGAATACAAGGCACCAGCCCGAGCTAGCGCGAAGCGTTAGCGAGTTCATGGCGGTGTTTTCTGCGCCTCAATATATTGCCTCACGATAGATAGAGGTGCGCCGCCGCATGATGCGGCAAAGTAACTTGGGGACCAAAGGCTCCCGCCCCACAAGGCGCGTTCTACGCTTGGATAACCTTTGCTCCGAATCAGTCGCGACGACACCCCTTTGAGGCTGTTCACTAGTTTGGCGATGGCCACCTTTGGCGGGTAGGTGACAAGTAGATGTACATGATCGCCCTCGCCATCACATTCGACTAATGTCGCTTCGAAGTCATTGCAGACTTTGCTAAAGCTTGCTCGTAGGTCGTTTAGAATCGCCGCAGTGAATACTCGGCGGCGATACTTGGTGACGAAGACCAAATGTACATGTAGATTGAATACACAGTGTCTGCCAG
>Ga0315284_10010902_pt1 | contig 12948 bp, 20 predicted proteins | sample YL17G09_16_MG_FD_203696 | JGI IMG/M metagenome (GOLD analysis project Ga0315284, IMG submission 203696) | Sediment microbial communities from Yellowstone Lake, YNP, Wyoming, USA - YL17G09_16 | ecosystem: Environmental > Aquatic > Freshwater > Lake > Sediment | place: USA: Wyoming | collected... | reverse complement strand
AAAGAGATTTTGAAGCTTGTTTTATGGAAGCTTTATTTGAAAAAGATGAAAGAAAATTAAAAATAATATCTAAGAAAGTAGATAATTCTTTTATGGCAGCAGTAGCACATTATATATATGGATATAAAATGGAATATTTAAATTTTTACATTGATTTGTTTCCTATCATCAAAGATATTATTGTGAGAGAAGTTGTTATGAATAATGATTATACAACATTAAAGAAAATTAAAATAGATTGGAAAGAATTATATGTTACTCCTCCAGTTAGATTACAAGATATGCTAGATATCATAAATTAAAAGAATTATACATTTTTATTATTCTTTCGTTATTTAGAGATGGATTTATATTACTAAGTAACTGATAATCATTATATTTTGTGGCTAACTCTGATAAATCATAATTAACCATTTCAGCAAATTCTATTAAAAAAGAATCATTTAGAGCATATAAACATTCTACCATATCAGAAATATCTATATGTCTCAATAATCTCTTTATAGCAATTCTATCTCTTTTACCGATAGCATCAAACATCTTTCGTTTAAGGATAGGTATCAAATTATCACTTGACAAGATATTCCTAGCTATTAATAAATGATCTAATAGAAAATCTCTTATTCTATCGGATCTATAACATATACTTTTTGTTAAGAGTTCTATTTCGTAATCTTCTCTTATTATTGGTTCTAATACTCTAAAACTCTTTGTCAAATTTAATAAATCTAATCCAATATCTTCTTCTACTATTCTTCCAGATCTAATATAAGAATTAAATTCCATATAATTCCAAATAGATAAAAATGTTTCTATGTTATCATTTAATATAGAATCTTTCAATAGACAAAATAATGAATGTATACCTATATCTTTAGAGTTGTCTAAATATATTCTAAACATCTCTGGACTAGAGACACCTATCCCATTAAAATCTATTTCGTCTAAATTATATTTTCTAAGATGTTCTACAAAATTAAATTTTATCATATCATATGGAGACATCTTAAGATCGGGTTTTAGTGAAAATTCTTCTTTGATATTAGACCATCTAGATCTTTCATGTTGTAATTTTAAAGATGTCTCTCTGCTTTGCTCTCTGCTTCTATAGCTTCTCTCTCTGCTTCTCTCTCTTTCAATGCTTCTTCTCTCTCTACTCTCTACTTCTCTTTCGATACTCCTTCTTTGTCTGATTCTCTGTCGGAAAGACATCTTGTTTTAATTTTATCTAAATTAAAAATAACTTCATTCTTATCCAACCATATAGAATCATCTGGAGTAGAAGGATTTATCATTGGAGATGGGAGTGGAGATTTTAAAGATGGCAATGAAGCTTCACTCTTAGAAGATATTGATGGTGAATAGAAATTCATTTATTTAACAATGAGAGTAAAATATTTTATTTTATTACATGTATATATAGCTCCATGATAACAATCTCTCTTCTTTGGGGTTTGAATATATGTATAATACTTACCATCGAGTTTCTGAGTAAAGAATTTTATCTTTTCTCTCCCAAGATATATAGCATAGATGTCTTCAGATGATATGGATAAAAGAAGATGACTACAAGGAGATACTAATAAACAAGGTTCATATTCAGAACAAAGTGTTAACTCCATTGTCTTTGTGTAATATGTTCCATCCAATTGTATTTGTTTTAGTTCTAATATAGCTTTGGTAAAAGAAGAAGGAATATCAGCATATACTATACCATTTTCAATTCTTGAATTACCTTCAAAAGAAGGAGTCCAAGTTATTTTAACCAAAGGAGATGTGTTCAATGGATCTACCACATTTGCTATAGCAACATTAGTTTTTGGTCCATTTAAACATCCATCTATAAGAGATATATCCAAATAATTTTTAACTGTGCAATATTCTATGTAACCACCTCCACCTTTTCCTCCAGCGGAAAGAATATTACCACCACCACCACCACCACCACCACTATCAAGACCAGCATCACCACCTTTTGATGTAGAGCCGGGTAACCACCTCCTTCACTAGCAGGATCACCCCCAGCCGCACCCGCACCTCCACCCCCACCTATACCCCCACCACCTCCACCCCCTCCTCCCTTAGCTACACCACCTTTAGCAGGAATAACATTAGTTCCTACCCTTATAGCACCATCTCCTCCTTCTGAGATGGAGCCTCCGCCTCCAGCACCACCACCTCCAGAATAGAGATTAGCAGATCCATCTTGCCCAGGATTCACACCTCCCAAAGCCCAACTACCACCATTCCCTCCCGATGGTTGAGTTCCTTGTTTTCCGCCTCTAAATTCTAATAGAATTGAATTATAAGTAACAGTAGTATCTCCTCCATATGTATTTTGCTCTCCTCCTTTACCAACATTAACACTAAAATTACCAATAGCATTAGCAGAAATCAAAACATTAGATTTATATTCTCCAGAACCACCACCACCACCACTACCACCAGTATCACCTTTAGCTCCACCACCACCTCCACCGATACCGCTAACAAAAAGAGCTATTGGTCCATCAATATTCACACCCCGATTTCCCTGTTCATTGTATACTATCTTATCAAATCGCCATTTAATAATAGATTAATATATTTAAAAACATATCTTTTCCATTCCGTTAGATATCACTCCATTAGGAAAACATCCTTTTAAATAAAATATCTTACAACTCATTCTACATAATTCAATAGGTTTACATATACAATTTGAATTATAAAAAACTGGATAATAATCAGAATAAACTATTATTTCACAGTCAGATTTATCCACAAGTTTTAGAGATGTTTTATATATCACATATCTAGAATAGACTACTTCTTTATCCAAGATTATTTCTAATTTAACATTACCTGTCCTATAAGGAATAGTTGCCCATAATTCTATTTTGTTATTGTTGAATATAACTTTGTGTTCCAAAAGAGAATTGTTCAGAAACATTTGATAGTTTCCATATATTTCACTTGTATATATTAACATAAGTTTACATGTTTTTACTTCTAAGATACAATCAGCTTTGGATTTAAAAGAGATACATAATTCTTCAGTAAAACCATAATCAAATATAACTTTAACATGAGAGTTATTTTCAGAATAAGGTATATTAGCATATACTTGAAACTTTCCATTGAGTAGAGTTAACCTAGAATCAACCAATTTTTCGTTTACATATACTTTTCCACTCAGTTCTAAAGCAGTTGTTGTTCCTTCTAATATTAAATTGTTACCAGGAATATTTAATGTCAAGCATCTTGGACTGGTTGTTGAGAGACTTATTAACATTTCTACACTTCCAGATATTGGATATGGTCGATCGCTTGTTGTGCCTCCTATGGCTAATATAGTATTTTTATATTTTATAGCTTGGAAATTGTATCTACCTTTGATTAAATTCTCACTTAATTGCCAATTATTAGTAATAAGATTTAACCATTCACATCCATTTAATATTATAGAATCCGCGGTATTTATTCCACCAATAACTATTATACCACCATTAAATTCTAATGCTTGAAAAGAACTTCTTCCTTCATATAAATTTGGTTTAGTGGAAGAAGGTGTTAGAGATGTTAATGTTAACCAAAATCCGTTATCCAACCATTCTACTGAATTAGTAAAATTATCTACTTTTCCTATAGCTAAAATACCATTTTTATACTCTATTGCTTCAAAATTAGCTCTAGATATGAACATACTAGTGAATGGTTTCCACGAATTATCAATAGAATCTAAGTATTCTACGGAAATTAATTGGTCTATTAATCCAAATCCTCCTATGACTAATATTTTGCCATTATATTCTATTGCTTGAAAATTAGTCCTGGAAGTATTTAATTCATTTATATTCTCCCAATTATTATCACTTGGATCCAACCATTCTACAGAATTTAATACTCCACCACTATCTTCTCCTCCTATGGCTGTATTCCTCCATTATATCCTATTGCTTGAAAATTGTGTCTAGCAATATTTAAATTCGGTTGAGTTGATCCAAGAGATTTCCAATTATTATCACTTGGATCTAACCATTCTACAGAATTTAATATTCCATTACTATTGATACCACCTATAACTAGAATACCATTTTTATATTTTATTGCTTGAAAATTAGATCTAGATTCTAATAGATCCGGTTGACTTGATCCTAGAGATTTCCAACTATCGTCACTTGGATCTAACCATTCTACAGAATTTAATTCTGTGTTTCCATCAGATCCACCTATAACTAAAATACCATTTTTATAATCTATTGCTTGAAAGTTAGTTCTGGGTATAACATTTTTGAATTGTATCCATTTAAAATTACTCATTTTAAATGTCAAGATATTTTATTAATACAATTCAAAACTTTTAAAGGCAGATTACTTTTAATCAAAGCATCTAAAGCTCCGTCGAAATCATCTTTCCTATATCTAAGATTTCTAATTCTTTGGCATATAATATTATCTGATCAATAATCAAATTCCGTTGCTTTTGAGATCTAGGTTTTTCTAAATATGTTCTCACATCACCCATAACATTTGACTAAATAAAACTATAGATTTAACATTATATTCTACATCTGAATATAAATCTTTTATTTCATCAAAAGATAATGCTTCTAATTCCCTAGAAACAACTTTCTTTATCAAAGAATATTTTTGACTTACAAGATTAAATTTGCTGTCTTCCTTATATATTCTATTTTTAGAATCATAACCACTATAATATATTAAAAATGAGAAACTATTTCTTATCTTTACTTTAGCAGCATATTCTCGCCATCGCAACTAGGAGATCCTATACGACTATAAACATCTTTTTGATTTATCAAAATCTACTAGCTTCCGCTAAATTTTTTCCATTTGGGATAGCTTCAAATAACTCCATTTTATTTGGCAAACAACATTAATATAATAATCAGAGAGATTATTATATTTCAGGAACAAAGGACTCTGATAGACACTTCAAAAGGATTAATGTCTCCCCAAAACAACATTTCTACCGGAGGAACAAAATACTCTTCGTCTAAACCCAACATACCCATCATTCTCTCAGATTTGTTAACTTGGAAAGATCTCTTTTTATATGTAGACATATTCAATTGGAAACCATCTACCCATATCAAATAGTTTTTGATATATATTATCCTCTTATTCCATCTATTAAAAGCAATTTCTCTATCATAAGTAGCATATTGCTTATTCTTTAGGGTAAAAACCTTAATCCCCATACCCATCAGAGACATCAAATCGTAAGTAATCTTGTCTGCTATGTAAAGTTTAGATCCAATTTCCATATCTAAGAGTTCTCTACAATGGTCTCTTAAATCTGAAATGAGCTTCGTTATCTTTCTAGAATTCATTTATTTCTTTTAAAAGAAATAAAGATTATTCATTAGCGATCCAATAACTTCTTTCTATATTGTAATATTATGTATCTCATAGCACTTCTGAGTCCGGCTTCATTTTGAGATAATAGTTGTCTTAATATAAATAATTCATCTGTTCCCTCTAAAGCTCTTCTCTGAAATGTTTGTAAATCTAATTTCCACATATCATCTATTTTATTCATATACTTTGTTATAACTTTACTATTAGTCGATAAATTAGTCACTTCTTTCTTATTGGTTGCTAAGTATATTATAATATAATAAGCAAAATTTTTAGGTATTTTTGTATTTTCTAGAAATTCCTGACCGTTTAACTCATCTCTTAAACCTCTCATTATAAATCTTTCTCTTTCTTCTTTTGACATTTTCTCTTTCTTTTTACTTTCCTTTTCTCCTTCTTTCTTCATATAATCTTCATATGGATCTTTTTTAGCTTCTTCATTTCGTTTTCTTTCTTCTTCTTGTTTTCTTCTAAACTCTTCCATCCTCTCGTCTAAATCTTTCCATATATCTTTTCTTCGTCTTTCTCTCTCTTCTGCTTCTCTAGCTTCTCTAGCTTCTCTTTCTCTTCTCTCTTTCATCTTTTTGTCAAATTCTTCTCTAGCTTCTCTTTCTCTAGCTTCTCTTTCTCTTTTCTCTCTATAAGCAACATCATCTATACCACTATTCTTAATTATACCCCAAGCTCTATTTATTTCTATAAATTTAGAATCCTTAGTAACTAAACCCTTATCTGGATGGTATATTAAACACAATCTATTATAGACTGTTTTGACTTGCTCTATACTCATATCTCTGGATACACCCAACACTGTATAAGCATCCATTTTAATGATAAAATTTAATCATTAAAATAATTCATAAGAATAAAATGATATTCTTATTTATAATTCTTATATGGTGCTTAATAGTAACCAGAGAGCAGCTATATTTAAAATTGATAACTACCAAAGATGGATATATAGCCAGAATATATAATAAAGGTATATTTTCAACTGTGATATCTACGAGTATATATGAAAATTTAAGATGGACAAGACACAAATATTATCCAAATTGGAAATTGAAAACTCTAATGAAGTCTTGTGGATATAAAGACAGATATTATATTGAGATAAAAAGTAATTCTTATTTTGATATAGATATATTGAAGTTAGATAATCCAAATGAATTGTTAGATATGCTTCCAGATATAAAATTTAATTATAATAGAAATTCAATTTTATCTTTTAAGAAGCTTTTCTAAATCTTTTCTTAAAGAAGCTTCATTGAATTCCTATAATGTAAGACAAGAATCTATGTCTCTCTTCATAATATTAGTTATACTTTTAGCTTTGATATTGTTAAAATAAGAATAAGAATCCAACTCTTTCATTTTTCTAATCATCATGAAAATCTTATCTATATTCTTTTGTTTATCAGAGACATATTTTATCTTTTCAACTTTCTTAGTAATAGAAAGTAGAGTTTCGATCACTTGGACAAATCCTTCTTCTAGTTCTATTCCCAAGGATACAAGGACTCTAGTTTGAAAGAAAGAGTCTTTCTTTATAGAGTCCTTCTTCTATTGTTAAGATACCATCAATACCTATTTCCGATACAACTGTCTTTTGGGGTTTTAAAACTTTAAATTTCTTGGTCAATTTTATTTTTGTTTTAAGAAGGTTGGATAATTTGTTAGTCAGTTCTACAACTTTAATGTCAGATGGTATATAAAATCTTGTATAAATATTCTCTTCGTATAAATATATTTTGATAAGATTACCATCAAATCCCAAATCCAATCTAGGTGGTTCTAGAATCGGGTTTGAAGTAGAAGTTATTATTTTGTTGAGTTCTTCTGAAGTCACATTAGAAGTCCCATATCTATCTAATAGAATTCTTTTAAATACAAGAAATTTAAATTCCATTGAACCATTTGGATAGAATTCATCTATCATATTGTATATGATATTTGCTGTTTCTTCATATAACTCGGTCTCTAAATCAAAATATTTTATTATATCTTCTTCTGAACAGAGATTAGATTTTTTCGAAGATACATCTTTTATTTCTAAAAATCCAATATCGAATTCTTCATCGTTTTCTTTTTCTGACAAAATCTTAGGTTTATTTAAAATCCTTTGTCTTCTTTCCATACAAGAATCTGATTTTTTTCTGAATATTTCTATCGCTTTCTCGTGTCCAATATCTCTCTTATCTTCAGATATACATTGATCTCTGAACTCTTCTCTCTTTTTGGCACATCTCCCGTATCTCAAAGATTTAAGTCTTAATTCTTTCATATCTTCTTCATAGTTTGGCCCATCTATAGGTATATCATCACAATCAGGCGGTTTATCTGACATAGAACATGTAGTCTTATAACTCTTGTATAATTTTTGGCAATTCATTTAATATGGGAAATATTCTTTTTAAAATTATTTTTTTGTCTTCTACGATAATATCTATCAAATGTAAACATATATGATCGGATAGTAAAGTTGACCAGAATTCTTTTTCATACATACCAATATCTATCTCAACACTTTGTGTTATCAATATATACATACAAATCCTAAGGTTATTGAAACAAGATATACACGGAGGACTCAAGTATTCATTTATGATAATATCTATATCTTTTGGAAAAACATCTGTCTCAATTTTAAATATTCTCTTAGGAAGAATATTGTATATGGTATGCTTATAAGCAATATAATAATTAACATAAGATAAAACAAGTCCCAATCTATTATCTGGAGAAGACATGGTAAAATTCTTATTTGACATATGTAATATCTCACATTTATATCTATCATCCTTGGGATTCTTTGCCATACATAATATATATCCAGATGTTTTTTTAAGATAATAATAAGGCAAATTGGACCCCATCTTACCTAGATTATTTTTCGAATAATGATTTTCATCTAATCTTATCACTCTAAATAGAGATCTAGCCTTACTTTCTTCAAGATAACCACATATCAACAAATACATAATACCTTCTCTAGTTTTTAAATATTGATTCCATTTAAAATCATCAGAAGACACATTGATATAATATTTGAATCTATTAACTAGATTTGAACATCTTTTTTGCTGATTACTATTTAAAAATAATCTTTTACCATTTGGAGGATTTATCTTTTTTTCATATTTCTCCCATATCTCTATATATTTTCTCATATAATTTAGACCAAAGTATCTAAAAGAATCTGTCATTTTCATTGAAATGAGAAATACTTTTTAAAAAATAAAAAATGGAAGACATTAAGTATTTAACTAAGACTTTGGAATGGATAAAAGATATTGTTGGAAAGCCTGGTCCTATGTATTTAGATATTGCTATATTAAAGCATAGTTATAATGAAGAAGAAATCCGAGATCTAAAAATCGAATTTGAAGAGAGCAATTTTGACGAAGATTCTGTGGATGCTGAAGATGTAGAAGCAATACAACAGATAAGAAATATTTCTGATATTATTCAGATTGGCTATGAGGGGTCAATAGTAACTATTGATGATTGTTTGTCTGCCATCAAAAATATAGATATATGGAAAGACTCTGCTTATAAAAATGCTTCTGAATCTGGTAGAGGATATTTCTTTGAAGGAATAAGTCCAAAAGCAAATGTTCCCAATACTTATATTATCAATTGGGGTTCTTAACCAAAATTTATATCTTTTCAAGACATAAATATTTTCTTATTTAAAATGTCAGAAGATTATATAGCATGTTCAAATCGGTTAAAAAAGTTTATCATGGAAGACAAACTTTCATATAAAGAAGTATATCCAACAACACAAAACTTTTTTGATACACATAGAGATATAATGAAAGATAACAATCATAGTTTTTGGATAAGAATGACTGTTCAATATAATTTATTTGTTGGATCTATATTAAATTTGGGAACAGAAAATCAAAAGAGATGGATAATAGAGAATCAAAGCAAAGGTGAATTAGGATGTTTTATGTTAACCGAATATAGAGCAGGTGTAACAAGTGGTTTAATAGTCAATACAGAAGCACATATAAAAGGAGATAAGATAGAAATATCCACACCAGATATTAGAAGAGATAAAAATGGGGAAATAGATTTTGAGAATACACTAGATAGAAAAAATTGGATATCTCAAGGTTTAACGGCAGATTGGGGATGTGTAATAGTAACATTATATAAGGATAATGTTAACATAGGAATACATCCTTTGCTAATAAATATGTATTTGGATGGAATATATAAGAAATCCAATAATAAGAAAAATGTTGCTATTTCGTTGGATAATGCTATGGTGATATTTGATAAAGTTATTGTTCCAATTTCTAGTATTATGAATGACTCTGAACCTTCAACTAAAAATGGATTTCCAAGAATAGCATCAAGATTAAATAGTGGTAGATTATGTATAGCTTATTCTGGTTTGGGTGCTACTGAAAAATATTTGAATGAGATAGAAATGAAATTATCCAAAGAAGTATATTTGAGTAAGAAACATAAGAGTTTATTGAGAGATATACCAGAGATAAGAGATAGTATTAAAAATTCTAAGTTTAGATTATCTAGATTAAATGAATATGTTAAAAATGTCATCCAAGAATATCTTCTTGATAAAGAAGACTTGATATCTAAGATAATAGTAGCTAAGATATTAAGTGTAAATTTTTCTTTGGATGTTGCTTATAAATATAAATTAATATGTGGATCTAATAGTTTGTTTGAAGAAGATATGATAGGAATAGCTTTATGTGGTAGTTTTGCTGAAGGCGATAATAATGTTTTAGCATATAAGTTAGTTATGGATAATATTTTGTCTCCATCTAAATATTTATCTTCATATACTAAACAAAAATTATTCTTATTCTCCAAGAAGATGATTGTTTCTGATAATAAAACTAAAGTATTTTATGATAACTATGAACAAGTTAAGGATATTTCTATTAGAATATGTGAAGATTATTTATTTTTAAGAAGTTCTCTATAATTGTCTATTTAGTAAAGAAGGATCTAAAGCAAAACATTGTCCTTCAGTAGAACATATACCCCATATATAATCATGTTTAATACATTCTTTTTTACTATTCATAAAACAACAACATTCACACTTTCTCCAAAGAGATAATGTCTCAAAAGTCGTTTCTGACTTAGTTCCTAAGAAGTCAGAATCTGAATATATTAATCCAGATTTTTTACTCATCCTTGTTGGTCTCCAAATTTTTTGTTTTTCCATTTTTTATATAGGATAATATCTTTCTGTATTATATTTCACAACAACACAAGAAGCATATAAAATACTTATTATGAAGACTGTATAAAAAAGTATTATTGTTAAAATAAAATTACTCTTTTTGAGACATCTATTTTTCTCATATAGAATAGCATCTAAACAATCATTTATTAAACAAGATGAATTGCTAAAGTTATAATATTCCTCGTAGCTTGTATAAAAACAATTCCTAGAAAAGTTTAAACATGATGTATGATAGGAATATTGACATTTATCCAGATGACATTCTTTTTTGGTCATATTAGTAGAACAATTATCATATATAAGATAAGATTCCGTCTTATACTTAGACAATCCAATTATAAAAAATATTGTTCCTAATAAAAAGAGAACTCCTATCTTTTTAATCATTTTTATTTTTTAAATGAATATATTTTTAGGAAACAATAAGTCTTACGATTATATTCCAGAAGAATTTATCTTAGCAGAAGGAGTATATTTCGACAAACCTAAAAAAATAATAGCTAAGATATATTTTAAAGGATCTATATTTTTCTCTGAAGCAGAATTTTCTGATGATAAACATTTTAAAATAATATGGAACACTTTCATTCCTGGTGTATATAGAGTAGAGATAATAGGCGATGCTTCTAAAAAGTTTTATCCAAATAGTATAGATGTTAATATAAGCATTGAATTTTTAAAATCCGATGACTTAAATATAACTGCTAGATATAATGAACCATTTAAATTATTTAAATTGATTGATTCTGAAATAACTGTATCTGTTTTTTGTAACCATATACCACTTAAAGTAGAATCTTGTGATAATATAATAATGGTTACTGCAGATAAATATATACCTTGTTCAACATGTTTAATTGTCTTAACTGGTAGAAATCTAGAGGTAAAGAAAAAATTTGATTTACATATTATATCTTCTTTGAGAATAGAATCTAACGATAAACATAATTTAATAGTCTCTTCTTATACTGGAAGACCTTATTTTAATGGTATACCTTTGAAGCATATATATGGTTTTAATTATATTTTAGATATAAAAAGTTCTGGTATCTTAAGAAATAACTATGATTACTTCTATTTGAATAAGAAATATTTCTAATTGAAAGGCTATTTAATTAAATTTTTAATCAAAATGGATGTATTAATATATTCTGGGTATTTTGAGGCATATGAAGGGATTCAAGTAGCTAAAGCTTTCTCAGTTTATACTCCTAAAATAGAAAAGTTTTATATAAATCGCATAGCCAAGATGATATTTGATTCATATAAAACAGGCAATCTTATTTGTCCAGAGAACTTAACATTAAAAGGAATAACTTTATTTAGATTAATACATCAAATGGCTGGAGGAAAAGAGATAGAATTAGAATCCAATAATCATATTACAGCATCTGATGATGAAGATATCGAAGATAAACATATAGATATTTTTAATAATATTTGTTATATTGTTGGCGATAAAGTTCATCTTCATTTATCTAGGCCTTTAGAAGATATTCTTCTCTTAAAAGGGAAATATGTTACTGTTGAGAAGAAAGATTATTTTATAAACATAGCTAAAATCTTAGCACAACTAAGAATAATATACAAGTGTGGCGGACAAATATCTAATATAGATCCTTTTATCATAAAACATCTTCCTAATTTATCTGTATTTAATATGTCTAAAAGAGAAACATCTATCGAAGAAAGAAATAAAACAAATGAGTTATCAAAATATTTTTACCATTTAAATATTTATACTAATTATTCCATATCCTATAGTCATAGATTACCTAAAGATAAATGTAAGGATTGTTATATTAAATTTATATGTCCTGATGTTATACATACATGTAGATCAATCCATGGTAAGTTTAATACAGTTTTTTATGTTAATGGAGGAAAATTAATTTGATTTAATCTATCTAATGTCCTTTTGATAAAAGACATTTTAAGCATCCAAAACAATAATGTTCATCTTAACTTAGACAAAATAGATGTTATAGAGGAGATAGATGTTATAAAAATATTTTCCTTATATCGGAATGATGTTTTCTTTTTAATATTATCTATTTGAAGTCCTTTTAATAAAAGACATTTTGACTATCAAAAATGAAAGTTAAGAGAAAAAACAAATATCCATTTTAATCTAGATGACAGAGATGTTCCGGGTAAAAGAGATGATATAGATGTTCTAGTTAAGAGAGATTCTAAAAAATTTCATGTGTCTTATATCAAGATGATGTTTTCTTCCAATATTATCTATTTGAAGTCCTTTTAATAAAAGACATTTTGACTATCAAAAATGAAAGTTAAGAGAAAAAACAAATATTCATTTTAACTTAGATGCTAGAAATGTTCCAGAT
>Ga0315284_10010901_pt1 | contig 12949 bp, 9 predicted proteins | sample YL17G09_16_MG_FD_203696 | JGI IMG/M metagenome (GOLD analysis project Ga0315284, IMG submission 203696) | Sediment microbial communities from Yellowstone Lake, YNP, Wyoming, USA - YL17G09_16 | ecosystem: Environmental > Aquatic > Freshwater > Lake > Sediment | place: USA: Wyoming | collected... | reverse complement strand
GTCGACGTCGCGCGGCACGACGTCGCTGGCGGCGGGCAGAAGGAGGACGTCGTCGAACGTGATGCCTTCAATCGTGATGCGGTTGGTTATGGGCATGTCGGTCCCCTGTCATTTCGGATTTCGGATTTCGGATTCCGGATTGAAAAGCAACAACAAAGGCAGCGCCGCGGACAGCCAGCGGCGAGGTCTGGCGCGGTTCTTGCCGTTGCCTTTCAATCCGGAATCCGGAATCCGAAATCCGCAATCCGCAATCACTTCTTCTTCAGGAGCGCCCGGGCCTGCTCGCAGATGGCGTCCACGTCCAAGCCGACGAACTTAAGGATGTCATCGGCGGTCTTGCCCGATTTCGGCATGCAGCGGGGCGTCATTGCCACGACGCGGACGTCGCCGCGCCGGGCCGCCGCCTCCGCGACGGCGCTGCCGATGCCGCCCGCGTAATTGTCTTCGACCACAAGCAGGCGGCTGCCGCCTGCGGCGCCGATGGCCTCCAGGAAATCGTCCGCCAGGGGCAGGCTGTACGCGTCCACCACGCCGCACTTAATCCCCTCGTCGCCGAGGCGTTTGGCGGCCTTCAGCGCGTCGTGGACCATATAGCCCCAGGAGACGAGCGTCAGGTCCTTGCCCCTGGCCAGGACCTTCTGGCCGACCAGGTGGAAGACTTCGCCGGGCTTGTAAAGGAAGACCGTCTCGGGCCGCAGCGTCCGCATGTAGGCGAGGCCGTCATAGTCGGCCATCAGGACGGTCAGTTTGTAGGCGCTGGTGGCGTCGCACGGGTTCAGGACGATTGCGCCCGGGTGGCCCGTCGGCGCCCGGACGCTCGCAAGCGACCCGAAGAAGGCCGCGTCGACGACGCCCATCTGGCTGGGTCCGTCGGCGCCGAGGCTGACGCCCGTGTGGCTGCCGACGAGTTTGATATTCGCACAGGAGTTGGCGGCCATCTCGACCTGGTCGTAGGCCCGGACGATGAACTTGCCGAACGTCGAGGCGAACGGGATCTTCCCCCCCGCCGCCAGCCCCACCGCCACCGACACCATGTTCTGCTCGGCGATGCGGCACTCGAAGTAGCGGTCGGGGTACGCCTTGGCGAAGATCTCCGAGAACGTCGAGTTCGAGACGTCGCCGTCGAGCGCGACGACGCGGGGGCTTGCGCGCCCGAGTTCCTTCAGCGCCAGGCCGTACGCGTGCCGCGTCGCCAGTTGCCCCTTTGCGACGTTCTTGGCGAACTTCGTGCCCTCGGTGATTTTTGCGAAGTCCGGGTCGGGCAGGCTGATGACCTTGGCCTTGCGCTTCGGGATCTCGCCCTTGGGCATCGGCGGGCACAGTTGCAGGCTCGGCGCCCTTTTCGGAAGCGCGAGTTCCTCCAGGGCCTTGCCCATCTCGTCCTGGGTGAGCGGCTTGCCGTGGTACCCGACCTTCTGGAGTTCGCTGACGCCCCACCCCTTGACCGTCTTGGCCAGGAGGACGACGGGCTTGCCCTGCGGGCTCTGGGTCGCCAGGGCCTTCCGGATGGCGTCCGGGTCGTGGCCGTCGATGACCAGCGGCAGGAGGCCGTAGGCGTCGACCTTGCGGGCGAGGGTCTCGATGCCCTGCTGCGGGCTCGTGTAGTCGCTCTGCCCCATGCCGTTACAGTTGATGATGATACGGACATTGGTCAGTTTCTGGTCGGCGATGAAGTCGATGGCCTCCCAGACCTGCCCTTCGCGGACCTCGCCGTCGCCGCATATCACGTAGATGGTCTTCTCGAGCCCGTCGAGCCTCGCAGCGAGGGCCAGCCCGGCGGCGACGCTGACGCCCTGCCCCAGCGACCCGGTTGCGGCGTCGAAGAAGTGGAAGCCGAAGGCCGGGTTCGGATGCCCGTCGAGCATGCTGTCGATGTCGCGAAGGGTCCAGAGGTCGTCAACGGAGAGTTTGCGGCCGTGCTTCGGGTCGGGCCCGACGACCCCGCCCAGGTCGCCGTAGGCGGCATAGAGGATCGGCACGGCGTGGCCTTCCGAGAGGACCAGCCGGTCGCTCAGGGGGTTCCAGGGGTTGGCCGCATCGTACCGCATCGTGTGATACATGAGGACCGAGGTGATGTGGGCGAGGGCGAGGCCGGAACTGGGGTGGCCCGACCCGGCCTCGGTGGTCATGCGGACGCAGTGACGTCCGATCTGGATGGCCTTGTAGTTGATTGCGTCGGCGAAATCGCTCATCATCGACCCCTTCGGCGCCGCGACGGTGTCCGAAAAAAAACACAAGGCAAACCCCGGCGCCGCCAGAGGTTTGCCTGAAATGGCGAGATTCCGTCGCCGGTGCGACTATTTACCAAACTTCCGTCCGCCGGGTCAACCAAATTCCCGGCGGCGACGGCCGTAGGGACGCAGGGGGCGCGTGCGTGCCGAGCACGCACCCTACGGGCTTATCCCTCGCCGAACGGCCACCCCGCCGCCAGGATCGCTTCGCACATCCTCAGGTCCTCCGGCGTGGTGATCTTGAAGTTGGCCGCGTCGCCCGGGACCATGACGACCTCGCGTCCCATCGCCTCGACGAGTTGGGCGTCATCGGTGACCTTGCCGACGACTTCGGCGCGGCGGGCGTAGGCCTGGGTGATGACCTCGCGCCGAAAGACCTGGGGCGTCTGGGCGAGCCAGAGCAATTGGCGCGCGACCGTCTCGGCGACCTTGCGGCCGTCGGGGACGCGTTTGACGGTGTGATCCACCGGCCGCCCGACGACGGCGGCGCCGTGCTCGACGGCCACGCGCATGGCCTCCTCTACGACCGCCGCCCGTATCAGGGGTCGGACGGCGTCGTGGATGATGACGAGTTCAGTGCCAGGGTCGGTGGCGGCAAGGGCCGCCGCGACGCTGTCAAGGCGGTTCTCGCCACCCGCGACGAACTTGAGGGGCCGGTCGCCGCCGAGGCGGTCGCCGAACGTTTGCCGCGCCTCGCCCAAGGCGAACGCCGGCACCGCGACGACGGCCTCGGCGATGGCGGCGACCCGGGCGAGACTCTCGAGGGTTCGAGCCAGGACGGGCCTGCCCGCCAGAGGCGCAAAGATTTTCGTCCGGGGCCCGCCTTCGCCCAGCCGGGCGCCAGGTCCCGCAAACCGCTCGCCGCGCCCCCCGGCAGCGACGATTAGACTTGCCGTCGGCATCTGTGCCCCCCATTTTCGATTTTCGATCTGGGATTTTCGATTGAGCGGCAACAGCATCCGCCTTGGCGCGCCGCCGTTGCTGTTCAATCGAAAATCGGAAATCGAAAATCCGTTGGTTACCTCGGGCCGCGCGCCTTCGGTCCGGCCTCGGCGGCTCCGATGCGGCCGAAGATCATGCGGCCGGCGCTCGTCTGGAGCACGCTCGTCACGATGATGGTGGCCGACTGGCCGATCTTGTCTTTCCCGTCTTCGATGACGACCATGGTACCATCTTCGAGGTAGGCGACGCCCTGCCCTTCCTCCTGGCCGGGCCGGAGGATGTTGACATCGAGTTCCTCGCCGGGGAGGACCGCGGGTTTCAGGGCATTGGCGAGGTCGTTGATGTTGATGACCTCGACCCCGTGGAACTTGGCGACCTTGTTCAGGTTATAGTCGTTCGTGACGATGCGTCCGGAGGTCTTGGCGGCGAGGGTGACGAGCAACTGGTCGACGGCCTCGCCCGGGGCGCCCGCGACCGACGAATCTTCGACGGAGATGTCCACGCCGGGCATCGTCTGAAGGCGGTTCAGGATGTCGAGGCCGCGCCGCCCGCGGTTCCGCTTCAGCCGGTCGGGCGAGTCGGCGATCGTCTGGAGTTCCTGAAGGACGAAGCGCGGCACGACGAGCGGCGCGCTGAGGAACCGGGTCTCGGCGATGTCGGCGATGCGGCCGTCGATGATGACGCTGGTGTCCAGCAGGAGCGGCCGCCCGCCCTTCTCTTGCTTGGCGAACTCGATATAGGGGATGATGAAGCGGAAGTCGGCCTTCGTCTGGAGGATGAAACTGATCGCCAGGTACGACGCAAGCGCCGCAATGCCGACCTTGATGGCGCTCTTGGCTTCCGCCCCGGCCGGCCCGGACATTTCGACAACCGGGCTGAGGAGCGTCGTCACCACGAGGCCGACCAGCAGGCCGAAGAACACTGCAACGAGCACGCTGATGTCCTTGCGGCGAAACATCATGTCCAGCGCGATGATGGCCGCCGCCCCGACCATGAGCCCCACCATCCACAGCGGGCGATATTCGCCGTCCTGGATGGTCCCTCCGAACCCGTAGCCGACGGCCGCCATCGCCAGGAAGAAAAGAAAACGAATGATCAGAATCAACATGACAGGCTCCTTTCGAAGAAAATGGGGATGAAGAAACCACCAGACCATTTACCAATGAACCCGACCGACAATGAGGCGTTATTATAGAGCGCCGCCGCGAAACTGCAAGGTTTCGCCCCTCCTCAGCCCTTCATGCCGGTCAGCAGGATGCCGCGCACCAGGAACCGCTGGGCGGCGAAAAAGAGAATCACCACGGGCAGCGCGGTAATGACGCTGGCGGCCATCAGCAGGTTGGCGAACGACCCGTGGGTGGACTGGAACATCAAGAGGCCCATCGCGGTCGTGTACTTCTCGGGGCTCGCCAGGTAGATCAGCGGCGCAAAGAAGCTCCGCCACGTCGCCACGAAACTCAGGACGCCGATGGTGATCAGGGCGGGCTTCGAGAGCGGCAGCATGATGTGCCACAGCACCTGGAAGTCGCTCGCCCCGTCCAGCCGCGCCGCGTCCTCCAGGTCGCGCGGAATGCTCATGAAGAACTGCCGCAGGAGGAAGATGGCGAAGGCCCCGCCGCCGAGCCACGCGGGCACGATGAGCGGCTTGAAGGTGTTGACCCACCCGATGGACTTGAAGATCAGGAATTGGGGGATCACGAGCAGTTGGAACGGCAGCATCAGCGTCGCCAGGACGACGATGAACCAGAACCGCCGCCCGCGCCACCGGAGCCGCGCAAATGCAAACGATACCATCGACGCCGACACCAGTTGCCCCAGCACCGACAGCGAGCAGACGATGAACGAATTCAGGATAAACCGCGGGAACAGGAGCGACGGCAGGGCCGTCATCGCCTCGACGTAATTGGACCACTGGGGATGCTCCACCAGGAGCGTCGGCGGGAACTCGTACACCTGGTTCAGCGTCTTGAGGCTCGATCCGACCGACCAGAGAAACGGAAAGAGGAACAGCAGGCTCAGGGCCGAGAGGACCGTATACCAGAAAGCGGCGCGGATCGCGCGTCGGCCCAGGTTGCGGCCGGCGCGCGGGGCCCGCAGGCCGGATGCCTCGCTCCGGGGCTCGGTTGCCGCCAGCGGCGTCATGCCGCTTCCCCTTCGTAGTAGACCCACCGGCGGCTCGCGCCGACCAGGAGCAGCGTCGCGGCCAGGATGATCCCGAAGAGGATCCATCCGAGGGCGCAGGCGTATCCCATCTCGTTCTCGTGGAACGCCTTCTGGTAGATGTAAAGGACGTAGACGAGGGTGGCATTGGCGGGCCCGCCCGGCTCGGACGGCAGGAGGTAGGCCTCGGCGAAGACCTGGAAACTGGCGATGATGCCGATGACCAGGTTGAAGAAGATGGTCGGCGAGAGTTGCGGGAGGGTGATGTGGACGAACTTTCGCCACCGGCCGGCGCCGTCGATCGCCGCCGCCTCGTACAGGTGCTCGGGGATGTTCTGGAGCCCCGCCAGGAAGATCATCATGGCGCTGCCGGCGCCCCAGGCGGCCATGAAGACGAGCGACGCCAAGGCCCAGTGAGGGCTCTCGATCCACCCGGGGACCGCGCCCAGGTCGAGGTGCCACGAGGCCGGGGCGGCCCAGTTCCACGCCGCGTAGAGCCTCCGCAGGCCCGTATTGAGGAGTCCGAACTCCGCGTTGTAGATCCATCGCCACATGACCATCGTGGCGACGCCGCTGACGATCGCCGGCATGAAGAAGATGGTGCGGAAGACCGAGATGCCCCTGAGTTTCTGGTTGAGGAGCATCGCCAGGCCCAGGGCCGCCCCGAGCGTCAAGAGGACGCTCCCGACCGCATAAATGGCCGTGTTGACGAGCGACCGGTAGAACTCGTCCAGCCACAGGGCCTGCGAAAACGGGATGTCGGGCGCCGGGACAAACGCGTCGCGGTAGTTGGCCAGGCCGACCCAGTGGGGCCACCGGGCGAGCTGGTCGGGCCCTTCGGCCGCGGCGGCGGGCGCGCCATCCGGCCGCACGCCGAACAGCGGACCGAGGTCGCTGATCCCGTTCCAATCGGTCAGCGAGATGACCGCCGCGAAAAGGAGCGGCCCGACCGTCAACGCCGCGAACCCCACGAACCACGGCGCCGCCCACAGATACCCCCGCAGGCTCTGCCGCCACGTCACGTGCTCGCGCGTCGGCTTCACGGCTCGCCCCCCACGAGGCCGAAGATCGGTTTCTCGCGAACGGCAAGGCGGCGGATCATCTCGTCGGGCGTCCGCTCCTGGTCCCGGAGCATCGTGCCGAATTCCTGGCTGAGCGGCGCCGCCATTTTCTCCCACTGGTCCGTGATCGGCTGGAGGCGGGCGTAGCCCATCGCCGCGATGAACCGCTCGACGTGCACGTCCCGTTGCGGCCGGGCGCTGACGAACAGGTCCTGGACCTCCTTGAGCGCCGGCACGCTCCGCTGCGTCCGGGCGATGATTTCCTGGGCCTCGCGCCCCGCCACGAAGTGAATGAACGTCCACGCCTGGTCCTTGCGCGTCGAATCGGCCGCCATGGCCAGCCCGTCCCACGTCACGCGGGTGCCACGGCCGCCGGGCCCGCGCGGCATGGGGACGACGTCCCACCGCAGGCCCGTCCGGTTCAGGAACGGCATCTCCCACGGGCCGCTGGTGAACATGCCGATGCGCCCGGTCAGGAACTGGACGTTCGCGTCCATCTGCCCCGCCTCGCTCTCGCGCGGGGCCACGTGGTGCTTCCAGACCAGGTCCTTGATGAAGGTCGCGGTGGCCTCGGCCTCGGGCCCCGTGAAGGCCCATCGCGCGTGCGACGCCTCGATCGGGAACGGCCCGTCAGCCTCGAGGAACCGCGCGCCGTAGGCGTGCAGGAACGGCAGCCCGTAGAGCCAGTAGGGCGGCGTGAACCCATAGTGGTCGATCCGGCCATCGCCGTCGGTGTCGCGCGTCAGGGCCTTCGCAGTCGCCAGAAACTCGTCCACCGTCCAATCGTCCGGGGGATAGGGCACGCCGAACTTGTCGAACAGATCCTTGTTGATATAGATGAGTGTGTTTCCAACCCACACCGGGATGCCGTACTGCCGGCCCCGCCACCGGAACGACTCGGCTGCCGTCTTCCAGTAGTCGCGGTCGAGGTCCAGCGACTGGCCCTCGCGCTTCAGGTACTCCGAGAGGTCCTCGAACTTGCCGAACTCGCAGAACGGCGGGAACGGCTCGTCCTGGAAGAGGATGACGTCGGGCGGCTTGCCGGACGCCAGGAGCACGCGGACCTTATCCTCGTAACGCCCGCCCGGGTAGTATTCGAGTTTGACGGGAATGTCCGGATGCGCCCGCTCGAAGGCGGCCGCCATCTGCTGCCACATGCCCAACTCTTCGAACGCGCCCCAGAAGCAGACCTTCAGGCGGCCCTCGTCAGCCTTCCCGAAGAAGAAAAGGAGGTAGACGGCCAGCGCGGCAAGGAACAGGCCGATCAGGATTTTCGGTGCCGCCCTCTTCATTCGCGCACCCCGACACCCGCACACGGAAAGAGAGAGGGCACCATTGTCGGAAGGCCGCCCGGAATTGTCACGCGATTTTCAGGACCCCGGCGGCGCCGGCATGATCTCCGGCCCGGGCACCCAGCCGAACGGCAGGACGTAGACGACGGGGCTGCCGTCGCGGACGAAGGCCGAACGGGCTACGCCCCCGACCACGACCCACACCCCGTCCTTGAGTTCCTTCGGGTTGCCGACGGCCCCGGCCGAGGAAGGCCTGAAGGCGAGAATCTCGGGGATGGCGACGAGCGTCTGGTTCGGCTCCGTCTTCACGAGCGTGTACCGCCCGCCGGGGCCGCTGACCGTCTCGCGGACTTGTCCGAACACGATGACGCCGCGCTCCCAGTCGCCGGCGGGGCCGTCGAGGGCTCCTGCCGAGAACTGAATACAGGCCGTGCGGAACTGTTGCCCGGCCTCGGCCAGCACCCTGAGCAGCCTCATGCCCTCGGTCCGGTAGGCGTTCCTCTCGGCCGGTCGCAGACCGGGCGCCCATGCCGCACGGGCACACTCCTCGGCTGCCTTCGCCAGGTTCCCATATACCTGTTCGCTACAGTAGATCTTCTCGCCGCTGCACTGGGGGCACGTCCCGTCCACAGCGCCTGTGGGATTGGGCTGGCCGGGTTGCTGGCGGCCACCTGCTCCACCGCCACCGCCTGCACCGCCGCCCCCGGCGCCGCCGCGGCCTCCGCCGCCGATGCCGCCGCCGCCGCCACCACCACCGATGCCCCCTCCGCCACGACCCCCGCCGCCGCCTGCGCCGCGGCCCCCTCCGCCACGGCCCCCTCCGCCGCGGCCCGCTGGAGCGCTCAGAACGACCGGAGCCTTGACGACCCCCGTGCCGCCGCAGCGGTTGCAGACCATGCTCTCCTGGGCAGTGTGGACGAGGCGGCGAAAATCAACAATCGTCAGCGGCGTGCCGGCGATCCGCAGCACACCCACCGGCCAGAGCGGTTGCGGCAGGTCCGCCAGGGGTTTCAGTTCGGGCTCTGCGGCGAGCAGCACCTTGCGGAACATGGCCGTCGGAACCGCGACCGGCGCCACGGAGTCCTGGGTGCCGATGTCGAGGCGGACCGCCAGGACCATGCCGTCGGGGCCGAGCACGGCGGCGCCCCCCGCCGCCGGTAACTGCCCGCCGGTCATGCAAAGCATCGCCCCGTCGGCACTGTTCAATTTCACGCCCATCCGGCCGGCCAGGTCGGCCATCGAAGGCCCTACGGCGAGCCGGCCGGCGACCAGGGCGAGGTCGCACGACCATTTCCATCCCACGGCCGTAACGGCGGTCTTGGCGTCAGCGGACGGGACGTCCCGTGAGAGGCTGAGGCCGGTGCGGCTTGCTTCGCCGCCCGCGTCGAGGCAAAGGGCCACCAGGCCGGTCTTCGGGTCAGCCAGTCCGAATTGCCGCGCCTCGGCCGTCGAGCCGTCGCCGAACCGGACGCTGATCCGCGTGACGCCGGGTTGGGCGACTGCCCCGAGGTCCGTCACCACGAAGCGGCCGCTCCCCAGTGCAAACCCGTTCGCCAGGGCTACAGGGATGCCCCAGTCGTTGCGCGCCGTGACGAGGCAGGCGGACGGCCCGAGAGACGCAAGGAGGGGGTTCTCCTCGGTTGCCGGTGCCGCGGCCGGTGCCTGGGCCGCGGCCGGTGCCGCAGAATCGGCGCCGAGGGCAACTGCTGCTGCCAGGCACACTGCCGCCATCGCGGCGAGTTGCATCGCCTTCGCCATTGTCGCTCTCCAGGGCAGCCGAAGGGCCGCGCGGCCGCTTGGCTCGGCCAGCGCAAACTTCAACCCCCCTTGCTTCACCAGGAGAAACGTGCAGCGGAGCAGAATATTGCCTCGCCCGGCGCCCTGCGGCTTAGTTCTGTGCCTTGCGGCGGGTCAGCGCGGGCCGAGGGTCTGCGGCACATACGGATGGTTGCGTTTCCGGTCCACCGTGACCTTCTCGATGCGGTTGCCCATCTGGATGGCGTCCACGACGTCCATGCCCTTGATGACGCGGCCGAAGACGGCGTGCTTGCCGTCGAGCCAGGGGGTCGCGACGTGGGTGATGAAGAACTGGCTGCCACCGGTGTTCGGGCCGGCGTTGGCCATCGAGATCACGCCGCGCGCGTGCTTCAAGCGCGGGCTGAACTCGTCGGCGATGACGTACCCGGGTCCGCCGGTGCCATCGCCCTTCGGGCAGCCGCCCTGGATCATGAAGTTGGGGATCACGCGATGGAACACGAGGCCGTCGTAGAAGCCCTTCTCGGCGAGGCTGATGAAGTTGGCCACCGTGTTCGGGGCGTCGTCCTCGGCCAGTTCAAGGACGATGTCGCCCTTGTCGGTCCGCATCGTGACCTGGGGCAGCGGTCCAGCGACGGGTTTCGGCGCCAGGTCAGCAGCCGGCCTGGGCTTCTGGCCGCCCGACGGAACGGCCTCGGCACACCCCGCCAAGTAGAGCGAACCCAGCAGCGCAAACCCCAGCATCGTGCAGACCACCGGCTGAATCATCATCTCGATCTCCTTCAGGATCGCGTGGCAGGACGGCATTCCGGCCCCGCCGAGAAGCCTAGCCGACGACCCCAAGAAATACAACACAATTGGGGGCCAGGGGCACATGGCAGAACGGACCGCGGTGCGGTCGGCGCGCCTGTGCACGGCTCAGGCCGGCGCGACCGGCCGGCCGGTCCGGACGGACTCGATCTCGGCCTCGACGGTGGCGACCGCGGCGGCGGCCTCCTCCGGCCGCATCCGGTCCGACGGCCGGCCTGCGGCGATGCACTCGACAAAGTGCCGCAGTTCCTCCGTGTAGGCGCTGGCCTCGGGCACCGGCGGGTGCGTCGGCCTTACGCCTTCGTAGACTGTCAGCGTCGGCTCATCCAGCGTGCTGAAGACCGCCGTCGCCGACTCAAAGAGCACCTGGGCCGTCATCCGAAACGGGAAGTCGCGCGGAAAGTTCCAACTGCCGGTGGCGACCGCCCAGCGGCCGTCGGCGAAGGTGTAGCGGGTCTCGATGTGGAGGATGCCGCCGTCGGGCGCGGGCAGCCCCCTCGAGGAGATCTCGACGGGCGGGCCGAAGAACCAGCGGACGACATCGGCGTCGTGGACGTGCAGGTCCAGGGCCGCCGACCCGCTCCGCGACGAGTCGGCCAGCCACCCCTCGGCCGACCAGTCGGGCAGACAGCCGAGGCGCGTGAGGACCGCTCTGCGGGCAGGGCCGTACCGCCCGGACTCGATCATCTCCTTCAGCATCACGTACTCGGGCCAGAACCTGAGACAGTGCCCCACGAGGAGCAGCCGCCCGGCTTCATGCGCCGCCTCGACCGTCCGCCATGCGTCCGCCGTCCGGAGGGCCAGCGGTTTCTCGCAGATGACATGCTTGCCCGCCCCAAGCGCCCGACGGGCCATCGGCGCGTGCAGGTCCGTCGGCACGCACAGGTCCACGGCGTCAACCTCGGGGTCGGCCAGGAGGTCGGCGAACTCGAGCGTCGCGCGGACGCCCGAGAGGTCGAGCCGGCCGGCGGCGCCGGACTCGACATTGCCCGTCGGGGCCGCCCACCCGGGCGCAAGTCTTTCGGGCATCCGGTCGCAGAGGGCAACGACCTTCGCCTGCCCGATCTTGCGATAGGAATCGAGATGCGTCCGGCCCATCATGCCGAGGCCGACCAGCCCGATGCGGACGGTCATGGGACCCCCTGGCGCCGCTCCGGGCGCATGCCCCGTGCGGCTTGCCGCTCAAGGAACGGCGGCGGCAACTTTCCATTGGGCGGCGTCGCGGAAGTCCGGCCAGCGCCGCTTCCGGCGCCGGTAATAGTAGCGGAACCCCCAGCCGACGGCGAAGTTCATCAGCCACGCGATCTTCTGGCGGTGCGGCAGGTCGAGCCGCTCCTTGATGCTCGGCCACGAGAAGAACTCGCGGAACGCCGCCATCTGCGAGTTCGCCAGTTCCTCGCGGGTCATCCGCTTCGGCTCGAAGACGACCGACACCGCATTGTACTTCGACCAGTCGCGTTCGACGATGCGGCCCTCGGCCTCGTAATCGTCGTAGAACGCCGTCCCGGGGTACGGCGTCAGCACCGGGAAGATCGCGAACCCCAGCCGCGCCGCCCGCGCGAACCGGACGGTGGCGCGGCAGGACTCGACGGTGTCGCAGTCGAACCCGAAGATGAACGACCCCCACGTCCCGATGCGGGCCTTCCGCACCTCGGCCAGCAGCGGGATGTAGTCCTTCGGGTCGCAATAGGTCTTGTCGCTCAGGCGGAGGCTCTCGGGGTTCGGGCTTTCCAGGCCGAAGATCAGGCCGCCGCACCCGCTTCGCTTCATGGCCTTGAGGAACTTCGGGTCGCGGGCGACCGTGATCGTCGCCTGGCCGCCCCAGGTGATCTTGAGTTTCTCCAGTTCGCGGAACAACTCGAGCGACCACTCGCGGTTTCCGACGACGTTGTCGTCGGCGAAGATGACCCGGCGGGCGCCGATGCCTCGGATCTCGGCCACGACCTCCTCCACCGGCCGCATGGCATACCGGCCGCCGTACATCGCGTGGGTCGTGCAGAAGCGGCAGTGCATCGGGCAGCCTCGCGAAAGTTGGACGGCGTTGCCCGAGAGGTAGTCGCGAGCGTTGAGGAGGTCTCTGCGCGGCGTGGCGATGTGGACCTTGCCCTGGACGCGGTAGATGCCGCCGAGGCGGCCGGCCTGGAAGTCCTCGAGCATGCGCGGGAGCGTGCCCTCGGCCTCGCCGACGGCAACGGCCGTCGCGTGCTCCAGGCCCTCCTTCGGCAGGGCCGACGGGTGGACGCCGCCCAGGACGACCGGCACCCCGAGTTTCCGGTAGGCGTCGGCGATCTCGTAGGCACGCGGCGCCTGGCAGGTCATCGCCGTCAGGCCCACCAGGTCGGCCCCGCGGTCGATCGGCACCGGCCCGGTGCACTCGTCGCGGATTTCGACGTCCCAGGAGCGCGGCACGACGCCGGCGGCGACCGCCAGGCCCAGGGGCATGAAAAGGGCCTTGCGGCCGAGAGTGAGGCGGCGGGCGACCGCGCTTTCGACAATCGCGTTGATCGAGTTTCGCGGGTTGATGAGCCGCAGGCGCGGCATATTCGGGAGCCCCTGGGGCACGCACCGAAAGCCTAGTGCTCCGTCGCACGTGAATTGATGCATGTCGTGGGGTCTCTTTGCCGATGGGGTAACCATACCCGAGGCAAGGAGGCCTACCATGAAGAAGAAGTATATCGTGACGCTGACGGAAGAGGAA
>Ga0315284_10010900_pt1 | contig 12949 bp, 8 predicted proteins | sample YL17G09_16_MG_FD_203696 | JGI IMG/M metagenome (GOLD analysis project Ga0315284, IMG submission 203696) | Sediment microbial communities from Yellowstone Lake, YNP, Wyoming, USA - YL17G09_16 | ecosystem: Environmental > Aquatic > Freshwater > Lake > Sediment | place: USA: Wyoming | collected... | reverse complement strand
AAGCCGTACCCCGAAGACATCGCGCTCATAATTTATAGCGATACTGGTACTGGCGTTGTACATACTCATGGTTCGATTTTATCCGCCGTCAAATCATGTATATACGCCATACGCAGCAGATCGAACATAGACATCGATATCGGTGAAAGATTTCTGACCCTACAGTCAAATACGCATAATATGCAGACCGTACTCATGAATCTGTACGTACCGATATGTATTGTAGGGTGCGTGTATATGGCGCATTTTCAAGATGCGCAACTTACGAGCGTGTTGAGTCAGGTACGTCCGACCATATTTGCCGCCGATCCCGGTGTATGGAAATCCATCAGATCGAGCGTAGAGGCCGAGCAAAATAAGCCAAGTATAACGGCTACGCTCAAAAGGCTAGTCGGCTCTAGTAAGCTGATCAAAACGAATATCGGGCTAGATTACGCGAAATACAATATAGTTATGCATAATAAGCCGGGTACGGATGTAGGTGCATCTGATCATATAGACTTCTTTAGCGGGATCGGCATAGAGCTCTGTCTGGCGTACTGTTCGAACGAAGCGCTAATCATATCGATGGGTGTACCCGGGTCATCGAAGGGGTTTGGCGTACCGATCATGGATCTGAAGATAGATCCGGAAGATAGTGCGGTGCTGGTCCGCGGTAAAACGCTATTCAAGTCGTACTACAAAAATCAAACAGCAACAGATGCCGCGTTTGATGTTAGGTCGAGCAAGAGATCGAATTCTAGCAAGAATTCTAGCAAGAAATCTAGCAAAAAATCAAAAAAAAAGAGATCTCACAAATGGCTCAAGACAGGCTGTACGGGGTATGTCGATCGATCGGGGTATCTGTTTCTAATAAATCCGATTTGATAAAAATAAAGCAAAATATAAACAGCAAAATATAAACAAGTTCATTCGAGATTTTTCTTGAATCCGTCGATCGTGCCTTTTAGAGTCCGGTCGCAGTACGTTTCGTAGCTCTTCTTGATCGTTGAGATCTTGGCCGAATTCGTTTTGTCGTCCTGATACGTGATGTTCAGCCGGTCTAGACCTTTGCCCGAGCTGCCGATCAGGCTGTACAAATTGATCAGCTTTTCCGTATTCTCTTTTGGTTCTTGGTTTGCCTTCACCTTTTGAACGATATCGTTACACAAGGCCTCTGTTTCGGCGTACACGTGCTTAATAAATTCGAGAGTGCGCGCCCTAGAATCCCCGGAATACCACCGCCTGATAGACTGCATGTACCTCTTGTCGATTTCGATGGTCTTGTTGTTTTCAGATATGCATATCTTCTCATCAGACACTAGGTCCGATAAGATGCGTAGATTAACTTGTATCTCTTCGTAGTTGAGCTGCGGGAAAGAGTTATCACCGGATCCATCATCTACGAGATTCTTGATCCTAGCGCCGGCCGGGATCGCAACGACCTGCATCGGCCGACCATTTGCATCTCTATACTCCCCGTTCGCCGCGACGGCCGATACGAGAGACTTGGTGTCCGAGTCCGGGTTGTAGTATTTCTTCACAGTAGTTGATTTCGGTTTGATCAGATTCTTGTCTCTGTATTCACGGGCGCCGTTCAATGCGGCCTGTACGGCTTGTAGATCTGCATCATCATCCGCTGATTCCGTGTCACGATGTACTTGTTTATCCTCCATATCCGTATCTGTAGGGCTCTGAAAGGGCTGTATATTTTATATTAGAACATCGTAACGTATCGCATATATTTTTCAATTTTTTTAGGGGGGTATATTATGCCCGAAGTACCGGAAGTCGCGATAGAAGTGCAGTACCTGAAGACCAAGCTGATCGGCAAAACTATCACGTCTGTCAAAATAATGTCCGGCAGGTATACCCACGAAAAACTGAAAGGAATAAACAAGCTAGTCGGTCCGTACAAAATAGTCGATATAGATTCCAAAGGCAAGATGCTCTGGTTCGTCTTAAAACATACGGGATCCGGCGAAAAACTATACATGCTGAACACTCTAGGCATGACCGGCCGATGGGGGTTCTACAAAGATCAGAGTTCTAGAATCAGGTTCCGAATCTGCTGCGATTCTAAAATGGGAAAAGATACAAAAGATACAAAAGGCGTGAAGGGTGCGAAGGGTGTGTATAACTTGTACTACACGGATCAGCGGAACTTCGGTCAGCTAAGTATATTCGAGTCCAAAGATGAGCTGCAGACACGGATCGATAGATTAGCGCCGGATCTACTGAAAGGCGGATTGACGGATCGGGATGTTGTGAATCGCATAATGTCGTACATCAAAAAACAGCACAGTAAAAAAATAAATCTAGTCCGGGTCCTGATGGAAGATCAGACAGCTATAGTGTCCGGCATCGGGAACTATCTGGTCGCTGAAATCTTGTACGATGCGATGTTGAATCCTCACAGAAATCTGTCCGATCTGACTCCGGCTGAAATTAAGAGATTAGCACACTCTATGCGTAAAATCGCCAAACAGAGCTACTACGATAATCAGACGGGATATATGGAAAACTATGCAATCTTCATGAAAGCACACCCCGTCAAAGTTGATAGAAAAATATTCCCGAACTATCTGCCCGATATTAAACCGGATACGGCGTTCGAATTCAAAGTGTATCAACTAGACAAAGATAGACTAGGCAATAAAGTCAAAAAAGATCAAATCATCAAAGGCCGCACCATACACTGGGTACCAGCTGTACAGAAATAATCAACCTCATTCTCATCCTTATTCTCAAATACGAATGTATTTATGCGAACATCGGAATCTCCGTATCCTCAAGCGCGTCCGACTTTTTCTTTGGCTTGGCTTTTGATTTGGCTACGGCTTTGGTTTTGGCTTTGGTTTTGATATCCAAGTCCTCTACCTTTTCATCTGCTTTTTCATCTGCATCTACATTCGCGTTAGATGTATCGGTATCTGTTTTTGGCTCCTCACTCCGCGAAAATATGGATTTTTGTCTAGGTTCAGACTCATCTGTATCGTCCTTATCGACTTTTGGCACCGGTTTCATTTTTGACTTCGATTTATGCACCGCCTTCGATGGTACGGCTTTGGCATGCTTCTTTTTCTTATGTACCGATTCCTCTGAAGATTCCTGTTCGGCCTGCTCTACAGCTTGTTCCGGCTCATCTTGCTCTTCTTGCTCATCTTGCTCTTCTTGCTCTTCTTGCTCATCTTGTACATTACGCTTTGGCTGAGTATGGGTCTGAGCTTGACCATTTTGCCCATTTTGCCCATTTTGCCCGTTCTGTTCAGCTTGAGCCATCTGATCCAACATCCTAGCCCTCATCATCTGCTGACGCCTAGCTTCTTGCATCTTGGTCATTATGATTTTCTTTTCTTCGTCCGTATACTCACGCCGCTTTTCTGTGCGCTCATCCTTATTCGGCTCTTCTGATGCCGGCGCAAAGAAAGTGATCAGTACGTACGCCGTCATCGCATCTATAGCCATCGCGTAGTACAGATATTTCCGTACCTGTTCTATAATCCCCGTCTTTTGTTCGAGATGCAGATACCAGTGTAGCGCGACATACATTATAGACCCCGCAAGGAAAACCGTCAAATAGTCTCTGTTCGATACAGACCCCTTTATTAATAACTTGCTTGCAAGCGTGTAGAACATGCCGTATACCTTCGATCTATATTATATGTACATCGCGTACAACACACTTCGATCGGATATTCAAATGGGGAAATATGGAAATAAAAAAAACATGACAAATCACTCTATCCCGTCCTCAACACACTTCAGTAGAATAGCATTCAGCTGATCCGCCTTTGTCGGGGTCGATAATATTAGTTGACCAAGACCAAAACGGTGGAAATCCTGTAGTTTCGCGCGGAAGTACTTCTTCATCAGAATTGTTTGCGCTTTCTCAACGATCGTTCGTTCTGACATCTCTTTCGGCGGAACCTTGTTTCGCTCTTCCGCCAACCTTATTGATGACTTTTGGAATGAAATTACGATCCATTGTACTTCGGTCGGCGCGTACTTCGATGCGTAGTACATAGGCGTACGCTTCTTGTAGTTCTCAGCCTGAACATCCGCCCCGGCCAGACAAAGACACCTGATCAGCGATTCCTCATTGAACGAGCTCCGAAGGTACGCGCTGTACCTAATAGTCAGAGCGTTATGCAGACACGTATCGCCGTCCATATCCCTAGCATCGATATCTGCCCCGGCTTTCACCAGCATCTGCACGATATACGGCGAAATAGACGGGTTCCACTTGGCCACAACCGTGTGCAGAGGTGTGTATCCGATGACTGTTTTGGTATTTGGATCGATGTACTTCAGCAAGAGCTTCAACGTATTCATCGTTACAGTATGCCGATCTGCATCACAGTCCATGGCTCCCGCTATCAGCAAGTGGATATACGATCGGCCTTTATTATCGACAGATCTCATAGAGCATCCGGCATCGATGAACTGCTGAATGACATCTATCGACATGTTTCGTGTCGTCGGGATCCACGACACGATGTCTGCCATGACAGTATGTCCGTTTTTATTCTGATAATTGACGTCTGCGCCGGCATCGATCAAAATGCTGATCAGGTTCCGCACGTACTGATGTTTTGACATGTAGATCAGCAAGCTCAAAAGGGTCTCACCGTATTTGCATTGAGTATCGACCCGCAGGCCAAGCCGGTCCAATGTAGCTCTGAAACAATTTGCGTACATTGTTTTCAACTGCTGCTGATCAAAAGCTGGATAACGCTTCATCGCATCGTAGTACGTCACTTGATCGTTATGAAAGTCAACTAGGATCCGGAAGATCAGCTTGTGCGCGATTGAATACAGAGACTTGTAGATTTTCTCGATCAGCCTCTCCCTCGAATACACGATCGGGGGGATAGCTGTGTCTGGTGTGTCTGGTGTGTCTGTTGTGTCTGGTGTGTCTGTTGTGCCGGATGTGCCGGATGTGCCGGATGTGCCGGATGGTTGTACATAACGATCAGCGGAATCAGATCCATAATCAGAATCAGAATCAGGTTCAGAATCAGAATCAGATGAATCAGCGGGCTCAGGTAGAACTGCCGTCCTCAGAATCTCGAATCCAAAATTAGACGGCATAGAACTCGGGTACAGGCTCGCGAAGTCCAACTTGATCATCGGCAAGCCATCTGGCGGCGGAAATACGTACGCTCCGGGATACGCATTATCGGTCTTGACCTCTTCGGCCTTGATGGGTTCGGTCTTGACCTCTTCGGTCTTGACTTCTGCAGTCTTGACCTCCTCGGCATTGACGGTTTCAGTCTTGACGGTTTCAGTCTTGACTTCTGCGGTCTTGACTTCTGCAGTCTTAACCTTATCCACATCCGGGTTTTGTTTGGCCTTGAGCTCCTGAACCAGTTTGTTGTAGTTCTGCATCATAGAATTGTCCATGTATCTGCGTATCTGTAAAGTGTAATCTGTATCTTACGAATAGTTGTATCAGTAAGATGGAAAATCAATTTTTTTATTAGAACAACGCTACTCAGAATCGTCTAGAATGAGCTCATCGGCATCTATCATCTGCTGCCGTATGTCTTTCATGTTTATTATCTTTTCGGGCACGACGAAAGTGTTGTACTCCTCATCGATATTCGATTCGTTTCGCCGATTAATAATACGGCACTCCATCGCGACCTTAATCAGATTGTACAATCGCGGATCCTGAGACAGCTCGATCAGATAGTTCCGTATCTTGGAAATGCTTTTGTACTCGAACTGTAGTGAGCCAGACATCACAGACTCGTACCACACTATGTCCGAATTTACTTTGCGATCTATCCACTCTAGCACATCTCCCTCTAGCATACTCTGCTTTGCCGGATTCGTCGCGTAATCCGCATGGAACTCGATTAGCGCGTCTTCGGTCAAAATATCGATCATCTTAGGCCGCCACAACTCCTTCAGCTCCTTATCGCACTCGATAGATACGTTCCACTGACCTGCGAACTCTAGGTTCCGATATCTTTCGTACTTCTTCGCTTGATTGATCTCTAGCTTCTGATCATGGCCCATCTTTATAGAGACATAGATCTGAAACAGAGAGCCGGTGACTATAGTTCGCGAATACTCGACCGTCAGATACATCACAGGGTAATTATCCTCCAACACGATGTACGACCCGACGATGTTCGATCGATATATACGGCCCAGTATATCGTAATCATCGACACGTTTTATCGGCAAAGCGTGTTTGCCCACTACATCCGCATCCGGGTGCATCGGCTTTTCTAGCTCCACAATCTCGTCTCCCAGCTTCTGATCGACCGTCACTACACCCTTGTACGCTATGACTGCCCTATTACCGGCTAACGGCTTGATCCGGAATACCGCAGATGTCTGCTTATGGTACGCCTTCGTATTAGCCTTACGACTCGGCCTTGGGGTAGACTTATGGGCCGACTGATCGCTATGATTATGACCACCATGATCGGTGTGATTATGATTATGCTGATCACCGCTCGCCTTCCCGGATTCAGACGACATCTATAGTCTCGTACAGCATAAGATTGTTGTGTGTTATAGCGCAAAAATTAATCGGATTACGTATCGGGCTCGGCATTTGGCTCCGTACTTGGCTCTGTATCGGGCTCGGCACTTGGCTCTGTATCGGGCTTCGCACTTTGCTCCGCATTTAACTCTGTACCAGACTCGACAGCTTTCAACAGCTCGATGCTCTTCCGCGATTCGTACGTTATGATTTTAATTTTGACAGGCATATTGCCAAACTTGAACAGCGTAAAGTACAGAGCTCTTTTCGATGATGTGCTAGATTTACTGAGATCCATAAAAGACACCGGATCTATGAGCGCTTTGATCTGCGTCTCTTGACCTAGCTTATCGATGTACTTAATCTTTGCCTTCTTGTCTTGCACCATCGTTTCATTATACTTGTAGCCGTACATGAAGCACGCCAATACTTTGTATACGGTATCGGTGTCTACTTTTGCGCGATTCACTGTATTATCGTTCATTATGACAGATCGCGCATTCTTGAGTACGGCTTTCAAACTATACTTCGATCGGTTATACGATTTGTACGCCAATTCCAGTACGCCTCTCTTAATAAATTTCTCGTGCGTCCATTTTTTCACAACATCCTCGCTATCGTGATCCTTCTTGAGCTCTTCGAACTTTTGGAATATTTTGAGTAGCGCTATAATATCGCCGTACGGATTAGCAAAGTCTTTCGTAGCGACTTTGAATTTGTTCTCTAGCCACTCTTTCTTGTCTTTTTCGATATTCGGGTTCGTAGAGTCCAGTATGTCCAGAGGCAGAGTGAACAAGCTGTTCATAGAGTGTTTGCATTCGATGGCCAGAACTATGACGGCCAGCACTTCTCTAAAAACATACAGCTTGTACGCCATAATCAGAGCCCGCGCTTCGGCCGGTTCGACCTGTAGGTCTGTACAGATCTTTCCGTAATCCGTAATCTTTGAATCGGCTATCATATTGAGATTCTGCAGATACGTAATGTCATACTCAACAGTCTTCGGATCCGGCGGCTCTATGAACTGCTGTAGAACTATTTTCAAATTATCGACCGTCCCGATGCTCTGTATGCCAAGCAAGCGCAAGATCTCCGTTGTAATAGATTCCGATCTGATGCTCGGAATAGGGAATCTGTCCATATTAAAATCGAAATCGTCTTTCGTGTACAAATGATAGCACGTGCCGGGCCCCGTACGCCCTGTCCTACCCATCCTCTGCTTCGCTTGAGCGTGAGATATCAGCTTCTTTTCTAAAATAGATATACGGTTGATCCCGTCGTACGAAGACCATAGCTCCAAACCCGAATCTATAACGTACTCTACACCCTCTATCGTTAGAGACGACTCCGCGACGTTCGTTGCGATGATTAGTTTGATTTTTGAATTAGTGTTGCCGGCCGAAATAGTTTGCTCAAAGTACTCCTTGTCCGTCGCTAGCTTCTCTTGCTCGGGCGACATGCCGGAAAATACAGAAATGCAGACATTAGTATCGGCATCTATCTTGCTCATACTAGAACACACATCTTGCGTCTCCAATATGCTAGTTACGAAAAACAGTATGCCGACAGATCCCGTCTTGCTTGACTTCGGTTTGTCCGTAATTTCTTTGATCAGATTCTTTATAATCTTGATCCCTTCGTCTATGTACGCTTTGCCCGTAATCTTCTTATCCAAGAACACAGACTTTATGGGATAGTTAGTTTTGCCGCCTATCTCGATAGATTCGAATGAAAATTTGCTGTAGTACGATTCGAATAGATTCTTGTCTATCGTCGCGCTCATTATGATCAGTTTGAACGTAGGCCGCTTTTCCAAAACATTCCGCAAGAGGTACAACAGGAAATCGATATTGACTTTACGCTCATGAGCCTCGTCTATTATAACCGCATCGAACTCAGCCAATATAGGGTCTGTGATCAGCCTCGACACTAGCGTACCGTCCGTACAGTACAACAGCTTCGTGTTGTCCGATTTAGAAGACTCGCCGCGATACTGATACCCGACCTGATCACCTAGTTTGACATCTAACGTCGATGCGGAAAATTCGGCTGCTGATTTCGCGATCATCTTCTTCGGTAGCGTAATAGCTATACGGCCCTCGTAGTTCAAAACGTGCAGCAGATACTTCGGAATCAGCACGGTCTTGCCGGATCCCGTCGCAGACTGAACTAGCGTGACCTGTTTTGATCGGATGGTTTGTATAATCGATTTCGCCGATTCGTACGCCGGAAACTTGGTCCATACTTTCGACAAAGCTCTGTACGAATCGGAATACGGCTCACCAGTCAAAGGGTTTACATTTATACCATCGGGGTCTAGTATCCCTATCTTGGATTCGATCGTATCGCCCATATAAGTTACGGGCGTATAATTAAAATTGTATGTGACTATGATCTGTGAGACCATGAGACTACGAGACTACTAGCATAACATAATTAGAAGACATACCATCATAGAGTACGCTTTGGCTTGTATTATTAGATCCGCATCGTCCGGGCTAACACGCTTGAACTCTAAGCACAGCTTATTTGATCCAACGTCCAATACCGCCATAATATTCAAATCCGCCGATATAGTAGGCCAGTTAGACAAAACGTTCTGATACACAGACTCTATAATCCGATCGTCTATATCTCGCATGATACTAAATCTTGATGTAAAGTACGCAGCTCTTTTAAAACGCTACAATTAGACACGAATAGACAAATATAATCAAATACTTTGATAATCAAAACTTATGATGCACACAGAAGTAGGATTTCGTATCTGCCGGGCCGAACTGACTTAGACCGAACGTGCGCCACACAAAACTATCCGTGTACATGATTGAGTGCTCAGATGTCTTGAGTTTGTTATTTTCATCTGATACATCTGATGTCATATCATCGAAACTGCCAATCACAATCGTCGTCGTGTCTTTCGACAAGAGTGTTAGAAGATCGTCTGATACGCTTGACGCCGTATTCGTGATAAGTACATCCAGAATTACCGTCACCAGATGGGCCGGCTTCAGCTTCATGGTTTTGCGCGCAGACTGTACGCTAGCCTTGAGCATCTTGATGTTGTACGTATATACATGAGACGCGGATAAAGTCGGATCCACTTCAACTTTGAGATTAGAATTTACGACGGCGTACGGTGAGTTCGTCTTGATCGGTACGGCATTAATGCTGAAGTAGTCAGACGGATACGATAGGTTTAGTGTTTTCGTATCATCAGCGTACTTCAGCTCGAACGTCATGTCCCGATTTTCGTACAGATACTTGAGCGTAGACTGATCTAGCGTACTCAATGCGGTTCTGATTAGTTGCGCATCCTTCTTGAATGTCTGACCGATCGCCTGATTGTTGTGCTTCAATTCGTACCGAATGCAGTTCTCCAACTTTGTAAAAGTGATCTGTCCAACATTAATCTCGTCCTCGATGATATGGATCGCAGCTTGTAGCTTCGACAGATACTGCTCATCCGTATGGCTGATTGTACATCCGTTGAATGGCATAACTTGACTAGTATGGTTTGAGCTGACAGACCTGATAGACCGCACAATCTGACACACCGTCTGAAGATCAGACATCAGTTCAAGCTTCGACCGATCGATCTTAATGTTTTCGTCATCTGTAAAAGTCGGATACCCTGTTACAAAAACAGACTTCGTACCTCGCACACCATCCAAATGATGAATTTTCGCCATCTCCAAGAACAGGTATTCCGATAGGAAAGGTGTGAACGGCGCCCATAGCTGTACGTACGTTATGAGTACGGCGTACAGAGTTTGTAAACTACGTTGCGTCTCGGTCGGGCCATAGTTGTTTTTCATCCTCGATCGGCTGAGTTTGATGTACCAGTTCGTCAGATCGTCGAAAGAGTCCAGCAGCAGCTCGATAGCACGATTTAGATCGAACGCTCTGATGCTAGATGTCACATGCTGCGCCATATCCGCCGTACGGTTCAGAATCCATGCATCCATTAGATTTGTATTTGTATTTGAAGAATTCAGATCGTACGCGCCCCAGGCCGTCCGATGATACGCGTCCGGGTTATTGTTTTGAAACATGATTATATGCTCGATCAAAAATTTGAATCCGTTGATGTACGGCGCAAATCGGCTTTTTAGCCGGCCGATCGCGGTCTTTGAAAAGAACAGAGGCTCGGCCTTTGTCAGAGGCGATTTGATGAAGTAGCACCGCACGATATCCGCCCCAAACTCATCGATGATAGACAGCGGGTCTTCGAAGTTGTTCAGCTTCTTACTCAATTTGTTTCCATTCTCATCCAACACCAGGCCCGTACAGACAACGGTTTTGAACGGCGCTCTGTCTAAAATAGCGGTCGATAGCACTAGCAGAGTATAAAACCATCCTCGTGTCTGATCTAGCCCCTCACAGATAAAATCGCACAAGTATTCTGAACTTGCATTTGAATTGTTCAGAATAGCCGACGCCGCTTCATCGAAAGGATAATGGATCTGTCCAAAAGGTACTGCACCAGATTCGAACCAGCAGTCGAAGATGTCTAGCACTCTCGAATATGTTTTGCCGGCTCTGATGATTTTTATGCTGTTCAGATGCTCCGGATGCAGATTCGTAATGCTAGACCTGTCTAGTCCGGCCAAATTACACAGCTCGTCGATCGATCCGATTACTATCATGTCTTCACTATTTTCATCGTTGATCCAAACGGGAATCGGCGTACCGTAATACCGCAGCCTAGTCAGACACCAGTCTTTTGCGCCTTCTAACCATTTGCCGAATCGATTCGATCCGATCTCCGCCGGATGCCATGTAATTGTACGGTTCAGTTCGATCATGCGCTCTTTCAAAGGCTCCAGCTTGACGAAGAATGATTTTATGGTCCGGTAGATCAGAGGCGTGTCAGACCTGTAGCAGTGAGGGTATGAGTGTGTATAGTCCTGAACCTTCAAAATAGAATGCGATGCCTTGAGATCGGAACAGATTTTGGAATCGGCGTCCAGTACGAACATATTTTCGTAGTCTTTGACTATATCCGTATAGCAGCATTTCGATGTGATGGGGCAGTAGTCCGATACCGTTCGATTATCGATCATACTATACGATTCGCAGACCCTAAAATCATCCTCGCCAAAAGCCGGCGCCTGATGCACGATACCTGTACCGATCCCTTCGTCCTTGACGTACGGGTCGGATAGGATTTTAAAATACGCATCGTTAGATCTGCCCAGCTTCGTATTCAGATCAGACATGTATTGAAAGACCGGGATGTATCGCATCCCTTTTAATTCAGAGCCCTTGAACTCGCGTATAATTTTGACGCTTGACGCCCTTTTCTTCCCGACCAGATTTGGAATAGAGCTCTTGCATAAGATGTACCGATCGTCCGAATCCAGATCCTCGATCAGAACGTACAGCAGATCCGCATTAATGCATAGCGCCAGGTTAGATACCAAAGTCCATGGTGTCGTTGTCCATGCGATGTAGTACGTTCGGTCTTGTGTTAGATCTAGATCTACATTATTATCAGAGGATGGGGATGTTACGGCTTTGAACTTGACATAGACAGATTTGGTCGATACGTCTTTGTAGTTCTGCCCGGCTTCGAAGTTAGACAGCGGCGTCTCTAGCGCGCACGAATACGGCATAACTTTGTTGCCTTGGTAGACCAGACCCTTGTCGTACAACGTTTTGAAGCACCAGAGTACGCTTTCCATGAACTTCAAATCCCGCGTCATGTACGTGTTTTGAAAGTCCGCCGTTCGGCCGATCCGTTTGAACAGAGGCTCCCACGAACCAGATACGGATGTAATCATAGAATCGCACAGAGCATTAAATTTTTCGATCCCCATACTCTGTACGTCGTCCGATGTCAAATTATGTGTCGTACACACTTTCGATTCGATCGGCAAACCGTGGCAGTCGAATCCCAGCTTGTACGATGTGTCGTATCCCATCATCCGAAACGCTTTGCATACGGCGTCTTTTTCTGAAAAGATACTACAGTGCCCCAGATGCAGAGCGCCGGAAACGAAAGGCGGTCCGTCTACGAAACTAAACGGATTACCGGGTATATTCTTCAACAGATCCGGTAGATTAATAGAGTCCCAGTAGGCCTGAATAGTTTGTTCGTGCGACACGTAATTCTGATCAAACTCAACCTGTTTTAAGTCGGGCATGGCTGATGTGCTTAGTTTGTTTGAATAGGTCTAGAGCTCTAGCCTCTCATCAGACCGATTTTCAATTTTATTTTAGTAGCCATATACATAAGCACCATAAGCATGGATGAGCGTATCGGGCTGTTGATCATCGGCATACTGTTTCTGATATACATGTACATCAACCCGTACAAGACATATGCGTATGCAGAGCCGTATGCCATAGACACCGGTGTATCGGCGATTAGTACAAACCGGAATATTACGCAGGTCGATATGAATAGAGCGATCGGATCGAATTACGCACCGATCGTCGAAATAATTAGGCTAGCGGTTCTAT
>Ga0315284_10010898_pt1 | contig 12951 bp, 12 predicted proteins | sample YL17G09_16_MG_FD_203696 | JGI IMG/M metagenome (GOLD analysis project Ga0315284, IMG submission 203696) | Sediment microbial communities from Yellowstone Lake, YNP, Wyoming, USA - YL17G09_16 | ecosystem: Environmental > Aquatic > Freshwater > Lake > Sediment | place: USA: Wyoming | collected... | reverse complement strand
ATCTATGGATTGGTCTTGATGGTGGCGGTGAAGTATTTCCCGCTGGGAATTTCGGGCTGGGTCAGAACCTGGTACGGTCCCTTCTTGCAGAAGCTTCCGGGCGGCCAGCGAGCGTGGAAAACAGAAGAGGCGATGGCTCTATCCTTGGTTCCGGCAAGGGCTTCGGACTCGGGGAAAGAGCGGGAGAAATCTCCTTTCTTCGCAGTAAAGTCCTTGAACAAACGTTTTGGGGGTTTGGTCGCTGTCCGCGATGTGAGTTTTCAAATTCAAAAAGGCGAAATTCTCGGCTTAATCGGGCCCAATGGGGCCGGAAAGACCACGATCTTCAACCTGGTCACGGGATTCATCCCTCCGGACTCGGGCCAGGTCGTATTCCAGGGCGAAACCATCACGGGCCTGAAGCCGCCGCACCAGATCTGCTTAAAGCACATTGGGAGAACCTTTCAGTTGGTGAAGCCCTTTAAAGATATGACGGCGTTAGAGAATGTGATGGTCGGGGCGTTCGCTCGGGTCCAGAAGGCCCAGGATGCCAGGAAACGGGCTCTTGAAATATTGGCCTTTATTGGCCTGACGAAACACCGGGATTCACTGGCTTCGAGTTTGACCATTGCCGACCGAAAACGGCTGGAACTGGGTCGAGCCCTAGCCACGCAGCCGGATCTTTTGCTATTGGATGAAGTGGTGGCCGGGTTAAATCCCAAAGAAACCGAGGAAATCATCGGGATCATCAAGAAGATTTCCGGCCAGGGCATTACCATTTTCATGATCGCCCATGTGATGAAGGCGGTGATGGCCCTTTCCGACCGGATTATCGTCCTGCATCACGGGGAGAAAATCGCCGAAGGAACTCCACTCGAGATTTCCCGGGATAAACGAGTTGTTGAAGCTTACTTGGGGGAGGAGTACCTTGCTTAAGCTCACCAAAGTCAACACCCATTACGGGGATGTTCAGGCTCTGCGGAATGTCTCCTTTGAGATCAAGGAAAAGGAGATCGTGTCCATCATTGGCTCCAATGGTTCGGGCAAGAGCACGACCCTGAACACCATCTCGGGAGTTTTGCGATGTTCGTCCGGAACCATCGAATTTTTAGGGAAGAGGATTGATCATTTTCCTCCCCATCAAATTGTCGACGAAGGGATTGTGCAGATCCCTGAGGGCCGGCTTCTTTTCCCCTATATGACCGTATTGGAAAATCTGGAGCTGGGTTCCTTTTCCTCCAAAGCGAGAAAAGCCAAGGAAGAGAACCTGAAGGTGGTCTTCTCGCTTTTCCCAGTCTTGGAGGAAAGGATGAATCAACTCGGCGGCACATTGAGCGGGGGGGAGCAACAGATGCTCGCGATTGCCCGGGGACTTATGGCCCTGCCCAAAATGCTCATGCTGGACGAACCTTCCCTGGGACTCGCTCCGATCTTGGTCCGGCAGGTGTTTGAAACCGTGAAGGCCATCAACTCCCAGGGAATCACGGTTTTACTCGTGGAACAGAACGTTTTCCACTCTCTATCGACGTCCTCTCGCGGGTATGTTCTGGAAAACGGGAGTGTGGTCCTGGAGGGAGGGGGCAAAGAACTCTTAAACAACCCTCAGGTACGGGAAGCCTATTTGGGCATATAGCTTCATGGGTCCAAATGCGATAATAGTTACGTGAAAAGCCAACTGGGGATGGGGCGCACCATTCAGATGGTCAGTCCCTTTGAAAACATGACGGTTCTGGAAGACGTAATGGTGTCCGCCCTGGTACGTAACCTCGATGCGAAAAAGGCGCGAGATCACCTCTTGGGAAGTTTGGGAACTGTTAGATCTTGCGACGCTGGCTCAGTCTAACCTGCAAAGTCTCACCTATGTCTTAAGATTCATGACTTGCCCCAAGCTCCTCATGATTGACGAGATATCCCCCGGGCTGGCTCCCCGGATCGTGCAGCAGATGTTCGAAATCGGGCGCCAGATTTTGGATTGGGGGATCACGGTCCTTCTAGTGGAGCAGCAAATGAAACGAGCGTTGCAGTGCGCTTACTCGGCTTACATTTTGGAGAATGGAGCGACTGCCCTTTCCGGAAAGACGGGCGAATTGCTGAATCATGATCACGTGAAACGAGTCTACCTGGGGATGTAAGGATAGAAAAGCCCTCCGGGAGGCTTTCTAAATGAAAGCAGTCGTTAAGACAAAAAAAGAACCCGGCATCGATTTGCTGGATGTAGAAGTGCCGACCGTGCGGGACACGGAGATCTTGGTCAAGGTCCGCGCCGGGAGCCTCTGTGGGAGCGATGTTCATATCTACGAGTGGACGGCAGGATATGATTGGATGCCCCTGCCCCTTACCATCGGTCACGAGTTCTCGGGAGAGGTGGTTGAAGTAGGTTCCCAGGTGGAGACGGTCGCAGCAGGGGATCGGATTACGGCCATGCCTTCTATGCCCTGCAGTCGCTGCTCTTTCTGCCGGGTGGGGAAGGGAGAATTTTGCCCTCAGAAGGTGGTCCTCGGCCTGCTCTCCCCCGGGGCCTTTGCTGAATATGTGCGCCTCACTGCCGGCGCAGCCATCTTCAGGCTCCCCGAAAATTTGAGTTACGAAGCGGCTGCCCTCTGCGAGCCTCTTGCGGTGGCTCTGAAGGCTGTCGATCTTTCCGGCATAAAGGCGGGGGAAAGGGCAGCTGTCCTCGGCCCCGGCCCCATTGGCCTTCTGGTCGTTCAGGTGCTGAAGGCTGCCGGGGCCAGTCTGATTATGATGGTCGGGACTACCGCCGACGGCAAAAGACTGAAGATCGCCGAGAGGTTGGGGGCTGACGTCATCGTCGAGGTGGAAAAGGAAGATCCGGTACGGAAAGCCATTGACCTGACGGGGGCCGGATTAGACTTCGTCTTCGAAGCCTCCGGCAATCCCAAATCCGTTCCTCAGGGGTTGAATATGGTGAAACCTGGAGGAAAAGTCATTCTGATCGGAATCCATTCCGGTCCTGCTACATTTAACCCTACAGAACTGGTGCGGGGTAAAAAGTCCATCATCGGGGCGTATGGGTATGAACCCGAGACCTGGCAAAGGGCTCTGGCCTTGCTTTCTTCGCGACGGGTTGCAGTGGAAGCGATGATTACGCACCGGGTGCCCCTGGCCGAGGCCCAGAAGGGCTTTGCACTGGCGGTCAAGAGAGAGGCGGCGAAGGTTCTGTTTATACCTTAAAAAATTCCGAGGGGGCAACCAGTCTAACATTCAAGGGCCTCAAGATCTTTATGAGGGCTCGATCCCAATGGAGGGGAAATGAAACTAAAGGGAAAGGTGGCCTTGATTACAGGAGCGGCAAGAGCTATTGGCCGGTCCCACGCCCTCCGTTTGGCGAGGCTGGGCGCCGACATCGTCATTAACGACATCAACCTGGAATCTCATAAGGAATTCGAAGAGAAGATCACCGCGCCCACGGTGATGGAAGAAGTTCGCGGCCTGGGGGTGCGGTGTATCGGCATTGAAGGGGATGTGGGGAAGAAGGCCCAGGTGGAGGACATGGTGAAAAGGGTGTTGGACGAATTCAGGCACCTCGACATCCTGATCAACAATGCCGGCGGACTTGCCGGCGAAGTGATGAAAAGCTATGCCTCTTTGGCTCCCGAAGAAGATATCCGGGCCACCCTGGATCGAAACTTGATGGGCACCATCTTTTGCTGCCAGGCCGTGGCCGAGCCGATGAAAAAACAGAGATGGGGAAGAATTGTTAATACTTCCTCCCAGGCGGCTCTTCAGGCCCAGCCGGGAGGATTCTACGCCCACTACGGCGCAGCCAAAGCGGGGGTGATCGCTTACACTCGATATCTGGCGCAGGAGTTGGCCCCCTATGGGATATTGGTGAATTGCGTTGTTCCTGCTTACGTAAGTACAGAGAGACTGGAACGCAAAGTGTTCAGCCTTCCGGGGATGAAGGAACAATTGATCACCCAGGTCCCCCTGGGCCGAATGGGCACGCCTGAGGATATCTCTAAAGTGATGGAGTTTTTTGTCACGGACCTGAGTGACTACGTCACCGGTCAGTGTTTGAGCGTTTGCGGTGGGGCCATTCGATTTTAGACCTGATCTGTACAGAGCGACCTAAATTCTTGCGCATGGTTACAACAACCTCATAGGGTCTGTCATTCCGGGCTTGACCCGGAATCCAGTATGTTTTCTGGATTCCCGCTCCCCGCTTTCGCGAGGACAAGCTTCGCGGGAATGACAATTTCTGCGGATTTACTCAGGTCGCTATGTATATTCTTCTAACTGGCTGAGGATAAAGAAGGCGAGTTGGAAAAGTAAAGTTGGGGAGGTAACGATGGATTTGACCGAGAAAGATTTACTGGCGATGTACCGCTGGATGGTGTTGGGAAGGCTATTCGAAGAAAAAACGTTCGAGCTTTTGAAACTGGGTAAGCTGGTCGGGTTTCATCATCCGAATGTTGGCCAGGAGGCCGTGGATGTGGGGACCTGCTACAAGCTACGGCGGGACGACACGATCATGCCCACCCATCGGGGGAAGCTCAAATATCTCATGAAAGGGGTAGAGATGAAGATCATGTGGGCGGGCATGTTCGGCCGGCGCAATGGATCGGGGAAGGGGGTCGGCCCGGCTTCCCATTCGGGTGATAATTCCATTGGCCTGCTGGCCGGGACGGGCTTGATTGGTTCGGGTATTCCCATCAGCACGGGGGCGGCGCTGGCCATGAAGCTGCAAAAAAAGGACAGCGTGGCCTTACATTTTTTTGGGGACGGAGCTTCGAACCGGGGAGATTTCCACGAGGCGTTAAATATGGCCGGGGTGCTCAAGTTGCCCATCGTTTATGTTTGCGATAACAATTGTTACGCCATGACCGTTTCGGCAGAATGCGCCATGGCCATCAAAGACATTGCCGTGCGGGCAGCGGGGTATGGATTTCCCGGGTTGGTGGTGGATGGGAATGATGTTTTGGCCGTCTATGAGGCCACCCAGGAAGCCATTGCCCGGGCGCGGAGGGGAGAAGGCCCGACCCTGATCGAATGCAAGACTTACCGCTTCCTGGGCCACAGCATCGGGGACCCGCAGGAATACCGGACGGCGGAAGAGGTCGAGTCCTGGAAGAAAAAAGATCCAGTCCAGCGATTTGAAAGCTCCCTGAAGAATAAAAGATTGCTGAGTGACAGCCAGGTGGAAGAAATCTATCGGAGCCTCAGCGAGGAAATTGAACAGGCGGTGCAGTTTGCGGAGTCCAGCCCCATGCCCGTGTTTGCGGACGCGCAGACCAGTGTTTATGCCGATTGAAGGACCGGGAAGCCGGTGCGAGAGGAGAGATAAAAGATGCGGGAAATGACCTTTGGGGAAGCAATCAATGAGGCGTTGAGGGAGGAGATGATCCGGGATGAGCGGGTCTATATCATTGGGGAGGATGTTCGGGTGGGCTTCGGAGGAGGGGCGTTTGGGGTAACCAAGGGCCTACTGGCTCAATTTGGCCCGGACCGGGTGATCGACACCGCGATCTCCGAATCGGCCATTGCCGGGACCTCTGTGGGAGCGGCCCTGTGGGGAATGCGTCCCGTGGCCGAGATCATGTTCGCTGATTTCATGGCTCTGGCCATGGACCACATCGCGAATTCAGCGGCCAAGATGCGTTTTGCCTATGCCGGAGAGGCCACGGTACCCGTGGTCTTCCGGATGGCCATCGGGGCGGGAGTTGGTGCTGCCCTGCATCATTCCCAGAGTACGGAAGCCTGGATTAGCAATGTTCCCGGGCTGAAAGTGGTGATGCCGTCAACCCCCGCCGACGCGAAGGGTTTGTTAAAGAGCTCCATCCGGGATGATAACCCGGTGGTGTTCTTGGAGCACAAACTGCTATACAGCCGCCTGAAAGGGCCCGTTCCCGAGGGTGAATATCTGATTCCTCTCGGGAAGGCAGATGTCAAGCGGGTGGGGGAAGATGTAACGATCATTGCCACGGGGGCGATGGTACAGCAGGCGCTGGCTGCTGCCGAAATCCTGGGAAAGGAGGGCGTGAAGGCAGAGGTGGTGGACCCGCGCACGTTGGTACCCCTGGACCGGCAGGGTATTTTGGATTCGGTGAAGAAGACGGGCAAAGTAGTGATTGTACACGAGGCACCGACGATTGGGGGGTTCGGAGGGGAGGTTGCGGCGGTGATTGCCGAAGAAGGTTTTTACTCTTTGGATGCGCCCATCAAGCGGGTGGGGGCGCCATTTATGCCGGTTCCGGCTCATCCCCTCCTGGAGCAATCCTACTTGCCCAACGCGGAAAAGATTGTGGCGGCCGCCAGAGAAATTCTGGTTTAATTTATTGGGGCACAGATTTTCGCAGATTCACGCAGAAAAATCGGAATTCAGGGGCCAGAATACAGAGTTCGAAAGAAAGCATCTATGGATTGATGTTCAGATACCTATTTCCCAACTGGGTTGTATTTCTTAAGATCCTTAAGATCTGCGTTCATCTGCGTCCGATAGAAATAAGGAGAATGCGATGCCTGTAGAAGTCCAGATGCCCAGCATAGGGCTGAGCATTGCCGAAGGTACCATCGACCGCTGGCTAAAAAAAGAAGGGGATTCCGTGGCCAAAGGAGAACTGCTGGTGGCCATCCTCACTGAAAAGGTGACCGTGGAGATCCCCGCAGAAGTCTCCGGGGTTTTGCTGAAGATCCTTTGCCCGGCGGGAACGAAAGTGAAGGTCGGCCAGACGATCGCGATCATTGGGGAAGCGGGAGAGAAAGTGGAAGAAGTTCCCAAAGCTGCCGAAGTCCAATATACGCCGCTCAGCCAAAGTCAAGCCGCAGCGCCCCATCTGGAAAGAGCAGACCGGGGAGACTTGAAGGTGTCACCGCTGGCCTTGAAGATGGCCGAAGAGCACGGGCTGGATATCCGCGAGGTTGCTGCGAGATACCCCGGGGAAAAAATTGGGAAGAGGGAAATATTAGGCTTCCTGGAAGAGAGAAAAGGAAAAGAGGTTCAGAAAGAAACCGAAGCCCCCGGGGTGGGCCAGGAGGAAGAGGTTAGGCCCTTGAGTGGAGCTCTTCGGGCCATGGCCGAACACATGGCCTTGAGCACCCGCACCGCAGCCCGGGTTACCACCATGGCCGAAGTGGACATGACCGAATTGGTGAAATTGCGCGAAGCATTGAAGGAGAAATTCAAGCAAGACTACGGAGTCAGCCTGACCTATGTTCCTTTTGTGATCCGGGCCATCTGCCAGGGGGTGAAAGAGTTTCCGATCCTGAATGCTTCCCTGCGGGGAGAGGAAGTGATCTTCCACCGCTCGGTCAATGTGGGCATCGCGGTGGATACCGGCGAAAGTCTGCTGGTCCCCGTAATCCAGAACGCGGCCCAAAAGGGAATCGTGAGACTCAGCCGGGAAGCTATGCAGTTGACAGAAAAGGCGCGGGGCGGAAGACTCGCCCTGCGGGATATCCAGGGAGGAACGATCTCTTTGACCAATGCCGGGGTTTATGGCGCCCTCTTGGCTACCCCCATCATCCATCAGCCCCAGAGTGCCATCCTCTGGATGGGCAAGGTCATGGAAACGCCGGTGGTGCGGGAAGGACAGATTGTGATCCGGTCGATGATGTACCTGTGCCTTTCCTACGATCACCGCATCATCATGGGGGCCCAGGCCGTAAGGTTTCTCCAAGAAGTTAAGAAAAGCCTGGAGATCCCCCATTCTCTACTCCTCGACTGAAAAATTTGTCGGCCGACCCTCGGGAGAATGAAGATATAAAAAGGTTACTGAAGATTTGAGGTAGTTTTCATGCCATCCAAAGCCCTGGAGGGCATCCGGGTTCTGGACCTTACCCAGATATACGCCGGCCCTTATTGTTCGATGCTTTTTGCGGATATGGGGGCGGAGGTCATTAAGATTGAGCCTCCGAGAGGAGAGCTCATCCGGGACAACCCCCCTCTGGTCAAGGAGGGTGAGGGAGGCCCTCACGACCGGAGCCGGAGCGGGTATTTCTTAACCCTCAACCGGAATAAATATGGGATTACTTTAAACCTGAAACATCCCCAAGCGGTCGGCATCTTCAAAGAACTGGTCAAGATCGGGGATATCGTCCTGGAAAATTATGCCCCGGGGGTGATGAAGCGCCTGGGGATCGACTACCCGGTTCTTAAGGAAGTCAACCCGCGGATCATCATGTGCAGCATCAGCGGGTTTGGCCAGTGGGGTCCCTCTTCCGAGAGAATGTCCGTTGATATCATCGCCCAGGCCACGAGCGGAATGATGTCGATCACCGGACATCCGGATTCCCCGCCTACCAAGGTCGGCACCTCATTGGGAGACGTCAATGCCTCTGTCCATGCCGCCTTCGCGATTATGACTGCTCTATGGCATCGAGAGAAGACCGGCGGGGGGCAGTATATCGATGTTTCCATGCAGGAGGTGATGGTCTCGATCTTAGAGGGAGGGATCGTTCGCTGGACCATCGGCAAGGAACTCTTGACCCCCCTTGGCTCTATGAATCCCCACGAAGCCCCCATGGCGGCATTCCGATGCAAGGATGGATACATCATCATCGCCACGGTGGGAGATGAACACTGGCAGCGTTTCTGTAGGGCCGTTAAAAGGCCTGACTGGGCCGCAGACCCCGGATACCGCACCAAACGGCCGCGCTGGGAAAAGAAGTACATTCTCCGGGAAGAGATCGAGAAAATAACCATGAATTATACGGTCGAGGAAGTAGGTGAAATGATGGACCGCGAACGCGTGGCCAATTCCCCGATCCTTAATATCCAGCAAGTGGTTGATGATCCGCACTTGAATGAACGGGGTTATTTTGTTGAAATCGAACATCCCATCATCGGCAAAGCCAAAATTCCCGGCATCCCCTTCAAGCTCTCCGAGACCCCCGGCAAAGTTGAACGCCCCTCCCCATTGATCGGAGAGCACACCGAGCTCATCCTGGGGAAGTATCTGGGGATCAGCCCGGCTGGGGTGAGCCAGCTCAAAGAGGAAGGCGTGCTCTGATTAAACACTGCAAAAAAGACAATAAAAATGTCACCCCCACCCTCCCCTCCCCCCTCCGAGGGGGAGGGTTAGGGTGGGGGGGCAAAGGACACCGGGGGTGAAGTCCTGTAACCATTGAAAAGACCGTTATTGCCCTTTACATGCAGGGGTGAAAACGAAATTTCCGAGAATCTTTTTGCAACTACTGAGTAAAAATGGATTTTGCCAGAGAGAGAAAATTTTCTTCTCTTCTGGTATAATTATGATTGTTCAGGCAAAGAGGCCTAAGGAGATATTTTTACCCTTAAAATGGAGACCACTGTTCAGAAAAAATTATCCTGGTTTTTGAAAGAGGGTACCAAGCTTGACCTCTCAAATAAGACCCACGTGGACATGTATATCCAGCAAATCCTTTCCCGGGGGAAATCTTCGGATGTCAAAAAACTCCTAAAAGAAATTAAACCTTTAGGATTTTCAGAATCCTTTGCCGGCATTGAAAATCGCGGCCGAGAAACCTGAGGCCGTTAGGGAAGCGTTGAGGGCATAATATTTTTGACCGGCTAACACAGGCATGCAACCGACGGCTTACAGCTTCCGCTCGTGCCCCGCTCCCGCTTCCAGCCGCGGCTGATGCCCGGCGTTCGGCACAGGATTAAGAAAGATAGAATAAAAGGAGGAGTAGAATGAACAGAGGAATACACATCGGTTTTTTTGGTATCGTATGCCTTATGGTTTTAGGGGCGTTTTCTGGAATTGGGGCGGAATCTGAATTTAAGGACACACCGCATTTTACCGGGATGCCGAGCTATAAGATTACGGACGCATCAGATCAGGAGTTCGCTGATTACCGCTTTTATAACGGCAAGAATTGCACTACGATAGAGGGGAAAAAGTATTTCCGGGCGTATACCTTGAAAGAAAGCGCCAAGCAGTCGGGCGAACTTCAGATTTCGCGCAACTATTCGAATTCGGTTAAGAGCATGGGGGGCACTGTTATATTTGAAGGCCAGTGTTCGGGATCTGACTGCGCGGAAAACTGCGGCGGGCGCATGATGGTTGGAAAGGTCACAAAGGGAGGCGATGAGCTTTGGGTTGAGGTGGCACCATTCAATGACGGGAATGATTACTACCTCACGCTCGTGGTGAAGGGGGCCATGAAACAGGACGTCACGGCCAGCAACATATTTGAAGCCCTGAACCGAGAGGGACATGTCGCCCTCTATATCAACTTCGATACCGGCAAATCGACCATTAAACCTGAGTCCGGGCCAATCATCAATCAGATTGTAGAGATGATGAAGGCAAATCCCGGGTTGAAGGTAAGGGTGGAGGGCCATACGGACAACGTGGGCAACGCGAAATCGAACAAGACCCTCTCCGATGAGCGGGCAAAGGCAGTCGTTGCAGCTCTAGTCGCCCAGGGCGTAGATGCGAAACGCCTGAGCGCGGCGGGACATGGACAGGACAAACCCATTGCCGACAACAAGACAGAAGAAGGCAGGGCCAAGAACCGCAGGGTCGAGCTCGTAAAGGAATAGGGGAGGCTGGTTGTGCGACAGATTTGTTTCAGTCTTGCCGTGATCGTCATGATCTTCACCTCGTTAGCTCCTGCGCATGCTGCTGAGCAATATGGCGTCCAGGTCTATGGAGGGGCGGAGCTGGATATGCAACAAACAGCTTTCGGCAGGGAAATCGCGGGAGCTGACATGTATTGCTACAGAACCGGCGAGAGCGTTGCCGAAGTCATAGGCTTCTATAAGAGCCATCGTGGACTGACCTTCATGGGGGGCGATGAGACCCATGCGTTATTTGTGAAAGAAGATGGGAATCGTACAGTGAGGGTTATGGTCGTAAGCCCTTGGACGGAGGCAAAGACCGGCAAAATGAAGGCGGATACGCTTATCCAGATCATAAAAGAGTAACCCGCATAACGGGTAAAGAAAAATCAAGGAGAACATCATGACGTGCAGAAAAATGATGATGGTGATAGCGGCACTGCTCTTGGTCAGCGTTATGAATGCAGGTGCTGAAGAAAAGTTTGGGGTGGAAGTATACAGTGGATCAAAATATGATGCATCAACATCAAAAGCTGTATCAGAATCCATGTCTGTCAATGCGGCTTGTTACCGTACGAATGACAACATCGCAAAAGTGGTTGAATTTTACAAGAAACAGCCCGGTCTCGAATTTATGGGTGGAGATAAAGAAAGCGCGATGTTTAAAAAAGGTGATGTTGATATTACTATTCAGAGTCCATGGATGGACATGAAGAGCGGAAAGATGATGAAGGATACTCTTATATCAATCGTGAAGCACTAAGATATGCAATAAAAAATCCCAACAAATCACTCGTGCGGACGGCTGTCAGCCGCCGCACAGTTTAAGCGGTGTGTGCCGGGCATGGCCCAGAGCTTGGGAGGTGAGGCTGCGACTGAGCTCCATTCGACCCGAGCTCATGGCTGGGATTGCCAGGAAGCTAGGGGTGGGTACATCGGCTATAGCAGCGGCAAAAAAAAATTCTTTGACCAACCTCCCCCAAACCGCGCACTCTAAAAAGATTGCGGATCATTTGAAAATTCATTATACTACCGTCAGCAAGATAATAGCGAAGACTGCGGTGTAACGTGATCTTTCAAGGTCCCATGTCCTACCGTTCGTTCAAAAAATCTCCCGAATTCATCGAAAGGAAAAAGAATGAAAGGCAAAGTATCGGTTCGTCCACCTAAAGGAAAATACCTCGCCGGGAAAAGAATTCTTCCCGAGCCGATTTCTAAACATCTAAATATAGTGAAAATAATTGACAATATGGACGCTTATAATGGCGGAAGGTTGAGATCTGCCTGCCATTTATTGAGAGAAAAATATTCCCAGGAAGATGTTACCGTGGGATTAAGCCTGGCAGGTGCACTAACCCCGGCCGGACTAGGGCGTTCCGCGATAATTCCTCTGATGAATCACGGTTTTGTGGATTGGATAACCTCCACAGGCGCAAATATGTATCACGATCTGCATTTTGCATTCAATTTACCCATGCATCGAGGCAGCCATAGGGTTGACGACGCCGATTTGCGAAAAAAAGGTGTAACCAGAATCTACGATATCCTGTTCGATTATGAGGATGTCTTAATGGAAACGGACCGGAGATTAAGAAGAATACTGGTCCGGCCTGAATTCCAGAAAGAAATGGGAACCCGGGAATTTTATCATCACCTTGGAAAAGTCCTGAATGAATACGAGCAGAAAAATAATTTGGGCGAAGCCTGTATTCTGGCAGCGGCCTACAGAAACGGGATCCCTATTTTTACATCGTCCCCGGGAGATTCAACAATTGGGATGAACGTCGCCGGTTTGGAGCTTTTAGCCGAAGCAGCAGATCTGCGGCATTTATTTAAACTGAAAATAAACCCGAGCCTGGATGTCAATGATTCCACGGCCATCATCTTGAACGCCAAGCGATATGAACATGGAAAAGCAGCGGTGATCCTGATCGGCGGTGGAAGCCCGAAAAACTTCATGCTCCAGACCGAACCGCAAATTCAGGAAGTGCTCATGATCCCGGAAGTAGGTCAGGATTATGATATCAGCATAACCGATGCCCGGCCGGACACGGGAGGATTATCAGGGGCCCCGCCAAGTGAAGCAGCAAGCTGGGGGAAGATCGATCCCCGAAAAATAGAAGAAACCGTAACGGCTTATCTTGATGCCACGGTGGCTCTTCCGCTGATGGTGGCCTATGTTATTCAGACCACCCGGCCCAAAAAGCAAAAAAGATTATATGACCGGGGGCCGGAATTGCATGAAAAGCTGATGAAATCCTACCTTCGAAATAATCGCGAAGTGGACCAACTTAAAAATCTCATTCATAAGCTTTCGGCTTAAAAATACAGGAGAAAAGAGATGAAAGACAGACTTCTGAAATTAATCGGAAAACATGGAACTCCTCTATTCGTTATTGACCATAACAAGATAAAGAAGAACTACCGGATTTTTAAGAAAAACCTCCCGCGGGTTCAATGCTATTACG
>Ga0315284_10010897_pt1 | contig 12951 bp, 13 predicted proteins | sample YL17G09_16_MG_FD_203696 | JGI IMG/M metagenome (GOLD analysis project Ga0315284, IMG submission 203696) | Sediment microbial communities from Yellowstone Lake, YNP, Wyoming, USA - YL17G09_16 | ecosystem: Environmental > Aquatic > Freshwater > Lake > Sediment | place: USA: Wyoming | collected... | reverse complement strand
AGCATATTTTGTATAAATTTCTTTTTTTTAAATTCTTCTATATTTTCTATAAATTCATAGAAATTTATATTATATTTCCCTTTAGTATTCAGACGATATGTGAAGGTAAAATAATCAACAATATTATTACCAATGCGACATCGTGGACTACAAGTATGCGCATTTTGACCTATCTCTATTAACTGATTCATTTCTCTCTCAATGTCTTGTAAGGATATGTTTTTTATTTGTTTTGCTATTTCAAATTTGTCTAAATATGTTAATGAACTTTTTATGTTTAACATTTTATAACATTTGAGAGAAAAATAAATAAATTAAAATTTAAATACAAAAAATTATTAAATATAAAAAATTAATAAATATAAAAAAATATTTAAAAAAATAAATTAAATAATTTAAATTTAAATATAAAAAAATATTAAAAAAAATAATTTAGAAAATTTAAATTTAAATATAAATTAAATTTAAATATAATGAGAAAAATTTCTGATATAAAACATGCGGTTTATATTAATTTGGAAACAAGACCAGATAGAAAACAAAAAGTTGAATTAGAATTGAAAAGTGTCGGAATCAATCATTTTCAAAGATTCAATGCAATCCGATTACCAAATGGTGCAATTGGGTGTAGTATGAGCCATTTAAAATGTTTAGAAAATGCTAAGAAAAACAACTTACCATATGTTTTAGTTGTAGAAGATGATATACAATTTTTAAATCCTGAAATATTTAAAAATCAAATGAATAAGTTTTTAAAGGAGCATACAGAATGGGATGTTGTTCTATTTGCTGGTAATGTAGTTCCGCCTTACATAAATGTGGATGATACATGTATTAAAGTAATAAAATGTCAAACGACAACTGGTTATTTAGTGAAAAGTCATTATTATGATACTCTTATAGAAAATTTTAGAACAGGTATTCAAAACCTTATTACAACTCCTGAGGATCATAGAATCTATGCGATTGATAAACATTGGTTTAAACTTCAAGAGAAAGATAATTGGTATTTAATTACTCCTTTGACAGTAACACAGAGAGAAGATTATAGTGATATTGAAAAAAGACATACTAATTATACAAATGTCATGCTGGATATGGAAAAAAAATGGTTTTTTCCACCTTTATAAATCCACTTTTAAAAAAAGTGGAGCAAAACTTTTCCACCTTTTTCAAATGTTTAAGCTTCGCAAAAAAGCTTCGCGGAGAGCCACAGATTTAGTTAAACCTTTTTTTAAAGGTTGTCCCGAAGGGAGAAGCTAAGAGCCAAATCAAATTTTAAAATTATTTAATATATTTGACTTTACTTGAAAAAATAAAGTATTATAAAAGTTAACATATTGTAAAACTACTACTAAGTAGAAGTAGTGGGACATTTACCTAACATTTACAATATGCCTCGTTATCTCTAATTACGGTTATACAACCTACATCCTGAGCCCCACACCAACCCTAGTGACTATGACCATCAGGATTCAATATCAAAGTAAAAGTTTTTGGAATACCCAAAGTATCTGGAACAGTTGGTAACGCAGCTGTAAGATTATCTATAAATTCACCAACTGATTTTCCATTGAAAGCTGTAATAGTGAATGGATTATGAGTTTTTGAATCTCCTAAATAATTTTGTAGATCAGATAATCTAAATATGTCAAGCATAGTATCTTTTAAACCAGAAATTAAAAGTGGTGAAACTGAATTACCTAAATTAACTTGTACATCTTCTAAATACAAATAATTATTATTACCATCAGTATTTGTTAAAAATTCCAATTTTACTAAATCAGCTTCAGAAATGTTACTAAGGGTTAATCTTGCACCACCATCTGCTACATAACTAATTCTGGATGTAACTGAAGGAGCATTGATTTGAATCAACTTTTGTTGACTAAAAAGCAACCAGTCACGGTGTTTTAGATCTGTACTCATTATACAATAATTATAATATTATAATTTCAACCTTATCCACTTTTTTAAAAAGTGGAGCTAAATTATGAGTTTAACTTTAAAAAAAAGTTGAGCAAAACCAACTTTAAAAAAGTTGAGCAAACCTTTTAAAACTTTAGAAACCCACTTTTTTTAATGATGGATTAAATCTTTGACTCCACCTTTTCTAAAGGTGGAAAAGGTGGATATCCTTAAAATAATGATTCGTATTCATAGATAACATATTTTCTTTTAAACCTTTGTCTAAATTATAACCTATTGCATAATCTTCAAAATATTCATTTTCAATACTTTCCTTTTTTGATAATAAATGATTGATTGCATCATAAGATAAAAAATAAAACCTACCATTACAATATTTTGTTGCATGTAAAGGAATATTTTCAGGTAATTCTGGATGAATCATGTGATATTTGGATAATTGTGGCTGTTTTATGTCTACAATAAAACCACCATAATGAATTTTACACGCTTGACTAATAATTCCAACTAAAACATCAAAAAATTTATCATTTTGTAACATTTGATCATCATCTGTTTTAAAAATGTATTTATATTCAAATACTTCATTAATAGCTTTGTATGAAGCAATTACTTTTTTAGGTAATGAATTATAATCATCTGCTGTTTTTACCCATAATATAAGGTTTTCTTCATCAAATTTATATTCTGTAGTTAATGATATATCTCCAATTACATGATAGTATTTTAAATAAGAAGGTATATTTTTTAACCATGTATTTTTTTGATGTTGCGCTTTTTTAATATATTTTTTACAATTCATAATAAGTAATATATAATCTTGCTTAATCATGTAATATAAATATAATTATTATTTTAATATAAAATTTTCAACTTTTCCACCTTTTCTACCTTTTCCACCTTTAGAAAAGGTGGAGTCAAAGATTTAATCCATAATTAGAAAAAGTGGATTTCTAAAGTTTCATGGTTTTGCTCAACTTTTTTAAAGTTGATTTGGCTCCACCTTTTCTAAAGGTGGAAAAAGGTGTACCCATGTCTCAGGACATAAATCCTTTGTATTATTGTTCACTGAATCCCCAAACCATTTTGAAGGATAACAAACAATTTTATCTTTGTTAGAATTGAAATAAGCTCCCCACCAACTGAAAGAACTATTTGCGATAATATTATGATAACAACAGCTCATTAGAAGCATCTGTTCCCAATCATCTAATGATGAGTCTACTTTTGTAAATGTAAAATTTGGAAAATCTTGAATTAATTGATTAACTATTGTTAAAACATCATCAATATCATCATTTTCACAAAAATAAATGATATTAAATTTATTAGACTCTTTATTCTGAATATATGTTAAAGCTGACTTATAATATTCATAAGTTGAAAGTGGATGAACATGCTGTATATTTTTATAATCACCAATTCTAAAATGCATACTAATAGTATTATTTAAAATAGTATTATTTAAAAATATACTATTTATTTGAAGTTTTTCTATTAATTTATTTTTCATTTTTTCTATACCAATTAATTTACATATAGTAGTATAATTCTCTTCAAAATATTTATAGCTTTGAAAATAACCATATAATAAAATATCAGAATATACAAGTTTCATAGCAGGTAATTCATTATATTCAAAATTTTGTTCTTTTATGATATTAATATTTGACGGCATTTCATTAATTAGAAATGGTTTTAAATTTGAAAAAAATGTATCCCAAAAGGTATAACGGATAGTTGTTTTACCACTTCCTAATTGTTTAACATTTAATAAATTAAATTTTTGTTTACTTTTAATTGCGTATGAAATAGTTGCAAAAATTTGGAATATTTGATTCCCAAGGCCACCCATTAAATTACAAATAATCATATTTGTAATTTATAAACATATTGTATTTATATTTATTTTCTTGACTTTCTAGATTTTCCTCCGTACATTTTAGACTTTCTAGACATTTTAGACTTTTTAGACATTTTAGACTTTCTTCCATACTTTTTACTTTTCTTTCCTCCATATTCTATTTCTAAAGTATTATTACTATTTGTCAACTCTGGACTACTTCTTGATACACTTCCTGCAATACGATCTACAATAGCATCTACTGTTCCAGGTGTATTCACTAAAGCAATTGTTGCTCCTGATAATTGTGCAATTGCCATTGGATCACCAATGATTGCTTTTCCAACAGCGCTGAGAAGATAATTCCAATAGGTACACATTGGATGTTGAAACCATAATCTATTTGATAAATATCCGCATTCACCATTAACAATCATTTGAATACCTCTAATTACAACTTGTGTACCTTCTCCTGATAAAGAAAGAGCTGCTAATATAGCCAAAATAGCGTAAATTGCGGTTTTTACATGACCTTTGTTAAAAAATCCGCCTCTCATTTTCTTTCCTCCTTTTCTAACTCCTCCCATCATCTTCATTGATCCCATTTTCATTCCTCTCATTTTCATTCCTCTCATTTTCATTCCTCCCATCATTTCACCATCGCATGTAGCTAAATCTGATTCAAACTTACCATTTGTAATTTGATTGATATTATTTATAGCTTTTAAAAATAGATCTTCGTTAAACATAGGACAACTTTCAGACATCTATATATTATATACATATATTTTTTTAAATTGTCTAAAATTTGAATTCAAACCCTTTACTTTTCTTGACAAATAGATAGATTTAGATTTTCTATATATTTTATATGTTTTACACTTTTATTATGTTCTGCTTTACCTGCACATCTAACTTCTGATCCACATTCACATGTAAATAATTCTTTTTGTTTAGATAAAATACTATCTTTATTTTTTTCATACCAATCATGTTTATTTTTTTTAATTACATCTTTATTTTCTTCTATATAATTTTTTTGTTGTTCAATAATATTATATTTATTTTCTTGATAATACTCCTTAGCTTTTTCAGAATTTTTTATTTTATTATTTTCATTATATTTTTTTTTATATTCTTTAATTTTATCTGAATTTTCTTCTCGGTATTCTTTTTGTTTTTGTTTTTCAATTTTTGCTTTTTCTTCTACACTTTCTACACTTTCAGGTTCTTGTATTATTCCGCAAAGTTGATTTTGATAATTGATATGAATTTTTGACTCAAGGTGTCTATGCTTATTACCAAATGTATATTGATTACCACATTCACAATTAATAATTTGGGATCTTTCTTCTTTTATTTTTTCCTTATTTGTTTCTCTCCACTCTTTATGTGCTTTTACTGCTTCTTCTTTATGTTTTTCTCTATATTCCTTTTTTTGTTCTGATATTTTTTCTTTATTTTTCTCATTATATTCTTTTTTTTGTTCTGATATTTTTTCTTTGTTTTCTTGTGAATATTTTTTTTGATATTCAATTTTTATTTCTTTATTTTCTTGATAAAATTCTTTTTGTTTTTCTAATATTTCTTCTTTATTTTCTTCATACCAATCTTGTTGTTGTTTTTGCTTTTCTTCTTTTGATGTTATAGGATTATTACAATTTAAAGTTGATTTCAATGATTCAATCCAAAATCTTTCCTTGGTTTCAGCTTCTCTTTTATTATTACAATTATATTCTTCTATCTGAATCATAGACCAATTATCCCATCCACCATTATTTCTTATGAATTCATAAACTTTTCTATTATAACCTATATAATATTCATTATTACAACAAATTTTATGATGATTTTTTCTTTGTCTAAAATTTGTTGTATGACCAATATACAAATCATCTACTGAAATATCATTACAAACTAGTTTATAAATAATAACTTTAGAATAATCCGCTAGAGTTTTTGGCATTTATATTATATAATGATAAAATATCTCTAAATTGTATTATAATGTATTATAATATATTATAATTATTTTTTACATGTTAATTATTAAAATTCTGTATTAAAAGTAAAAGCATCTACAGTGTCTTTATTTGCTAACGCATAAGAATCCGAATGCTTCTCGAAGAAATTTGTTTTCCCTTCTAAACTAATGAGCTCCATAAAGTCAAAAGGATTGCTAACATTATAAATTTTCTTGTAACCGAGTTGCACAGTTAATCTATCTGCTACATATTGAATATACTGTGTCATCATCCCAGAGTTCATTCCTATTAATCGGCATGGTAATGCATCACAAATAAATTCCATTTCAATTTCAACTGCTTCTTTAATAATTTCATGTATACGAGCCTTGTCTATTTTTTTCACCAATTTGCTGTATAAAAGAATGGCAAATTCACAATGAAGCGCTTCATCACGAGAAATCAATTCATTAGAGAATGTGAGACCAGGTAACAATCCACGTTTTTTCAACCAAAAAATGCTGCAAAATGCACCACTAAAGAAAATCCCTTCAATACAAGCAAATGCAACTAAACGTGTAGCAAAACTGCTTCTATTATCATGAATCCATTTTTGAGCCCAATCAGATTTCTTTTTAATACATGGAAAATTTTCAATAGCATTAAACAATATATTTTTTTCCGCTTTATCTTTAATGTATGTTTCAATGAGAAGACTATATGTATGACTATGAATGTTCTCCATCGCTATCTGAAATCCATAAAATGCACGTGCTTCAGAAATTTGCACATCATTCATGAAGCGAGAAGCAAGATTTTCCAAAACAATTCCATCACTTGCTGCAAAAAAAGCTAAAATCATGGATACAAACTTTCTCTCGTCATCATTTAAGCTCTCCCAATCTTTCAAATCCTTTGTTAAATCAATTTCTTCAGGTCTCCAAAAACAGTCAATTTGTTTTTTGTACATATCCCATACATCATCGTATTTTATTGGAAACATTACAAATCTATTATCGTCTGGAGTTAACAAAGGTTCATTTTGGGTTTTAGACATCCTAAATAATATATAGTAAAGATTTTATATTTATTTAATATATTAATTAATAAAAATAAAATAGTCATTTATTTTAAGAAATGAAATTGATACCAATACGAATACAACGATATGATGAAGGAGAAAATCCAAATTATGTATCTTTAGTAACAAAAGATGAACAATTTTTACAATTGAATGAATTAATAGAAGCAAAAAGAAGAATGTTACTTGAAAAGCAAAAAAAAATTAAAATAGTTTCAAAACAAAATAAATTTTTAGAAGAAATAAAAGAAGATTATTCAAATTATTATAATTATATTATTCAACAAAAAAAAGACCAAATGAAAGCATTAGAATTATTACACAATTATATAAATGATTTATCTGTTTCTGGAAATTTAAGTAAGCAAAATTTGGTGGATTCAAAACATGAACAAAAAAAAATTATGGATGAATTAGATTCAATAAAAACAAATTTAGATGTAATTATCAATGATACAGATATAATTTCTAATAATATTATTAAAAAATAAACGAAAAAACTTTAAAACTGAAAAAAAAAAAAAAAAAATTTAAAAAAATAATAAAAAATAATTAAAAAATAAATTAAATTATATCATTTTATATATATATAATGCAATATAACGATGAACAAAAAAAACAATTTTTACAAGAATTTAATGATAGTTTACAAAGATTAGGAAATTTAAACAAATACATAGGTGAAAATACAACACAAAAAAGGGTATTTTCTCAAACTATTATAGAAAAATTACGTGAAATTAATGATAAAATTAAATCATTATCAGATAAAATTATAGAATTGAAAAATAAAGTACTAGAATTAGAGAAAAATAGAGATGATAATAGTAAAAATATTGGAGATAGAGAGAGTAAAATAAATTCTTTGGTGCAAGAAATCACAGGTTTAACACAAGAAAGAGATGAATTAAAGAGAAATTTAAGTGAATTAGATAATAATAATAATGTAGAAAAACAGCGTATTTTAGCTGAAATAACGGCGAAAGATCAAGAAATTACCTCTTTAAAGGATGCACAAGAGAGATTTCAACAAGAAATAACAGTATTACGTACTGAATTAGCAAATCAAGGTGATCAAGGTAAGCAACATGCTGACCAAATAAAAGCATTAACAGACTCACGTGCTGCAGAACAAGAAGAAAACGCAAAACGTATTCAAGAACTACAACAAGAAATTGATAGTAGAGAAGGAAGAATTAGAGAATTAGAAACACAAGGAACAGCAGATAGTGAGAGTTTAAAACAACGTATAGAAGCTTGTGCAAAAGATATTGAACAACGAGACATGCAAATTGCGAGTCATCGTGAAGAAATTCAACGTTTACAAGAAGAAAATAATAGTTTGATTCAAAGAATTATAGATGCTACTAATGCTATAAATCAAGCTACTTTAAATTTAGATGAAATTACGAATGATCCTGAAAATAGTAATAATAATTTAGAAATTCAAAAATTATTTGTTGAACTAGAAAAATCATTAGAAAATATTAGTAGGGCTTTACAAGGACAAGGACCAAATCAAATGCCATTAATAAATCAAATGCCAGGACAAATGCCATTAATAAATCAAATGCAAGGAGATATCATTGTTACAGTAAGTGGTAAACAAATAAATATAAGAGATTTAGAAAGAATGATAACAGATAAAATAAATCAATTAAAAAGAACAGGTACAAATCCAAATGTATATGAAGAATATTTATCATATATGAGAAATGAAACTGATATAAATAAAATTAATCGTTATATTAATGATAATAGTATAGAATTAACACGTGATAATAATAAAATTAAAGGTGGAAAAAGAAAAACTTATAAAAAACAAAAAGGTGGGTTTATTTATAAAAATCATTCAAAAAGAAAAAATACTAAAACATATTCTAGTTCTAGATCTTCTACTAGTAAAATGCCGTCATCTTCAAGAGGTAAGGGTATAAGAACAAAAACGAAAAGAACAAAATAATATTTTTACTAATAAATAATAATAAATAAATATTTCAAATTTTAAATTTTTATTTAAATTTTTTATTTAATTTTTTAATGATCTAAATAATGTAGTAAACCTTTTATTCCTGGTAAATAACTACAACTATCAGGCCATCTTCCATTTTTCTCTCTAAACAGTACTGATTGAAGTGAAATTCTTTTATTTAATATTTCTTTTCTAATTTTATACACCTTTTTCCATGAACGTTGTATAAAACGCAACCAAATAGTTTTAACAATAGATATACAACAACCATTTTCTAGATATATACATTGCGCAATTTCAGGTTTTATGAAATTCTCTTGATTAATTATATTTGCGTAATTTTTAAATATATAATGTTCACTTATTACCTTTGATAAATAATATTCACTTTTATAAATTTTCATATGAAGTTTTGCAATACTATTTATATGTGTAATATTAAATTTTTTAAATCTAATTATTGTTAGATAATTATAATATGTATTATCGTTCTCTGGAATACCATGAATCTTTTTATTATATAGTTCACATAAAACAATATTAAATTTAGTTTTACTTTGTTCATCTTCGTCATACAATATTTCTTCAAATTCTTCTTCATCAAATTCTTCTTCCTCATCTTCTTCTTCTTCTTCTTCTTCTTCTTCTTCTTCTTCTTCCTCTTCAAAATCATGATTAATACTATTTAAATCTATAGTACTGTTATTCATATTATTATTATTATTATTACTATTACTATTAGTACTCTGATTCACTTGATTATACTGTTGGTTTATAAAATAAGTCATAATAATTATATTTAATTTAATTTAATATAATTAATTAATATTAATTATTATCAATTTTTTTTAAAGATTATATATATAATGAAATTAAATGCTACTATTTCAAAAATTCTTGCAAACAAATATGTTTTATATATTATTTATATCATTTCTTTATTCAACATTATTGGATATTTAGTATACGGTAAAATAGATATTGTCATATTATTTTTATTATTAGCATTCTTAACTAGTAAATTTAGTAAAAATATGGTAATTGTATTAGGTCTTCCGATAATTTTAGTGAATTTATTTGCCATGAAAAACAATTATATGGAAGGTTTAGAAAATAATAACAAAGATAAAGAATCTAAAAAAGAAATGACACCAGAAGAATTAAAAAAAACGGTTGATAAAGTTAATAATACAAAATCAGATATTATTGTTCCTCCATCTAGTGAATCAACACAAGTGGATGAATCATTTGAAGTAGGACGTAAAAAGAAGGGTAATTATGAAATTGATTATGCTTCAACCGTTGAAGAAGCATATGATGAATTAAATAAAATTATTGGAGGAGATGGTATGCAAAAATTAACAGGTGATACACAAAATTTAATAAAGCAACAGATGGAGTTGACAAAGGCTATGGAGGGTATGGCTCCTTTAATTCAAGGTATGGCTCCTTTACTTAATCAAGCAAAAGGATTACTAGGTTCTATGGATAATAGTAATTTAGGTAGTATTGCTGATATGGCAAAAAAATTCACAGCAGGAGTTAAACCAGAATAATAGAATATAATAGAATAGAATAGAATAGAATAGAATAGAATAAAATAGAATAAAATAGAATAGAATAGAAATTTTTTAAAAAAAGATACCAAACAACAAATAATAATATATTGATAATATATTATTATATCATGAAAAAATGTCCACCAGGTGTTATTTGTGTTGAAAATATGACAATGGTTTTTATAGCTATTATTATTATAATAGTTATTTATTTTATTTATTCAAGTATTAATCGTAATGTTATCATTAATAAACCTTCTGAAAAAATAATTATAAAGGAGGAAAAATCAAATGATTTTGGAAGTTGGTTTTTTCCAAATTATCCATATAATAATGTTCCAAAAGATGTATTATTAAATCCATATTCACCTCCATTAAGAGACGAAAGATATTTTTTACCACAATTAAATTTTATTCCTCAGGGTTCTTATCCTATAAATGTTTCTACAAATATCGGAGCTGTTGAAACAAGCTATAGACAAGTTGGTATTTTAACGCCATTAAATAGTAGTAGTAAGGATAGTATATTACCGTTAATGGGTAGAATATTATTCAATAGAAGAGATTTATGGAATTATTACACAATAAGTAATCAGCATAATAATGTAAAATTACCTATATCTGTAAAAGGTAAAAGTGCTCTGAATGATAATGGAGTTGATAAATTATATAATGGAGATACAGTTTATACTGAAGGAATAAATCAACCATTTAGAGTTACTATCTATGATAATGATACTATAAAATATTTACCTTCTATTTAGTTTTTAGATTTATTTAGATTTAGATTTACTTTTTTTTTTATTAGTAATTCTAAACTTTTTTCTACCTCCTTTTAATTCTTCTGTTTTACCCTGTTCTTCTATTTTACCCTGTTCTTCTCTTTCATCTTGATCTTCTGCCTTTTGAATGTTTTCAAAAACATCAGGAACAGAATCAAATGCATTTTGTTGTAAATCTTCATTCACTGAATTCATATTTGATGAAATATGTTTATTAACAGTCTCTATAATTTTTTCTGCAATTTTTTTACCTAAATTGTCTACTGCTTCTTCTAGACTTTGTGATTTTGAAATATTATTTTCAATATGTTTTTCAACTTGAATTTCAGGTTTTCCAACTTCAAGTTTCTCTTCTACTATTTCAGGTTTTCCAACTTCAAGTTTCTCTTCTATTATTTCAGGTTTTCCAACTTCAAGTTCCTGTTCTATTATTTCAGGGTTTTTAACTTCAAGTTCCTCTTCTATTATTTCAGGGTTTTTAACTTCAAGTTCCTCTTCTTTTATTTCATTTGCTTGTTCTTTTAATGCCTCATCTACATCTTCTATTCCAGATTTTTCTAACAAATTATCTAATTCATTTGTTGCTTCTTCTTTAACTTCAGTAGGAGTTTCTTCTCTAACTTCTTCTTTGACTTCATTAGGAGTTTCTTCTCTAACTTCTTCTTTGACTTCAGTTGAAACAGGAGTTTCTTCTTCTTTGATTTCAGTTGAAAGAGGAGTTTCTTCTTCTTTAACTTCAGTTGATGAAAGAGGAGGACTTTCTTCAGTTGAAAGAGGAGAACTTTCTTCAGTTGAAAGAGGAGGACTTTCTTCAGTTGAAAGAGGAGAACTTTCTTCAGAAGAGACTTTAGCTTCTTCTATTTCACCACCTTTCATATATTTATTTTTTTTTAATGTTCTATTAGATAAATTTAATCCCCTTTTTTTTCTAAATGTATTTATTTTAGATTGTTTTTTTTTATATATTTTTCTTTTATTTGATTGTTTTTTTTTATTTAATAATTTATTAATTTTACCTTTTGTTAATTTCATTTCTATATAAATAAATTAATATTTTTTATTTATATAGTTATATTAATGAGTAATGAAAATCAAGAAATGGATATTTCTCCAAAAAATGTATTTGGAAAATGTGATTTAAAATGTTCTTATAATTTCAAATATAGCGAAAGTAATATAACAGCTAAAAATGATGGAACACAAATATCATTAACATATGATAATAGTAGTGTATCTCCTGTTTCATATAATAGTCAAAAATATTCTGTTTCAAAAATATCATTATATTCACCATCCTTACATCTTTTCAATAATAATAAAACAAATGCTGAATTTGTTGTAGAACATGTTCCTGAATTAGGAGGAAAAAACTTGTATGTTTGTGTACCTATTATTCAATCCTCTAATAGTTCAACAGCAACCGATTTATTAACAGAAGTTATTAAAAAAGTATCTACTAATGCTCCGAGTGCAGGAGATTCTACAAATTTAAATATATCTGGTTTTTCTTTAGAAAATATAATTCCTAAAAAACCATTTTTTAGTTATACCAATACATCCGCTTTACCAGGGGATTATATTGTATATGGACTATTTGGTTCTATATCATTAACTGAAGATACATTAAATACTTTAAAAAGTATTATACAACCATATTCTTTATCAATGATGGGTGGAAACTTATTTTTAAATCCAAAAGGTCCAAATAGTTTGGAAAATGAAGAAGATATATATATATCTTGTCAACCAACAGGTTCTTCAGAAGAAGAAACTCAAATTACTAATTCAAAAAATGATACAACAGGGATTGATTTTGCATCT
>Ga0315284_10010896_pt1 | contig 12951 bp, 14 predicted proteins | sample YL17G09_16_MG_FD_203696 | JGI IMG/M metagenome (GOLD analysis project Ga0315284, IMG submission 203696) | Sediment microbial communities from Yellowstone Lake, YNP, Wyoming, USA - YL17G09_16 | ecosystem: Environmental > Aquatic > Freshwater > Lake > Sediment | place: USA: Wyoming | collected... | reverse complement strand
TTATCTGCTGTTGTCAGGTCTGTAACTACAGTGGGGGTTTCTACTATGGGGGTTTCTACTATGGGGTTAACTACTACAGGTCTTGCTGCGCGTTCTTTAGCAGCTTCGGCTTTAAACCCCGCAAGTTCTGTTGGGTCAATGTAATCACCAAAAGTTTTTTTCCAAAAATCCATACCCGCTTGTTCACCGGGACGACTAAGTTCTGATTGGTAAAGCGCATTAAGTCCAGAAATTGGTATGTAGTTGCTTTGATTGGCACGGGTGGTGGTTTCAGGTGCGGCAGCGGCCCTAAAAATATCCCTCTCACTGTCATCAATAGTAGAACCAAATTTAGTAGCCCAGTTTTGTAAAACCTCTGGGCTTTCTGCTTTACGATCTAGCACATCTCCGTACAAGCCTTGAGCCGCTACTAACGATGCGTTGTTTTCATTATCTTTAGCAAACTGATTTGCAAACGCGCTTTGTTCGCTGTTTGGTGCAGTTTGAGTCATAAAGTTTGCATTGGGGTCAAAAAGAGCAGTTGCCGCAAACCCACCGTTATCAAACCTGCGTACTGCACCACCGTTAGCCAAACCCATCAACCCACCGTTTGCGGCTGCGTAGGGTGTGCCCTCTTCAAATGTTTGGGACATGTTGTCGTAACGGTATGGCCTGATCACCGCCGTACTTGGTCTTTTTGTGACGGTTTGAACGGTGTTACCCGTTTCACCCGCAAGCAAAGGCGATAAAGCCCCTGCAAGCGTTGCCAAACCTTTACCTGTGCTTCCCCCACCAATAGCTTTTACTGCACTCATTGGGTCGCTCATGGCTTTTGATGCGCCTGCTGACAATGTGTCAAACTTACCGGAGGCTGCAAGTCTGGAACCAACTGCATTTTTAGCTAATTGATCTGCTTCCATAGCGGATAGGTTTCCTGCTTGTGTTGCCGCTGCACCTGCTTCAGAAGATAGAGCGCCTGTTCCAAGTCCCATTAAGCCATCAGTAATTCCAGCGCCCCCATAAGCGCCAAGCCCTGCGCTTAGACCTTTCCCTAAATCCCCAGAAAGAGCCGCAGTAGCAGCCCCAACAGCAAGACCTGTTCCCGCAGCACCGCTTAGACCTAATACACCCCCAATGGCTGTGCCAACGCCGGGAGCAAAATAGTTAATTGCCGCGCCTGCAAGGGTAGGCAGCAAGTCTTTCAAGCTAAATGCTTCTGGCAACCCTGTGTCTGGGTTGATCGTTAGGGATGTACCGTTTGCCACAGCTAGTTTTTGTAGCCCTTCCACCTCGCGGGGGGACATGTGCACAAGGGTCGAATCTGGGCCTCTGCCTCGGGCAGACATGTGGTTGGCTAGTTGATGTAGGCTCATAGTGCAGTCTTTATTTTAAGCGTTTGGTTGTTGCTCATTACACCGTTCTGGGTGTCTCTGTAAACGTCCCCAATCCTCAAGCTGGCAAATTCAGCGTCTGTTGGCAAGCTGGGGGCCGTGCCAGACGTAGGGAAAAAACTCAAGCCCGATACTACATCGGTTCCATTGGTTTGGGTAGACCCGGCCATTGGCCCTGCGTTGTCCAGTTGGTTGAAGTACAGGCGCAACAAACTTAACAGTTGGTTCATGTAAACAGGGTCGTACTCCTGTGGGGGGCTAGGTAGCCGGGGGGCTATTACGTTCTTTTGTGCCATTACGCAATTCCCCAATGCAGTCGTTCAAGCTCTTTACGGGCAACGGCGGCTTCTTCTACTGTACTACATGCTTTAGAGTAAAACTTTTTTCCTTTGCTGGTTATTTCACCGTACCAGCTATTGCACCTAGCATTTACGCCAACAAAACCGGATTTACTACCAGCGCGTACCCGCACATTTCTATTTTGCACAGTTGGGGTAGCCCATCTACAGTTAGTAGGGGTGTAGTTTCCGTATGTATCTATGCGATCAAGAGTTTCAGTCCCTGTCGGCTCTTCCATATCCGTTGCAAACGCTGCATAGTCGTGCCATGCTGCAAAAACAGAAACTCCTCTACCTCCGTATTTAGGGTAGTCTTTATCATGTGCCGCATAGCATCTACGCATCATTGCGCGCCATGTATTGTAAGACCCCTTGCCTGCCCCGCCATGTTTAAAGTTTCCTCCGGCGCAACCGCAAGAAGTAGTGTTTCCAGTGACCAAGCTTCCAGACGTAATTACCGTTTCATTACCGCAACTGCACCGACATTGCCACATCACCTTCTTGAGTTCGTTGCGTCCAACTCGCTCTAGTACTGTTAGTTTTCCAAACACCTGCCCTGTTCTATCAATAAATTTTCCCATAAGCCCTCCTAAAAGAGCTTTTATTATACTATACATTGTGGCGTCAGTATACATATCAACGTCTGCCATCAGGGCGTATGTCAATTCTTGGAGCGCCTAGCTGCCACTGCGTGCCAAGAGTGTTTGAACTGATCTTCATAGCCATTTGCCTTGCCCTGACCCGGATGTTCAACTGCCCGTTAAAGGTGTCTAGGTCAATGGGATAAGTTTGGGTAGCTGTAACTGTGCCCTCTGCGCTGCTGCTGTCTCCACCGACTGACTTGGGGCTGTTGAAACCAGAGCCTGAGTTCTGCAATGGCAGAAGCTGCATAGTCAAGCTGGGTGTTGTCCCGGCGGTGGAGCCGTTGAAGGTCAGGTCAGGCAGCATCCTCCAGACAAAAGCAAAGTTGTGCCCATCACCAATGTCAAACTGGGATGAGGTGATGAATGCAGTGATTGGAACAGCGGTGGCTGCTGTGCCGTCATCCACACCAAGTTCATGCTGAACAAGATTGCTGCTGTAGGTGGCTGCAACTGGGTAGTCTTGGAGGCCGCTGTCCAGCCATGCTGTTCGTGCCATAGTGCCGTAGTACCAGACATTCTCTAAGTAGTTGAAGACTATGTAGCTGTCGTTGGTTGTTGAGCCGTTACTAGGGTAGAACCACCATACTTCACTAAACCCCTCATTGGTGGCTGCGTAGACTTGATCGAACTGATCTCTTGCAATGTCGTTGTAAACATACCTGAGTAGGTCACAGTTGAGGGTTTGCAGCCGTCCATCGTACTTGTAGAACTTGTCTATGCCCATCCAGTAAATAATCCCCGCTGCCAAGGCCACCGCATTGGGGCCAGCAATAGAGGTGTTGTCTGCAAGCAGTTGTGACCCCCAGACATAGGGTGGGCCAAGGTACTGGAGAGAGTACAGAGCCGCATCTGTAAACACCACAATTTCCTGCTTGCTTTGAATAGCGGTCACAATGGTCGAGCCGTGGGACAAGGCAATGCTCCCTGCCTGATTGGTGATTGACGGTGACCATTCCACCGCACTTTCTTGGTCAGACCAGCGTATTAGGAGCGGGTTGGTTGTCGTTGAGCCAATGTCATTGGTTCCAAAACAAAGCACAAAACGGCTGGCGTCAGAGACAAGAAATGCTATTTGAGACAAAGGAACACTACTTGCTCCGTTTAGCTGCGATACCAGTACTCCCCGTGCAGATATTGTGTGCGTACCAGACTGACTGCCTGAAGTGATGATGAGCGCCCCGGTGGGGGTTAGCGACAAGTTGAAGGTGGTAGACGACACAAACCGGGTGTAGTAGGTTGTGCCCACCAACAGTCCTGTTGGCAATGCGCCAGAGGTTTCAAGGACAATAGCTGTTAGATCAGGGATTGTGATGGTGGTAGTGACAACACAGGGGTTGGCAATTGTTATGGTGACGGTAGCTGCCTGATAGCCGATAGTGGCGTCCCAGTAGTACAGAGGCCCACCTCTTGGGCCGTACAGCAAGTCTTCACCAAAGTTAAATTGGTTCCATATTCGCATAGCGTCCGTAGAAGATGCGCTAGTCCCCCAAACACCAGAACCCCAAGTGCCTGAACCCCAGCCTACCAAAGGTGTAGCAAAAGCTGGCCCGGTATTGACTTGGTACACCGCATATACTGTCCCGCCGCCCGTGGCCGCAGTCGGCGTCCCCACAACGGTTATGGTGTATGTGGTTGTACCGACTAAGGTTAGCTGGTACTCCCCAGTTATAAGTACGCCGCCCACGGCGGTTCCATCTGTAAATGTTACAAAATCGTTGTTGATGTAGCCGCCAGTAGCGTCCGCAACCGTGACTGTGGAAGTGCCATTTGTAGTAAATGGGTTGGTTAGTGTGCGGACAGTCTGCGTAGGAGTGATGTCGTAGTACGCACCGCCGTTGAGTATGTAAAACTTGAGGTTTGTTCCAACCCCAATGAGGTTTTGAAAGCCAAAGGTGACCCAGTTCCACAGAGAACGGCAGACGCCTAAGAATGTGTTGGCAGAGATGCGTACCCAGCCACCTATCTTTTCAGGCGTACCTTGCCGAAACCGGACGTTATCCGACTCGTAGTAGCCACCTTCATTGGTGTATCGGGTGTTTTCCCTGTTTACACCCGGCTTGAGTAGAATTTTCTGTAGTGGCATTTTCCATCCTAAGACAGGAACAGGGCACGTTCGTCATTGCGGCGCTTGACTAGACCCGGTAAGATTTTACCCCCACCCCTTACAAACTTCAAGAACTCGTCGGCAGCTTCTTGCGTCTCGCCCCGAAGAACTTTCTGACGGAGGGTGCTTCGCTGTACGCCCCCCAGACCCAGATTAAAAGCAAAACTGACAAGAGCATCGTTTTGACCTGTGGTAAGCACCATAGGAAAAAGTCGGGCGACCCCAACTTCAAATCGCTGGAGATCAGCACTAAGGAGTCCATCTACTTCTGCCTTTGAAAACGTGCGGTTATCTTCTGGCGCAAGCGGAAAAGCATCTCTTTGATCCAAAGGTAAGCGACCTTGAATTGCATATAAAACCCTTCCAACACCAACAGTCCAGAGCCGCGCTGGACAACGGTACGGCTTTAATCTCAAACCCTCGTGGTGCTTGATCATCTCCTTGCATCGGTCGGAGACCTTCAATCCCTGCTCCCCTTAAACGCCCGTCCACCAAAGTGAAAGCTGATGATGCTTGCAAAGATGATCTGGGTATCGGCGTCCCACAATTTTGCAATAAGCACATCAAATGCAATGTCCCGATGCCATGCGTACACAAAGCCGCCAATCTCCACAAAAGCAAACAGGGCGAAGAATCCATAGGTCAGTATTGGGCGCACACCAGAACGCAGGTTGACCATCCACTGGCTGGCTCCCTGTCCTATGGCTATGTCGTGCGCGTAGAGTGCAGCCCGTTCTGATGCCTCTGCCTCAATGGCTTGGCCCTCTACCTTAATCTCCTCCACCCGTTGCTGGGCTTCAAAGCCAGCCTTGCGGAGTTCCAGTTCGCGCTCAATCTGCAACTGAGCCATCGCCATCTCATGCTTCTTGTCAGCCCTGTCTTGGAAAAAGCCAAGCAGCTTTGGCAAGCCACCAGCCAAGAAACTGATCAGGGTAGACAGTAGAGTTAGCATTTCTTTTCTTCCTCATGCGATAGTTTGACGCCAGCCAACAGACCAATGAAACCGCCGACAATGGTTTGAAATGCCGGGCCAACAAGTTCAAAAATCTTGTTGTTGTTCACCTTTTCGTCAAACAGTCCAAGCAGCATTACACCGGACATTGACAAGACAACGATACACAAAGTCATGCTGACCATCAAGGTGACGAAGAAAGTTAGCTTGGCTTTCATTTCTTGTTCCACATATCAAACAGAGTTTTGATCTTCTCTTCCAGCACCGCCACCCGCAGGTCGAGTTTAGCCAGCACGATGATCAGAGTGATGATTGCCAGCAGGATGGGCCATGACTTCGCAAGGATGTCGAAAAAGTCCACATCACAACCCTAGTACTTTCTTGACGAGGTCAGCAGCTACGCCGGGGCCGAAAAGCACAGCGGCAATCACGATGTACAGCAGGTACTCCAGCTTTGCCATGCGCTTGGAACCCGCATCAAATCGCGCTTGAATAACCTCGTACCGCTGGGCGCATATCTGCTCATGCGTAGCCAGCTTAGCCTCAGTCTCGCTGATCATTTTTTCAGTCATGGTGCGTCAGGCCAAGTAATTGTCCAAGGGAAACCAGCTTGCTCAGTGATGTCTCGCAACGTCATGCGGTAGACGGCCCATGCAGTCTTGTCGGCGGTGGCGTCAGTGATCTGAGTCCAATCACTATCCTTGAGCATATCGTTGCGGATGGTGCGTACTGACTTGGCCTGATCTGCGTCCTTGCTGGCTTTGTAAGCTGCCTCTTGCTCGGCAGCAGTTGTCTCGCCGTCAGTGAAGACAGGCCCGAGGATGTGCTTGGTGTACCACTTGCCATCAATCTGCTCAACACCATCACGTTGGCTGTACTGGTAGACCGTGCCGCCAGATGCCTGTGGGCCTTCAAAGACGACATCAGCACCCAAAGCAGTTAAGACCTCGGTTGTCGTTGTGTCCCATGTTGGGCCACCATTGGCTTTTTGGTATGCACGAAACTCTGCTTCGTACATGACCGCGCCTGTTTGTGTTCTGATTTGCATAGTGTGTCCTTATGCGATTGCTAAGAAGGTGTACGTGCCAGCACTGACGTTGATGTCTGCCAGAATTGCTGAGTCCAGCGCAAAGCCCGTTGATACCGTGGTCACTGAGCCAAGCGTAGCAACTTCAGCCGCTGTGCTGTTTAAAAGCAGGTACGGGTCTGTCAATACCGTCATGCCACGGGCTGTGTCGTAGACATACCAATCACCCAGTGAGTCAGTACGCTTGATGAGAACGAACCTAACCCCGCCAGCACCAAAGCCACAGTTGATGGTCTGGGTTGTGCCGTTGCCTGTGTATGAGCCAACTTTGGAAACACCAGCGCAGGTTGCGAAGAGGTAGGCAACGTAAGTTTCACCACTGAAATTTACATTAGTATTAACCGCTCCAAGTGTAAAAATAGTAGAAGTTGGGGCTGTATCGTTCCAATATGTTGATGACGTTTGCAAGGCATTTGAAAAATTTAAATTAAGAAATTTTGTTGGGCCGCCTGAAGCAACATATACAGCCCAGTTACGAACATCACTTCTACTTTTAATAATCATTAACTCAGGAACTGATGCTAAGTTATGTGAAAAATTAGTAACAACACTCGTCCCCGTATAGCAAACCTCATCAAAAAAGCTGGGGGCACGTCGGAACAAGTAGTTGATGTATGTGTTTGCGCTGGCGTTTGTGATGGTTGATGTTGTGCCGACTTTAACGCCATCCATGACATCCCAAGGATTTGTTTGAAGTATGGTCGCGCCTGCCGCTACCTCTGCCGCTGAGTCGGATGTTTCAACATATCTAGTACCCGTAAGTCTTGAAGCAAACAAGTCACCAACCGCCGACCCACGATTTTTAATGATTACAGCATCATCAGTCTGACCGCCAGTAACAGTTGCATTTGCACCAGTGCCAGTTCTAGCAGACAAACCAAACACACTCGTACCCAACGTAGGCACTTTCATCGGGCCACGGCGACAGGCTATGTAGATGTAGGTTCCACCTGATGCGTTTACTGCGCTGTTGGCGTTGTATAGGTGAAACCCAGTTGCTGTTGGCTGCATCGCGCCAGACACGGAAACACCAGCGGCTTCAGCGTTGCTGGAGTTAGCCTCCAAAGCGTTGTCGGCGGTCTGGAAAAAGCCGCGCATGTTATCCACCATAATCCAACTATCTGTTGTATCGGTGCGTTTAATCATTAACCACTGAGGCTCGTAACCTAACGTGATGTCTTGTTGGGTACTGCCAACGCCTGTATAAGACCCACACGAAATCACATTGTCCGTACCCGTCAGGCCAAAGCCTCCTGCGTCATGGGCAAAGAGGTAGGCTACATATGTACCGCCTGATGCGTTAACAGTTGCGTCAGTGCCTACGCTGAAGACTGCGGATGTGGGGGTTGTGCTGTTCCACCGTGTTGCGCCTGTGGCTGCTGCGGCTGTGGTGTTTAGAACAAGGTATTGCGTATTGGCAAGGCTACGGTGGTAAACAGCCCAAGCTGCTGTGATGTCTGTGCGCTTGACAATGATGCTGCCGGGCACTGAGCCGAGGCTGTGTGCAATAGTGGTGTTTGAACCCGTCCCCGTATACGTCACAACATCAAAGAATTTTGGCTGCTTGCGGAATGTCCATGAGGCCATTTTATCGCCGCTTGAGTTAAAGTTTGTTCCAGCATCTGTACCCAATGAAAAACCATTTGAGTTAAATGATGTTATGTTGTCGCCCACCCCTACAGTACCAGCAGCGTTTGCTGAGTTACTAATTAAATAACTAGCACGACCTCGTGCTGTATCAGATAACGCATGATCAACAGTCCCACCAGTTCTTGCTTTACACCAAACCAACCCACCCTTTGTAGACAAGTCAATGTTATTGGTAATAGTTAAAGCCGCATTTGTACCCGTATAAAGGTACGTGCTGAACACGTCCTCGATGTAGTTGGCAACAGTTGCCTGTGCAAACTCACCAAAGCCTTGGGCAGATGCCACACCCCTAGTTTTTACTAATGGCATATCAGTCCTTACGCAAACTTGGTCTGTGAAGTAAACACAGTGAATGCTGCATTGCCCGTCTTGATAATTGTGTACATATACACATCAACACTGCTTGCGTTACCTGCCGCATATGCAGTACCGCCCTGATACTTAGGCGTCACTGTTGAGCCATCTACCTGCACCACAGAGTTGTAGTAAGCAGTCGAGCCTTGCGTGACAAGGAAAGCCGCAGTCACAGACTGACCCGTGGACATGGCAGTGTTCAACGACGTACCGCTGGACGCTCTGAAGTTGACAGTCCAGTTTGCTGATGCGTTGCTGGTGTAGTAAATAACAGACTGAGTGGTGACATCGTAGTTGATCGTGCCAGTGGCTGCTGTAGCCGATATTGTTGCTACTTCTGCGGCGTTGGTCAGAACTTCTGCCAGTTTTGCAGATGTTCCTGCAAAGGATTGAGTGCCTGTAAAGGTGTTGTCAGCAGACGTTGAAAACCCGCTTGCTGGTGCTTGAAAGGTGGGGGCAACTCCCGAACCGTTTGAAGTTAGCACATGAGTCGCAGTCCCTACAGCAGTTGACGTTGGAACGGCCCCTGCACCACCACCAAGGACAACACCGTACTGTGCCAGCGCACCTGACGATGCCAATGTGCCAGATGCTGTGTAGGCCAGAACACCGCCAGAGGTTCCTGCTGTTAGGGCTGTACCCCCAGATGCCACCGGCAGAGCAGCACCGAGGGTTAGTGTGGCAAGGTAGTTCTCGGCAGTTATGATGTCTGTGCCGTTGCTGACTAGAGCTATCTTTGCTGCGGCTGGGATGGACACCCCGGTCTGGCTTGTGACCTTGAATGTGATGGCAGATGCGGTGTTGTTGAAAACAAAGTACATCTTTGTTTTGGTTGTAGGGACGTTGACTGTGCCCCCGCCCGTACCGTTAAGCTGGATGTAGATGCTCCGGGCTACCCCTGTCGTGCCGTCAGGGATGGTCAGTGTGTCTGAGCCTCCAGTGGCTGAAAATGCCTGATACCCCAACGCCTGATCAAGCATGTTGGTAATATTAGAGTTGACAGTTGTGCCCCAAGTACCCGACAACTCTCCCGTAGCGGGTAGGGCCAGAGCCAGATTTGTACTGTATGACGTTGCCATTAAATCCTCCTAAATCGTTGAAACAGCAGACCAACTTGCTGTCTGCGTGTTACCAATATCTTGCCAGTTTGGCGTTTGTGAAGTTCCCACATTCTGCCAACTAGGTGTTTGTGCATCATTTACATTCTGCCAGCTTGGTATTTGTGAACTACCCACATTCTGCCAGTTTGGGGTCTGGCTGTCATCTATCACCGACCAGAAAACCTTACCCACATTCCCGGCGTAGCCTTCTGCCTGTACTCCGGTTATTGCCGTTGCCCTGTTCGCCCCTACCGACCCAACAGCACCTGTAGCCGCACCTCCGGTTAATGCCTGCGATACCCCATATGTTACCGTACCTACATCCCCAGCGGCTGCAACTCCCGTTAAGGCAATTTGGCGATCCGCAAGGACTACAGTACCAACTGCGCCTGTAGCCCCAACCCCTGTTAACGCAAGACTCCTTGATGCAAGGGCTAATGTACCTACGGCCCCGGTAGCTGCAACTCCTGTAAGCGCAAAACTCCTTGCTGCCGTTACTGTTCCTACTGACCCGGTAGCCTGAACTCCACTCTCAACTGGGCTATTTGTCTCAGTAACATCTCCTGCCGCTCCAGCGGCTGCAACCCCTGTGAGAGCAAAACTTCTTGCGGCCAGCGATACAGTACCAACTGCACCTGTGGCTCCGACCCCTGTAAGCGCAAGACTTCTTGCAGCCAACGATACCGTGCCCACTGCCCCGGTAGCCTGAACTCCAGTTAGTGCAAAAGTTCTTCCTGCAACCGTTACTGTACCAACTGACCCTGTGGCTGCAACCCCTGTCAACGCAAGACTTCTTGCAGCGACTGCTACTGTTCCTACAGCCCCTGTGGCTGCAACGCCAGTAAGAGCTTTTGATATTCCAGTTGCTACTGTCCCAACCGCACCTGTGGCTTGGACTCCAGTTAGAGCCGTTGCTATCCCGCATGCTACAGTACCAACTGAACCTGTGGCTGCAACGCCTGTCAACGCAAGACTTCTTGCAGCGACCGCTACAGTACCTACTGAACCTGTGGCTTGAACCCCGCTCTCAACTGGGCTATTTGTCTCAGTAACATCTCCTACAGCCCCGGTAGCCTGAACCCCAGTCAATGCAAAGCTTCTTGCAGCAACAGCTACTGACCCAACTGCACCTGTGGCTTGAACGCCGGTAAGAGCCTTGGATATCCCAGTTGTTACCGACCCAACTGCGCCTGTAGCTGCAACTCCTGTAAGCGCCCTTGATATTCCGTATGCTACCGTTCCTACTGCGCCAGTAGCTTGAACCCCAGTCAGTGCAAGACTTCTTGCCGCAAGGGCTACAGTGCCTACGGCCCCGGTAGCTGACACCCCTGTAAGAGCCCTTGATATTCCGTATGCTACCGTCCCTACAGCACCTGTAGCTGCTACGCCGGTTAGTTCCTTACTCCTTGACGCAACTGTAGTACCAACAGCACCCGTAGCTGCTACGCCGGTTAATACTATCGTTGCTACAGTACCAACAGCACCCGTGGCTGCTACACCTGTCAACGCAAGACTTCTTGCAGCAAGGGCTACTGTGCCAACTGCCCCCGTGGCTGCTACACCTGTCAACGCAGACTGACTACCGCCCCAAGTGTTGCTGCTCCATGTACTGTCGCCCCATCCGGTTGCCATAGACCGGCCCCCTTAAAAACCTTATTAGGTTGTAGCCAAACGGAGCAACGCCAAAGTTGTGCTGTTTGTGGGCATGGTCAAGGTAAACGTGCCAGCAGTAATAGTTTGTGAACCAAACGTATGAACGCTAACAGCCGTATTGCCTTGAGTGGAGTTGTAGAGCAACACTGCATCAAACGCCGTAGCCAAAGTCACTGTGGTGTATGTGATGCTGGCCGAAGGCGTTACAAATGCAACTCCCGCAGTTGCAGAGCTATTGGTGGCTGTTGGGGCGGTTCCCATAGTTACTGCCACACCACCCGCCGTGTAGCCCGTACCTGAGACTTCATTGGTAGCACTGTATGCTGTAGTAGAAGCATTTACCGTAGCAGAGGCTAGATACAACGCCGCTTTAAACGAGTCAGCAGTAGGGGCTGTCAAACTTGTACGCGAAGTCAGCGTAATTGTTCCAAACTGGTGACCACCATTGAGCAGTTGCCCCATGAACGATGTGCACATCGATTGCGTATTTGCCATGATATTTCCTTAATCAAAAGATGCGGCTTCTGCCGCAGAACTTACATTGCTCTTGAGAGCTACATGCGCCGAACGATGCACAAGTTCTCCTGCCAACCAGTACTCAACCCAAGTTGTGTATTCATGGTTATTATCAACGAAGCCCTCTTTTTTCTCAAGCAAGGATTCGTCCATCAGACCTTTGGTGGTTGTGATCATGGTAGTCGTATTAGTGAGGTGGTGGATGAGTTGGTGGGCATCACAACAGTGAACGATGAGGTGGTGGTTTTGTCAGCGCCGAAGTCCAACACTGCCACCGATTTGTTGCTCTTGGTTAGATTGTAAATCAACGCACCCCGTGCTGTAAACGCACCTGTAGTCCAGACCACGTTGCTAAAGTTTACAAAAGCCGTAGTGCCTGTGACACTGACCGAGATGCCTGTCATCACCTGACCCGTAGCGGTGTAGCCTGTACCTGAAATCTCCCCGGTCGCTGTGTAAACGGTGGTAGCTGCCCCTATATCGGCATTGGCTGTGTACAGCGCCATATAGAAGGTGTCTGTGGAGAAATTATGCACCGCCTCAAGCAGTTGCTGCTTGAAGGATGTGGTCAGAGTTTGGGAAATGCTCATGTGACGGGAATCCTAGCCTGCCCACTGCGGTATGCGTCCTGACGCTCTAAACCATCACCCAGACGTTTAAGCTGCACCAATGACTCGCCAAACTTGGTGTTGTACAGCAGCACCATGTCCTGCTCACCCTTCATGTAGGTGTAGGCTTCAACTAGTGTTCCATACAGAAGAACTGGATCGTAGTTGTCACCGAGCCATGTGGTTCCCGTAGTATTGCCCGCCGTAGCTACAGGAATGGAAAACCCAGACCCTGTGCCCCCAATATTGGCGGCAAGCGCAGACATGGTGTCGCCCACCACAAAACCTGTGCCCCCATTGACTAGCGTAACAGATGTTACGCCGCCACCAGAAACAACAATACTTGCGGTAGCACCAGAACCAGAACCTCCCGTCAAACTCACATTGCTATATGTCCCCGTTGTGTAGGATGTTCCTGCTGTTATAGCGCCTAGTGTCAAAATAGGCCGTTGAATGATGGACTCAGGATAGTAGTAGTAATGAAGCTCCATGCTGTAGGCAGCATTAGGAGTTGGGCCGATGAGAAAAGACAGTTCTGTTGTGATGACACTCGACACAACCGCTGGGCCAAACAG
>Ga0315284_10010895_pt1 | contig 12953 bp, 18 predicted proteins | sample YL17G09_16_MG_FD_203696 | JGI IMG/M metagenome (GOLD analysis project Ga0315284, IMG submission 203696) | Sediment microbial communities from Yellowstone Lake, YNP, Wyoming, USA - YL17G09_16 | ecosystem: Environmental > Aquatic > Freshwater > Lake > Sediment | place: USA: Wyoming | collected... | reverse complement strand
AGAGTTTCATAGCACCCGTCGACATGCAGATTGGTGATAAGAAGGTCAATAAAGGTTCCTGGCTGGTGGCCGTGAAAGTTCTGGATTCGCAACTTTGGAACGACATCAAATCCGGGGTATTTAAGGCATTCTCTGTTGGTGGATGGGGTAAGCGTAGAAAAATTAACAAAATTGACTTGCAATGGAATAACGTGATAGGATAGTATTATCGTGAATGAAGACCCGAAGAAGAAAATCACCACACAACTGTTCGACCTTGGAGCCGAAGAGATATCCATCGTCGACAGAGGCGCGGTTGACGGGGAAAACTTCTTAATTTTGAAAGGAGAACATATGAAAGTGGAGGACCTCAAAAAGGTCGAGGAAGTCCTGAAGATGGAACTCCCCGACGAGAAGAAGGTCGATGAAGAACTCTCCAAGGTTGAAAAAATCGACGAGAGCCAGAAGTCGGCTGTCAAGGCTGCGCTGAAACTTCTCTTTGCTAACAAGGAGATTGTTCCGCCCAGCGTATTCGCACAACTTGGTGACCTAGTCGGTTACGGCTATCCCAAGAAAAGGGAGACGTACCCTGAAGATAAGGGGTACAATCCTGAGATGGAAAAAGTCAAGAAGGCTCTTGAAACGCTTCCCGAGGAAGTCAGGAAGAATGTCGAGAACCAGATGAAGGACTCCAAGGAGAAGGTCGAGAAGATGGAGAAGGAACTCAAGGGAATCAAGGATGAGGCCGCAAAGAAGGAGTTCATACAGAAGGCTGGAGCGTTCAAGAATGTAGGCAGTGCCGATGAACTTGGACTCATCTTGAAGGATGTCTCAGAGAAATGTCCTGAGAGTGCAACCAAACTTGAGGCCATTCTCAAAGCCACAAATGAACGAATCGAGAAGGGCGACCTGTTCAAGGAACAGGGGAGTTCAGGGTCCGGCACCGGCGATGCGTATGAGAAAATCGAGAAGATGGCAAAGGACCGGGCCGAGAAGGACAGAATATCCTTTGAGAAGGCCTACTCACTGATACTCAAGGAAAATCCGAAGCTCTACACAGAGCAGGAAAAAAAGGAATAGGGAGGAAATCATGGCAAATGAAGAGATACTCTCGGGCATCTCAATGAAAGCCAAGGTCGACCTGTCGTCAAGTCAGTACCTTTTCGTGAAGGTAAGTGGCGACATGGAAGTTGACCTGGCGGGCGATGGTGAGAATGCCATCGGCGTCCTCCAGGATAAACCCGTCCTGGGAGACTATGGAAACGTCGGGGTAATGGGTGTTTCCAAGGTCGTGGCAAGCGCAATAATAGCGGCAGGAGCCAAGGTGGCGTCCACAGCCGCAGGCAAAGCGGTCACAGCAGTAGCAACTAAGCATGTCCTCGGCCAAGCCCTTGAGGCAGCCGCAGCGGATGGTGAGATAATCTCCGTCCTTCTGTTGGCCAAACCAATCCTGGTATAGAGAAGGGAGATAGATATACTATGGGAAATCCCACAAAAGCAGACATTCACGTAAACAGGCCGCTGACGAATATCTCGATAGCGTACCTGCAGGACCAGAAAAACTTTGTTGCTGACAAAGTCTTCCCGATAGTCCCGGTTGATAAGGCGTCGGACCTCTACTACGAATACGACAAAGGCGATTTCTTCCGTTCGGATGCCAAAAGAAGGGCGCCAGGGACGGAGAGTGCTGGCTCAGGATTCAGGGTGTCTCCATCGGGTTCCTACAACTGCAGACAGCCATTGTCAGAACACATCGACGTATCAGACCAAGACAGGTCAAACCAGGACGAGGTAATTGACCTTGACAGGGACGCGACACTTCTGGTGACTCAGCGGATGCTCCTAAAGAGAGAAATGGAGTTCGCTGACAAGTTCTTCAAGGAAGGGATATGGAGCCATGACGTGGCCCCCGCAACCAAGTGGAACGTTGCTGCATCTGACCCAGTGAAGGACATCACCGATGAGATTGACACCATAGAAAACGGCACGGGGTTCAAACCAAACGTAATTCTGGCGTCGCCCAAGATATTCAGGACACTCAAGAACCACCCTGATGTGAAGGACAGGTACAAGTACACACAGAAGGGCATCGTCACCCAGGAAATGCTGGCCGAGATTTTCGAGGTCGAGAAGTTCCTGGTTCCAGGAGCCGTCAAAAATACAGCGAAAGAGGGCAAGACAGCATCCATGTCAAGGGTCTATGGAGACTACCTCCTTCTCTGTTATTCTGCACCATCACCTGGAATCATGATGCCATCGGCTGGATATATTTTCGCATGGAGAGGATATCTTGAAAATGCATACGGCGTGACAATGAAGAAGTTCCGGATGGAAGAGCTTGAATCAGATAGGGTTGAGGGTTCAATGGCCTTCGACCAGAAACTGACTGCTCAAAGCATGGGGACACTCTTCAAGACACTGATATAGAGCATAGTCTATAGGGCAACTACTGAGAGCCGGGTTCGGGTCACGGCGACCTGGTCCGGCTCTCATTTTATGGAGGTCTGATGTCCTGGTCATATTCAGGAAACCCTTCAAACAGTTTGATGGATGAGGTCAGATTCAATATAGGCGATACTGATGCCACCGACCCACAACTCACCAATGAGGAGATTGCATTCCTGCTTGACAGGAACGACGATAATACCCTTTGTGCATCGATAAGTGCAATACAGAATATCATGGCTAAGTTCTCCAGGTTATGTGACGAGACCACTGGCAGGGTCAGGGTTGCATTCGACCAGAGATTTGCACACTATAAGACGATGTATGATGAGCTGAAGAAACGACTGTCTGAAACATCTGACCTTGATGTGTATTCCGGAGGCATAAGTATATCGGACAAGGACACACTGAGGGAAGATACCGACGCCGTCCAGCCAGCATTTCAGATTGACCAATTCGACGAGCCAAACGATGCAGAAGACGAGCTTGAAGGATGAAAGGGCCGTCGATAATAGATAGAGATATTGGATTCAAGAAGTTCCAGGCCGAGATGTCAAAGGCAAAGGGCTCATATGTGACGGTGGGTGTGCATGAGAAGGACAATGAAACGTATGAGAATGGCCAGACTGTGTCACAAGTGGCGTACTTCAACGAATTCGGGACAAGGAACGTCCCCGAACGCTCTTTCCTCCGGTCAACGATAGACAAGGACAAGGAAGAGATAAGGGCCAAACAAGAGACGCTTTTCAACAAAGTGATGACATTCAAAACGTCGGTGCTGGATGCGCTAAACATGCTAGGTTTTGACATCATGCGACGGATGCAGAATACGATACGGGCATATGCATGGTTATATCCAGATAAGAGCAACGCACCGTCAACCATGGCTCACAAGAGAGGAAACAAACCTCTGATAGACAGTGGCAAGTTACTCAGGTCCATAAACTTCGAGGCGAAGGTGTCAAAATGGTAGTTCCGCTGATAAGAAGACGGGCATTGGTCGTGAGAAGGAAGACCGGCCACTATGTCAATGGACATTGGGTGCAGGATACAACATCAGATACCAACACGACGGGCTCCATACAGCCAGCCGACAAGGATGCAGTGGAGAAACTCCCGGAGGGCGATAGGTCGAAGAGGTCCATATCAGTATGGGGAGAGTTTGCTTTTTTGCTCGATGACCTGATACTTGTAGATGGCAGGACGTATGAAGTCCACTATATTGAGGATTTCACTGGAAGTGGCGTGGCATTACTTCACAGGGAGATAATAGCCGTGGAACTGGAGCACAGAGATGGCAGTCTATAGGCTCAATGAGGCGATAGAGAAGGCCATATATGATTGGGCCGTTGCGGCATCGGGACTGACCGTTGTATGGGACAAACCAGGGAAGGCATCACCAGCACTGCCATATGTTACGCTCAACCTCATGGCTCCCAGGTCTACAGGCCCGGCAGAGGAGCGATACAATAGCCTTGATACGTTTGAGTACCCGATGCGGAAAGCTATAACATTGAGCGTCAATGTATATGCTGAAAATGGGCATCTCAAGATAATGAATGACATAATCAACTCGCTGGAACTCGATACCAAACTGGTAATATTAAAGGCCGCTGGGATAGCAGTATGGACGATAGGCCAACCAATAGACTTGTCTGAGATAATGGAGACGAGCGCAGAATTTCGTGTGGCAGTCGACATTGTTCTGGCGTATACTGAAATGGTGACGGATGTTGTGGGTGAGATAGAGAAGGTCAGGGTTGAGAAGACTCCTCCTACTCCGACGTTCGTCGAGGATATAGAAACGTAATGAAAGGAGATTGACATACCATGGGAACAAAACTTGAAGACATTGTCGAGGTCGTCATCAGTCGGGAGACGGCACGTATCAGCACACAGTCATTTGGGATACCATTGATATTGGGGCCGTTCAGCCATAAGAGCGGACGGGTATATACATATGGAAGCCCCGAGGAAGTCTTGGAGGATGGATTCCTTGAATCAAGTGATGTTTACAAGGCCGCCTTGAAACTCTACAGCCAGGATGATGTATCTCCCGAAGAGTTCAAGGTTGGCAGGAAACTTGAGAATGTAAATGCAAAACAGACAATCACATTGTCGTTGACTCCAGACTCAGGGTCATTCAAGGTCAAGATTGGAGCCGATACGTCCGCTTTAATAAACTTTGATGATTCGGCAGTTGAAATCAAGGCAATTATTGAGGCTCTGGCTGGAGTAGCCGAAGGGACTGTTACCGGAACTCCTATTGCCAAGTTGATAACGATTGAATTTACTGGTGCCGACGCAGCCAAGAGTTTCGCTACCATAGTGATAGTTGATAACACGCTCAAGGCCGGACTCGTTGATGTATCAGCGGAAGTAACCGTGATTCAGTATGGTTCTGCAGTAGAGACATGGACAGCCGCACTTGCGGCAGTCAGGGCAATCGATGATGACTGGTTCTGCCTGATTTCCACGACACATACGAAGTCCGACATCCTGGCCCTTGCCGCCGTTATTGAAACCCTTGTGAAGATGTATGCAGCTGCAACACTCGATGCCAACGTGAAGACGGATGCCACAGATGATGTTGCAAGTGCTCTCAAAGTTCTGGGTTATGACAAGACATTCATCATATGGAGCGATGACGCAGCCAACTTCCCGGAAGGTGCATGGGTCGGAGGCAATCTTCCAAAGGACCCAGGTTCCGTGACATGGAAGTTCAAAACCCTCGGAGGAATAATACCCGATGTACTGACGACTGACGAAGTGACACATCTTAAGGCCAAGAACGCCAACTTCTACGAGACTGTTGGCGGAATGGGAGTTGTGACAGGAGAGGGTATAGTAGCCTCCGGAGAGTTCATAGATATCATGCATGGGTCCATGTGGTTGCAGACTAGGATGGCAGAAAGGGTATTCTCAAGGTTGGCAAGCACTGATAAGGTGCCTCTCACCAACGCAGGGATAGAACTCATAGCCACCGAAGTCAGGGCTCAACTCAACGAGGCCGATGATGCAACAGGAGTTGGACTGATACGCAAGGACACCATAGCCATGGATGTCCCTGACATATCCGACATCAGTAGTGCGGATAAGGCCCTTCGGTTCCTCAATGGGATAAAGTTCAGTGCCAACTTTGCTGGCGCGGTCCACAAGGTCAGGCTGGTTGGAAAACTTTCGGTATAATGGGAGGTAGACGATGAAGAATTATAATCCAAAAGAAGTAACACTCATCATAGGCGGACGGATAATCAAAAGTTGGAACACCGTAAGGGTGGCAATGGATGAGGATGAGTGGACATTCACTGCTGGGACCACAGGCGAGTCAACCAGGACGAAGAACGCCAACAAGTTGGGTTCGCTCGTAATAACATCACCTCAGGCATCCGAGGACAATGCATTCATGAGTGCATTCCAAGCATCGGGAACGCTCATACCGTGTTCGGTTGTCGATAAGAGTGGAACGTCGATACACGTCATGGCAAAGGGCACTGTAGTGAAGATGCCCGATGCCGAGTATGGCAAGGAAGCGGGAGAACGTGAGTGGACGGTCAAGGGTGACATTGAGACGAATCTGGTTGGGGGTAACATCGAATGAAGGAACCAGTTGAAAGAACGATAGACGGCAGGGTCTATACATTCTATAGAATGTCACCAATGAAGAGCGTCGAAATGATACCCAAAATTCTCAATCTCTTGGGTCCGGGGCTCGTCGAGGCGCTCAACTCAAAAGGGTTGGTAGGTGATGTGAATGTTGGGGCATTGGTAGGCGGACTGTTTGGAAAATTGGATAGCAATAATCTCAAGGACATAGTCAACGGGATGCTGGAGCAGGTACATGCCAAGGGAAAGGGAGAGGTCTCACAGCACTTTGATGAACTCTTCACTGGCGATGTGAAACATTTGTTCAAGGTAGTATTTGAGGCCATGAAGGTGGAGTACTCCTGTTTTTTCGTCGGATTGCCAGGGTTCGACGGAGTGATAAAAGCGTTTCGGGGTATGACCCAGGACCAATGAACATCTCGCCAATGGCGTGGAATTATATATGGCGGCCCATCCTGGCTGGAAAAACGACGCTATCCGAGATTGACAACCACTACACCCTCGATGATCTGGCCGACCTGAATGAGGCCATGGACATAGAAAACGAGATGGAGCGGTTCATGATGGAAAAAGTGAAGAAAGAGGCAAAGAGGAAATGACGCTAAGGGAACTTTTCGTCAAGATAGGGTTCCAGGTCGATGACAAGGCCCTGACCCAACTCAACTCAAGCATCGATACGTTCAAGTCGGGAGTCATAGGCGTGGGAGCGTCCATAGGAGTCGCTACGGCCAGCCTCTACGGTCTGGTGAAGACCACAGCCGATGCTGCGGACGGGGCGTGGAAGATGTCCCAGCGGGTTGGCATAGCGGTCGAGTCATTGCAATCGCTTGCATACGCAGCCAAACTTTCAGATGTAGATATCGACGAGTTGGGCATGGCTATATCATTCATGTCCAGGAATGCAACTGAGGCGATCGGTGGCTCGAAGGAGATGGCGGCCAACTTTGCTAAGATAGAAATACCTGTCCAGGCATTGAAGTCCATGAAGCCGGACGATTTGCTTAAGACCATAGCTAATAGGTTCGAGGTTCTGCAGGATGGTGGCCAGAAGACAACCATTGCCATGGAATTATTTGGACGTGCAGGAACGAGACTCATCCCCATGCTGAATCAGGGGGCGAAAGGAATCACGGCACTGCAGGTCAAGGCCAAGGCATTGGGTATAGTTTTTTCGGAGGAAGACGCCAAGGCCGCTGAGGAATTTAATGATTCAGTGTACACGCTCGGCAGGGCACTTGTCGGGCTCAGAAATATCGCAGGAATAAAATTTGTAGGAATGTTCAAAGATATAGCGGAGGCAATGACAAGTTGGCTGCTTGCAAATAGAGAATATCTAAGAACAAACATAACCGAGGCAGTTCGGGCACTGACTGACTACCTAGGTGCGATGCTAAAAGTAATCAAATCTGTAGGTGAGTCGCTATTTGGAATTATTCAAATATTTGGTGGTACAGAACGGGCTATCAAGTTGCTACTCGGGACTCTTTCTATATTATTTGCAGCAAAAATCTTGTATGGGATAGGAGCAATGACAATAGCTATATATGGTCTAGCTGCGGGATTCGCTGTTGCCAATGCTGCAGCACTGACCATCCCTCTATTGGTTGGTGCAGCAATCGCAGCCGTAGTATTGCTCATAGAAGATGTATTTTCATTTTTTCAGGGAAAGAAATCATTGACTGGTTACATCAAATCATTGATGAGAGACGAGTTGCCAAACCTGATGAAACTTCTGATCGGGACGTGGGACTTGCTCAAGTTTGTGATACTCGCCATACCGGACGCACTCAAGGAGGTATGGACGTGGATTACTGACATTTATGGATTTGTGTCAAAGTATTTGGCTCCGATATTTGAGTACTTGGGCGGGTTGTTGGGCAAGATATCATTGCCGGAAATGGCTGGAAAATTCGGCGAGAAATTATCGGAAATATTCGGAGGTGAAACAAAGAGGGAGGCTGAGATTCGGCAGACTCTTATGGGTCCGGTTCAGCCAACCCCATCCATGCAATCAAAATCAGTAGTGAACAACCAGAATATGAGAGTCAATGCTCCTGTAACGGTCAACGTTCCCCCAGGAACACCGCCTGAGGAGGCGGCGCAGGCAGCAAGAGATGGGGTCAGGGACGCATTTGACTCAATGTTGAGACAGGCTGCACTCGTTACTGAACCCGCTGTGGAGTGGTGATATGAACTTATTGAGTAGTATATTCGGAAAAGATAGAAGGCTTCAAATACAATACGAGGAGGCCGGACTGCTCGGAATAACAACGAAGGGCCTGTTGAAAGTTGACGTAACCAAGGCTGAGGGTCATGGATTTCAGGCACAGGCGACATCTCACGAGGTCGAGGAGGGCATGGATGTAGCGGACGCCATACTGAATAAGGGTCGTACACTCACCATAGAAGGACTTGTATCAGACGACCCTATTAACCTCCTCGGCTCATTGATAGGAGGTGCCGCCGGAGCTCTGGGCTCCAAGATTGGCGGTGCGGCTGGTGCGGTTACGACCGGAGTAACTGCCAAGATTGGCTCGGCTCTACTATCTGGTAGTTCCAAACCGTCAACTGATGCATTCAAGATTCTGGAGAAGATACATGAAGACAAACTTATTTTGACAATAACTACAAGCATGAAAGTTTATAATAACATGGTGATGGAGACTCTGGATGTACCAAGGTCATCTAGGAATGCCAATGCCCTAGAGTTCACGGCAGCGTTCAGGCAGATAAAGGTCGTGGAGAGCGAGTTGGTGCCGGTTCCGTTGCTTGCATTCGCGCCCAGCGTTGCAGCATCGGCCATGAGAAAAAGGAAACTTGGAAGCAAGACCCCCAACCTGGCCACCGGAAAATCCGCCGACCAAGGTTCGTCCCTTCTTGCATCCATTGCGGGGATATGATGCTTCAACTTCCGCTTAGAACAGACATTTGGAACTATGAGTTCAGGGCATCTTTGGATGGTTCGATATATGTCCTGGCATTCCGGTATAATGAGCGCAAAGGCCGATGGATAATGGATATCAAGGCCTCGGATAATGCATATCTAGTTATGGGCATCCCCATTCTTCTGGGCGTCGATTTGCTTGGGAAGTACGGAGATGAACGACTACCCCCGGGGAAGTTCATCTTGATAGACACGACTGGCCAGAATCTTGAGGCTGGAAAGACCGACCTGGGCGATAGGGTCATACTGCTCTACCAGGAGGCGACGTGAGTGTTCTGTTTGACAGGACTGCGGTTTTGACACTAGGAATCAAGGGACTTGTAGGTGCCAGAGTTGAGGGACTCAGAATATCATTTGAGATAGATAAGACATCGACATCAGACCAGAACTTTGCAAAAATAAAGATATGGAACCTGTCCGAGGAATCAAAGGCATACGTCACCATGAAGAATTCGGTCGTCATACTTGAGGTCGGGTACGGACCCGATACAGGGGAACTATTTAAGGGGGATATCACCAAGGCCTCAGTTCAGCGGCAGGGTCCGGACGTTATAACCGAGCTGGAGTGTGGCGACGGTCATTTGGCCCTCAAGAATGCCAAACTGGACAAAAGTTATATAAAAGGAACACCCATGAGGGTCGTATTCATGGACGCCATGGCAGCATTGAAACTTGAGGGTATATCAATATCGGAGTCGGGTCTGAAAATCAAGGACGAAGTGCTGCAGAATGGGTTCACCGCATCTGGACCAGTCAAGGGCATTCTTGACAACCTAGTGGCAAAGATGGGCAAGAAGTGGAGCATACAGGACAACGAATTTGTGATGCTCGACCTGGATGAGGACGTTGGCGGGGAGGCTGTTGTATTATCTCCTGACTCCGGACTGGTGGGAAACGTAGTGCAGGTCGACGGTGGTGTGCAATTCAAGGCTCTCATCCAGCCAGAATTAAAACCAGGGAAACTGGTCGAGTTGTGGACACGCGACATAGTCGCAACCCCATTCAAAATAGTCAAGGTGAAGTATCAGGGGGACACCCATGACAATCCATGGTATGCCAACTGTGAGGCGATTGACGTGGGAGGGATACTATGAAGACAACCCCTACACTGGCCGAGATGGTCCGAAATGCTGTATTGGCTCAACTATATGACCTTCACACGGCGCTGCCCGGAACGGTTCTGATATACAACCAGGCCGATGGTACTGCCACTGTACAACCCGGCATCATGAAAAAATATAAGTCGGACAGCGGGGGACTTCTATCAATAGCCGACCAACTCCTCAACACGAAACCGCTGCCGCCAATTCCGCATGTGCCTGTCTCGTGGTATGAGAACAGCCTGTCATCGTTCAAGTTCCCTTTGTTTCCAGGAGATACAGGGACGCTGATATTCCATGAACGTTCCATAGACAAATGGCTGGCTGGTGTTGGATTGCCAGTCTCTCCAGATGACAATAGGCATCACCACCTATCTGATGCCATGTTCATACCTGGACTATCCCCAAGCAGCAAGAGGGGAATGAGCCCTATGACAAATATGGAACTGAGACATGGGTTGATGACGATAGAACTGACTCCGCTGGGCGGGGTTAAAATAACGGGTCCTGTGACTGAGTTGGTATCAGTTATCTCCGCTATGTTGGGGCATGTGATAGGGCTCAAGGTTCTCGACCCAGTATCGGGATTATTGCCGCTCGACCCGACCACAATAGTGACCTTGACTGCTGACAAGGTGCTTCTAGACAGTTTCAAGGTGTGATGATATGATGGTTTTAAAATGGACATAAAACTTGATGATAATGGTGACATAGACACGTCCCGGCCAGACCTGCAGCACACGTCGGGTCTGGACGCCAAGATACAACACCTCAAACAGAGGCTTAGGATGTTCTTCGGGGAATGGTTCCTTGACCTGCGCAGGGGTGTCCCATATTTTCAATATATCCTCAAAAAGGACGCCGACCCCGTTGTGGTTGACGCCGTCCTGAAAAAGGAGATAATAGACACACCTGGGATTACTGAACTCAGGCAGTTTTCTCTGGACCTTGATGATAGGACCAGAGTCCTGACCGCGTCATTCAAGGCGCAGACTCAGGAAGGAGAAATAAACTTCGAGGAGGCATTGCCCTGATGGCTGACGAGTACGGGCTTCTTCCAACTGGGTTCGTTCCAAAAACATTGGCTGTGGTCAAAGAGGAGATTGAGCGCGACCTGAGAGCCGCACTTGGGAATGGCATCAACCTACTTCCCGAGGCCGTATATGGACAGATAGTCGGCATAACATCTGAGAGGGAGTCGAGCGTGTGGGAAATTGCGGAAGACGTATACCATTCGCAGTATCCTGACACGGCAGATGGCATCAGTCTGGATGGAGTTGCGTCATACTCCGGAATCAAGAGACTCAAGGCAACAAAATCCAAACAAGAAGGCCTGTTTCTTTTCGGAACTGAAGGAACGACTATTCCAAAAGGAACAATTGTTTCAGTTGAGGATAACCCGGACGCAAAATTCCAGACGCTTAATGAGGTCATATTAGCGGCCGGGGTCAATGCAATACAAAAACTCACGTTCTCATCGGTCCCTGCAAGCGGAAACTTCAAACTCAGATATATGGGTGAGACCACTACACCATTATTGTTCAGTGCATCAAATGACGACATAAAAAATGCTCTTAATGTTTTAATCCTATTATCGGGGATTTTGATGGCTGGTGACTATTCGGCAGGCAAATATGCGGAATTTGCAGGAGACGATGGCAAGCAGCCGCAGGACTTGCTTGAGGTAGTAGATAATACGCTCAAGAACGCAGGAATGGTCGATGTGGTCGTGACAGTAGAGACGACTACTCCGGGAGTTGCGCAGGGAACTGTTGATGCCGAGGCTTTTGAGACAGGACCGACCATAGCTCAGGCGTTCACGCTCAATTCCATAGTCACGCCAGTTGCTGGATTGAATAGGATAATCAACAAGTCTGATGCCAATGTCGGAAGGAATGTTGAGACCGATGCAGAACTCAGGATACGGCGCGAATTAACGATTCAGCGGGCTGGTGCCGGAACTATAGAGGCCATCTACGCCCGCCTTGTTGAACTTGAGGATGTTGAGGCGGCAATAGTATTCGAGAACGATGCGCAGGAGGAGATTGATGGCAGGCCACCCAAGTGCTTCGAGTGTGTTGTGCTGGGCGGTGATGATGATGTGATAGCACGGGCTATATGGGAAGCTAAGGACGCCGGAATAAAACCATTCGGTTCGGTTCCCATAACAATAGTGGACTCCCAAGGATTCACCCGTTACATCCGATTTTCAAGGCCAACCGTAAAACGCCTCTACCTGATACTTGACGTTGATAGACTTCCATCAGGTTTTCCCGATAATGGAGTGGCGCTTCTCAAACTGGCGGCTACAACACATGTCAATGACCTTGGAATAGGCACGGATGTTCTGGTCTATCCAAAACTCATGTCCGCATTCGCCGGGATTCCCGGGATAGAGGACCTTGGAATAAGAATAGGGCTCACATCTCCACCCACGACAGATGATAATATACCCATGGCAGCAAATGAAATATCGTCTCTCGATTCAACGGATATAACGGTGAACTTGATATGATAGAGCATGTAACCACACATGTCATAGATGGGTTGGCTAGACTTCTCCAACAGTACAAGGACAAACCGAAACTAAGGGCCCTTATCACAGCTAGTATAGCACCATTTCAGGGCATAGAGGATGCCCTGTGGGACCTCAATACCAAAAGGAACATTGACGCCGCCATAGGAATCCAGCTCGACCTGATTGGTACGATAGTGGTTCTCGACAGAGCACCGGGTCAGGGTGATGAAGATTATAGAAAAGACCTCAAGACAAAAATGCACATGAACGTGTCAGAGGGAGAACCCGAGAGAATAATAGAGGCATTCAGGTCGCTGACCGATGCTGACCTCGTATTCCTCATGGATGGCGCCAACGGAGA
>Ga0315284_10010894_pt1 | contig 12953 bp, 29 predicted proteins | sample YL17G09_16_MG_FD_203696 | JGI IMG/M metagenome (GOLD analysis project Ga0315284, IMG submission 203696) | Sediment microbial communities from Yellowstone Lake, YNP, Wyoming, USA - YL17G09_16 | ecosystem: Environmental > Aquatic > Freshwater > Lake > Sediment | place: USA: Wyoming | collected... | reverse complement strand
ATATATGACCAACAGAATATCTTTAAGTTGTTCTTTGGATAGGGTTGATAGGTCTTTTTTTGTCATGATGTTTTATTTTATATATTTTAAATAAGCTAATATTCCTCTGGTGTTATTCTTCATATCAGAATCTGTAATTATAGGTGTTATTGCAAATCCTTTAACAGCGATTTGAATTAAATTTTGCTCACGTAAATTTCCTAATAGCTCATTATATATTTGTATTGCCATATCCTTATATGAAGCGTTAAATTTGGTATAGAGCTTTGTACAAAAGCAACCTTGTTCGTCTTTATTAAAAACAATACTTATATTTATATCTTGTCCAGTGGACTTTAGTATATCAATAAAAGCTTGAGTCAATCTTTCTCCCATAGCATCAACAGACATTTCCTCAGAAGTAAATGATTCCTTTTCTTTTAAATATTCTTTTACGGTTAGGATTTTCATTATTTTTTTATTAAAGATTCCAATTTCAAAACCTCTTCTTCCCATCCGTCTTGGAAGTTTCCAAGTTCGTTCATTGCTTCAAGACCAATTTTTATACCTTCTTCCAATTCTTTTATTCGTTGTTCATTATCTTGTTGGGATTGATGATATCCAAGCACAAAACCATCTGTTAGACAAATGGCAGCTTCCAGCTCATAACCAACTTTGAGTTTATGTTCTTGAAACTTCTTGGCTTTTTCTTTTATGATTTCTTGTTCAGGTGTCATTTTTTCTCGTCAATATGTTTTTTTATTTTATCTGTTATTTCTTCTATGGCGAAGGATAGTATATTTAAAATTGAGATAAGAAGTGTCACCCAAGTAAAGAAATTATGTTGGTGTTCAATTTCCCAAGCAAAGAATAAGAAAAGTGCAATTCCGATTATAAGACCGATGTATTTCATAATTTATTAAGTGAAGTTAGTATTGAGTCAAGTGATGACATTAGTTTTTTTGGTTTGCCGTAGCTGTCCACATCTTTTCGAAATTGTTCTTTAACTCTTTCGATTTCTTTTTTTACATCTTCTTGGGAGTACATCTTTTTGTTTTTATGTTCATATCCTTCGATAAAACCATCAAAGTAACAATTCTGTCCCCATGATACGATTGGGCCAGATAGATTTTCTGCCTTAATTTTTTTGCAATTGGCGAATGCTTTTTCTTTTATGTGTTCAGGAGTCATAGGATTTTATATAGGAGCCTTCGGCTCATTTTTTAGATTCTAAAGATATAAAAAAATTATTTATTTTGCAACTCCATTTTTTATCGCATCATGAACTTGTTTAAATATTCCATTGGCAATACCTTTTTCAACCATTGCATCGTGGTCTCTGGAGAGCTTCCAGACTTTAACTTTCAGAATCTTTCCTGGAATTCTTTTTTGGTATTCTTGTGGGATGGGATAATTTTGAGCAGTTGAGCTATAGCCACCTTTGATGGTTCCTATATATGAGCTATACGAACCTGGATTGCTTCTTCCTGTGATATTATTTTGATATTGATTCATTTGATTTAACTTACCATGCCTGTCTTTAGAAGTTTACCAGAGTTCCAGTATCTTTCTTCTTTTTTTATCTTTTCTTTCATCTGGTTGTTTATTTTAAGCCACGTCTGTAAAGAAAAACATAATGTGGTTATTTTTGTTCAAAGATATAAAAAAATCTATTGTTTGCAAATTTTTCTTATCTTTGTCTTTATGGGAATATTGAAAATAAAGGACTGGTTTAAATATAAATCTGGAAAACAATTTATTATTGAAGAGGAAGATAATGGCGACTTTAGTTCTGAAATTATTAGAGTTACACGTATTGTTGACAAGGCTTCTTTTATTCGTGACCAAATTGTTTTATCTCGTTCTCATACAAATATTCAAGGAAAGGAATTTGACGTATTTGTGACCATAAATCAGTTTTTTAAAGATGAGATTAATGTTGAACTCAAATGTGAGGCTTGGGATTATCCACTTTCTAGAAGGATTGGTATAATTAATATAAACAATTTGAAAGAGTATTCTTTCAATATGTCTGAAAATTTGATTGTTGATATGGATATAAGTTTTAAAGAGCGTTATGGAAATATTAAAAGTTAAAGATTGGGTTAAATCCAAATCTGGAAAGCAATTTAAAACCATAATGATTGGAAAGCCATCTGGTGTGATAATTAAAGCTCAAAGAATTTCTGATTACAAGCTATTTGACCTTAACCAGTGTGTTCAAACTCGTAGTGTTTATATTGCTAATAATTTAAAAGTAATCCATGTATTCATTAATAAATTCATGTCAGACAACATTCACGTTGAGTTATATGTTGGTGTGAACGGTTTTCAATTTCATGCTAAAGAATTGGATTTTAAGGTGGAAATAAATAATATGGAAGCCATGGCAGAATTTATGGCTGCAGTCGTGGTTACAAAACTGACAGAAATAACTAAGTGAGCAAAATATTAAAAATAAAAGATTTTATAGCGTCCACCAAAGGCGGTCAATTCATTCCTATAGAATTTAATTATACAACCTTATATGAGAAGGAGCAGTATGATATAAAATCTGATATGGACATTTATAAAGTTCGCAGGCTTAAAGATGATGAAATATTTGTGTCTGATATAGATTGTCCTCTAGTTAAAATAACTTGGACTAGTGAAGACGGTTTTAAAATGAATAGGATTGTTTATATCGACCATTTTTATGATGATTTTATTCATGTGGAGCTTTGCGCCTGGACTTATAGTGATTGTTTTACTGTAACCGCTTCAATTGAGGAGCTGATTGAGATAAATGATTTGGATGATGATTTCTTAACAGGTATGCGTGATAGAGCAAGGATAGATTTTAAACAGAATGGTTATATTAGTTTTAAGAGTTAATTAAAATACGGTTAACAATTCTAATATCTCTCTATCACCGTCATTGGTTATTTTAACTTGACTTATATTAATTTTTAAAGAAGCAGCATTAGAGTCATTGCTCGCTAAGTCTACATGTATTAAATCTGTATATGCATAAACTATGCAAAGCTTTACATTAGGAACAATTGAGTTATACATAAATCTAAGTTTGAATTCTTGACCATCAGATAGTTTGCGTATTTTATGGCCGCCAATAAATTCAAACTTGGCTCTTTCTTTTCTTTGGAGCCAGGATTTTATATTTAGAATTTTCATTTTACAGCTGATAAAGAGCGCCTGCCTTCTTGTTTAATATTTTTTGCAGCATTTTCATCTCTATCATGATTTGTATGACACTGTGGACAATCCCACTCTCTATCGCTTAGGGTTAGATTTTCATTTTTGAATCCACATTCAGAGCAGAGTTTACTAGATGGAAATACTTTTGAAACTTGGTGTAATTCTTTTCCAGCAAATTTTGTTTTGTAGGTAAGCATTTCTTTAAACATTCCAGCTCCAATGTCAAGAATAGATTTATTTAATCCAGATTTAGCTTTTACGTTTTTTCCAGGATTTTCAACAGTCCCTTTTGAGCTTTTGGTAAGATTTGCCAATTTTAAATCTTCCATGTAAATCCTATCGTACTTATTTACGAGCTTAGAAGATTCATTGTGAAGAAAATCTTTTCTCTTATTAGAAATATATTCATGAAGATTTGCTATGGATTTTTTTAATTTTTCATGGTTGTTCGAGCCTTTTTTTGCTTTGGCTAATTTTTGCTGAAGTTTTTTCATATGTTCAGCTTGTTCAGACAAAAACTTAGGGTTGTCAATTTTCTCTCCATTGTCTAAAGTTAGAAAATGTTTTACTCCAATATCAATTCCAACTTCAGAGCGTATTAAGACTGGTTTAATATCTTTTTCTATTTCTGTCATTATAGAAACGTAATACTTACCATTTTCTCTTGAGATGGTCATTTGCTTTGGTTTTCCTTCTATATTTCTATGAATAACACATTCTATTGAAGTTTTTAGTTTTGGGATTTTTATTAAATTTTCTCCAACAGAAATTTTTTGTCTTGTCCTAAAACTTTGTTTAGAATCTCTTTTAGATTTAAATTTTGGAAATCCTCCGCCTTTAAAAAAATTTTGATAAGATTGAGATAAATTATCCATTTCAAATGCAAGAGCTAAAGAGTCAAAATTATTTAACCACGGAGAAGAAATTTTATAATATTTTAAATGATATGTTAATCCAAATGCAGAAAGATTGGATTTTGCCCCAAGTTCATAAAGCTGTTTTTCACAATCAAGACTAATGTTATATACATACCTACAAGCATTAAAGCAATTTTCTATATATTCTATCTGTGATTTTGTTGGATAAATTCTGAACTTGTAGGCTTTGTTTATTTTCATTATTTTTTGATTAAGTATATTCAATATAAAATTATCAACCGTTTTAATATATTATTATATAAAATAAGCTTCACCAGTGCGTTGTAAATACATTTCAAATTAAGGTCTCATACAACATTGAACAAATTAAAAAGAACAGAGATGACGTTGTAAACACCTTTCAAATTAAGGTCTCATACAACACTCAACCATTTGTTAACTCTCTAGCCGTGGTTGTAAATACTTTCTTCATTGTAAACATCTTTCAAATTAAGGCCTCATACAACTTTTAATGGTCAGTTGTGAGGAGACCGTGAGTTGTAAACACCTTTCAAATTAAGGTCTCATACAACAAATTGAGACAAACCTTTCCTACTTCACAGTTGCAAACACCTTTCAAATTAAGGTCTCATACAACACTAATCAGCAAATCCCATTTCGATAAAAAGTTGTAAACACCTTTCAAATTAAGGTCTCATACAACACTCAACCATTTGTTAACTCTCTAGCCGTGGTTGTAAATACCTTTCCAATTAAGGGGTCTCATACAATATATAAAAGCGACCAACAATTGTTTAAGACCAAAATTTCAAAGATTCTTGTCATCAACATTGTTTCTAATGAAACAACTCCGAACAATAAAATCGGACGTTACACCGCCCTATTATTTTTCAAATGTACAAATATTTTTTTGTTCGTGCAAATTTTTTTTTAATTAAATATTATATTTTTTTTTATCGTTTTTAAATATTCCAATCCAGCGAATGCTTCACGCTTTTCTTCAAGCCATTCACTAAATTCAGGAGTATCAAGATATAGTGGGTGTGGTATTCCAGTAACAGTAATAAATCTCTTTCCGAGAGTATCTTTCTTACCACGTCCTCTGTTGGTACCACGTCCTTTGGATTTAATAAATTGCTGTAAAAATTGATTAAATGCGTCCATATGTTTTTAATCTCTCATGGTGCTCCAACTTGAGCGTTTTGGAAGTTTTGTTTTATCTTCAATCAGCTTTAACTCTGTTCGGATGGTTGTCCATTCCGAGGCTTCGAATGATGTTTCAACTTGACCTTTCTCGAATAATTCATTAATATTATCTACAGACCACGTTCTCTTGCAGCTACTGACTGCTAAGTACACATCATTTTTACCATCAACCATAGGTAAAACCGTTCCTTGAACTGATGTATCAATGCATTCAGTATCTCCGCCACCAGGCCCACCGTCATATCCTCGCAAGTATTTTTCTTCTCTTAATTTTTGAACTGCTTCCATTACCTTTTTGCTAGGTTCGACCTGACCAGGAATCTCTTCAACGTGTTCACGGTCTACCCACAAATTACCTTCTTCATATCTCTTACCTACATATAATACTAACTGAGTCCTATTAACTATTTCGTGTAGATACATTTCCTTACCAGCGTGACCACTTGCTCTTCTTATTTCATAATCGTCACGTGAATATTTTTCTCTATCCTTATCTAAAAGTTTATCAAACCATTCTTTTGATTTGATTTTATATTTTCTTCCTATTACAAGGTCATTTAATTCTGTATTCATGATTTTGTTTTTATAAAATTTTAAATATTGTATTTATCGCCTTCGACAAATATTTTTCCTTTATATTCTTTTTTCTCTTCGTAAAAATCTCTACCAATGTAATATTCTTTCATCTTATCAAATAACTCAAACTCAACATCAGCCTCATAAAATAATGCCGCAAACCAATCTCCGTTTACAGCGTGAAACATTACTTCAATTACTTCTTTGCTATGCTTAGAAGCTGTTAAATCAATTATTAGCATTTATATTTTAATTTCCTCTAATTTAACGAAAAAATTTAATTCAACAAATGAGTCATTGCTTTCTATTATTACAATCTTATCCATTGCCAATGGCATATGAAACATTACTCCTTGTTCATTGTCCTTAATATCTCCTGGATTACAATAAGGAAGAGATAGTCTTACGGAATAAATTCCTTTATCAAGAAGGAATTCTGTCCCTTGTACTTCATTGCTATTTTTATTATCTACATAAGGAATTATTTTCGAATTGCTCACAATGCTATCTTCATGAATAATTTTAATATCATGAAATATCGTTGCAGATAATACTGGCAAGTTTGTGTTTATTCGTAATTTTCCCATATGCTTTATGCTCTAGATAATTTACCAAAATGATAATCCAATTTAAAAGACTTATGAGCTGGCTCCAATTTTAAAGCTCTATCAACATCTTCTTTTGTCGAAGGGTTGTTAGATAAGTTTAAGCTATTTAAATTTTCTTCCAACTTTATCAATTTATAAAAATCATGGTCACATAAAGCAAAAATATTAACTGTATGTTCCAATGGTCTTTTTGTAATAGCACAAAGTTCTTCCAGTCTTTCTTTAACAAGGCTTTTAACCCAATCAATATAACTTTTCCAATCTTCTTCAGAGTGAGACCAAACCATTTCAATATAGAGACCAGAATGAATTCCAATAACTCCGTATTGGTCTGTAGTGTTAACATCTATCATCCCAAGGTCAATGATTTCCTTGAGTCTGTTTTTTGTTCTTTCTTTTTTGTCACTATCTGTGTATCTAATGACGTTTTCTATATCTATTTTCATTCTTAATCTCTTTTCAATATTATGTTTGTAAACCATCCTTCTTCATCTGCTACAACTTCAATATCTTCAGGCTTGGTTGAGTAGTGCGAACAATCACAATCCCACAAAGATGTTCCAACTCCTTTTTTGAAATCTTTCATGTTCTCTTCAGTTATATTAAGCAACTGGAAATGACACTCAATTGTTTTTGGTAAGTATTTTTCCTCAAGCATTTCATGATAGGCTCTTAAAGCCTTCCATTCTGATTCTGATGACTTATCATCATCGTCTCTACTTTCCATTCTCTTTTTATACCAAACATCATCCAATCGTCTGCATTCGTCTCCTTCGCCACATGTTACAGATATGTTCTTTCTTGTTTTGATTCCATCAACACTAAGTGTTGGCAAATATTTATGCACAATCTCTTCTCCAATATAGAATCCGAGTTGGTACGCAAGAGTCCACGAGGCTCTTCTAGCAAGACAACGTTTTTTTACATCGTCTTTTTGCTTTTGGGTAAGCCTTGGAAGGCCTCTAACTTTATTTTTCTTTTCTGCCATTAATTTTTTCTATAACCAATTTCAAATCTACCATTCTTTCCTATGTCCTCCTTACCTAAACCAGAATATCCAAAGTAGAATAAGTTCTCCTTATTGTTATCATCATAAATAAAATACCACTCATCACTCTCGTCTACCATCCATTTAAAAAGAATTCCACTTGGTGCACTTCCTATTCCTTCAGATGAGTGTGATATGTCAAAATTTCTGGTATCTATTACTGTATGCGACTGCACTATGGTACCAGTTCTGTAATCCATATAATTAATAGTAAACCTTGGATTTCTAACCGCATTCTCATAAAACCTACCAATGAAATTGTTTTTATACTTTCCGCCATATCCATCATCTGGCAATTCGCCTCTTCCTAATGGGTCTCTTAAATCTCCATAAGTCCACAGCCAATATAAAAACATACCTTTTCGTTGCACTATAAGTTTGGCATCTTTTATTTTGTTTTCAACAACCAATTTATGAACTGCTTGCCATGATGTTCCTTCATATAACGTATTGGTTATTTTTTTTCTAAAAATATACCATATCGGATATATTAATGGCGCACTTATGCCACCCCAAATTTGATTGAATGTTAATCTAATTGTTTTATTAATAGCCCTTCTTTTTTTCGCTCTAACATCCTCACTAGATGGCTTATAATCCATTCTAAGGATTTTTATAAATTGCCTAACCTCTTTTAATTTTATGCGTGTGTCCATATTATTTTAATTTTTTCTTGAGGTTATAATGTTTGTTTATCTTTTCTTTTAGTTCAGCAAAGTTCTTGCAGTCTATTGATAAAAGAGTAATGACCTTACGTGCCTCCCATGAAGAAATAAATGTAGATTCTCTATGCGGTTTAAACATCCGATGGGCTAAATTTTCAATGCTGTGTTTTTTAGACCAGTCAACAGCCGTTCTAGGAAAAGACTTTCCAAGAAACATAACAGCTTCATATTCTTTGGTCTTCTTGAATTTCTCAACAGCTTCTTGTTCTCTTTTTTTATTGCCAAGAGAAATTTCTCTCATTTCGACTCTGTTTCGAGAATTTACCTCTCTTTCAATAAGGCCAAAAACTGCATCTAATTGTTCTTTTGATAATTTCATACGTTTGCTTTTTCTAATTCAGATAACCAAGATAATCTATTTTCACTGGACTTTATTGGGTTTGGAAATGTTTTTATGTCTGATGGTAATTCTTTTAGTTTATCTTGCACTTCCTGCAGGTTTTCAGACCTGTCAGTGGAGTGAATAACAAATAAGGCTGAATCATCTGCATCAGGAGTAAGAATGGCTATAAAGCCTTTAAATTGCTTTTTTTGATTTTCTATGATGTATGCTACTTTATCCATTTTATTTAATGGTTTGTTCCTAATGAATTATAAGCGGCATCAATGGCAAGTCCTTGGTCAATCCATCCGAATACATCCACATTTAAAGAGGTAAGGTAATCAATGATTTTAGCATCCAATTGAATGCTTTCGAATGCTGTACGTTTAATATTTTCGTTTGGCCAGAGTTTATTCAGGCCCTCAACTTCATGACGTGATAGACTTTCAAATTTTCTCAAAACTAACTTTATCAGTCCAGGATTATAGTTTATTCTTTCGCTGATTATCATGTTCAAGCTGACATCAATACCTTCAATTGTTGATGGGACTGGCTGTTCTGTATCAAAGATATAACACGGACAACCCATAAAAAATCTGAAGTCAGTAGCTTTTAGTTTATGTTCCATATTGCTTTATACGTATAAATTTAGAAAAAGTTTCTTTTTTTACAAACCAACCATTTGGTTCCATCTCGCCATTGATATTTTGATATAAGCAGTTGGATTTAATCCATAAGAGCCAAAGCTATAACCGTCATTTGCTTCAACAAGTAAGGTTTTGCCAGTATCTGTAACTCCAAAATCAATTACATATCCATCTGGTGCCGACTTATAATTTTTGATTGTCTCTTCTATAAAACCAAAGTCTGGAACCACATTCCACTTACCTGAATAACTCCTGCAATCATAAATTTCTCCATTGGCTACAAAAACTCTGAACTCAGCTATAAATTTTACAACGGATGACGCAATCAAATCTTGTTCATCACCAGCTAAATCTAATTGAGAAAGATAAGATAATTCATCTGGAGATGAAACAATCATTCCAACGAATAACTTTGCTTTTCTTGGCTTAACGAACAAAGGAAATTTTCCGTTTTCCATCAAATACCCAAGAGTGTTAAACTGGATATCTCTTCCTGTGTATGGAACCAACTCCTCAGGTATATCAAGCGGTTCTGGTGGCTTTATTCCTATTTGTGTTAAGGCATATCTTATAGCTGTGATGCCACCGAAAACAGGAGTGTTTTTGGTTATATCAAGAGTGGCGATGTCAGCTAGTTCAAATTTTACACATTTAATTTCGAGTTGTTCACAACCTATAAAAGCAACAAACGTTGCTTCAGTTGCAAATTCTCCTTTATAAGTTTGAAAAAATGCTGTGTCGATGTTATATTGATTTTTCATTTTTTTTATTTTGTAAGATGATTGCCAAGGTGTTTAGCAAAATCGAACATTGACACTTGGTTCTTTCCGCTGAAAATTGGTTTTAATTTTTCATCAGCATTAATCATGCGTCTATTTTTGGTATCTTGCAATTTATGTTCTTTGATGTAGTTCCAAAGTATTTTGACCACATCTGTGCGTTTAATTTTTTCGCTGCTTTCTAATATGACAGAAAGAGCTTCGCTTGGAGTGTAAAATTCTTCTACATATGGTTTGCGTTCTTGTCCTTCCTCATCTTCGTCATCATCACATTCACAAGGAGGGTTTTCTGCCTTATATTCATCAACAAGCATTTCGCCATATTTCTCAATGAGTGGTGTCATGGCAGGATTATAATCTGCTGACTGTTTAATTACATTTAACCATTCGCTTGCTTTCATATTGTTATTTTATCTATTGTAAATATTTTTTGTTCTAACAACCACTCAGTCATTTCTTCAGCCATAACTTTAAATTCCTTTTGAGCTTTATTTACGGCAATGTTCCAGTTATTGTGTTTTTTAAATTATCCATTTGTTTTTAATGTTACAGTCCAACCTTCTTTGATTACGCCATCACTTACCAAATCAATGTCAAGAAAGGTTTCTAACCCATCTTTAATTAGTTCAGCTGTGTCATCACCATGGCCTTTATAACCAAGTGAATCATCGAATTCTATTTCAAGAGTTATTTTTTTCATGATTGTAAAGGTATAAAATTTTTTTTAATTCGCAATTCTTTTTTAAGGGCTGCCAGGGTGATGGCTTCACATTCTATATCCAAGTGAGCCATAATGTGATTTGCGTGTCTTAGAGTGACTCTTTTGGCCATATTCAGGTGCATAAATTGCATATCCTCTCTACCAGTGTAGAAAAGTAGTTTATTGTTTGTTTGTCTGATGAAATGTTCTGCTGCAATTCCTACCACTTCTTTGTAATAAGCCTCATTGACGATGATGCTCTTATGTGCAGGTTTTTTTTGTATTATATTCCACCAAGGTGCAGTTTCTAAAAGCTCAATGGCCTTTGTTCGAACCTTCTCAAGTTTTAGGATTGACTTGGGTGTTATTTTTTTATGGCGACATTCGCCTTCATAGCACATGCACATTGTTTATTTCATTTTTTTATTCAAAATCACAATATTCTCTCCATTTATAAAAACAAGAAGAGCACAAAGGCGGACAATCTATTTCTCCATCACATATACCAACTTTATTCATGTGTAAGCTATCAGAATATTGATAACAATTTTTAGACTTATAAGGCCATCTACTCTTACATTTACCGCTGGGTGCTATTTCACCTGAAGGATTAACATTTGGCCCTATGCCTTCATATTTCATCCACTTCCATTCATCAATTTTGCTAAACTTTTTTCTTTGTTCTTTTGTTATATGTGGTTTATCCCACACTGTATCTTTTTCACGTTTTAATTTACCATGACTGATATCCCAAGCCATTTGTTTTAGTTCATTAAAATAAGGTATTTCTTCTTGATAACTCATAATATCTTATATTTAATAGCAATTATCGTATAGTGGATGCGGAGAAAACTTACGGTCATGTCCATATACATTTGACAATATAATTGACCTATTACCTACATCAAGATAATTAATAAACGTAAATAGATTATTCATCTTTTTAAATTGGTACCAAAGATGTTTACCAAGTTGTTCTTCAAACAAAAAAATAAACAACTTCTCATTCGCTTTGTTTCCAAAATCAACAAGCAATTGCAAGTCTCCATAAAGCTTGTTTATTTCTTTTTGTTTTTCTTCTGGCAACTCAGAAAATTTTAGTTTTTTTGAAGTGGATTGTTCCATAATTTATTTCCATTAGATTTATAAATATAATCCCACAACTGAGCATAATCTACTGCTCTATGTATGTATTGTTTACCATCAAGAACCCAAGCAGCCATGGCACAATCTTGGTCTATGACCTCTCCAGTCCTATCAAATATTATTTGTACAATTTTATCCTTGGCTCTCTCATCTGTCAAAAGATAAACTGTTTCAATTGTTTTATCTCCAACAAAAGCATATTCAGAAATGCACCTATATTCATATTTAAGAATTCCTTTCATGAATGCCTCAGCTTGATTCTGTCTATTAAAACACATTGGAGAACCGAATTTATCTTTCATGAACGCCCACCATAAAAAACCGAACAAGCGCTTCTTGATGTATATGGCAACAGCACCATCAAAGTTTGATGTTCTGATATATTTATACTTTCCTATTCGACCTTCCTGGAAGGAATATTTTCTTTCTCCTGTCATTTTTTATTTATAATTTCTTTTGATTTTTATACTAAATAACAATCCTCTGCAAATGCTGTTACACACTCATCTTTTTGTACGCTCAATTCAGTACTTATGTATAATAAATCGTCTTCTATATGACAAACATACAATTTTAAATCACTTCTATAAATAGAATCTGGCGCTTTTATTTCATCACCTATTTTTACTTCTACCTCTATTGTTTTTTTTACTAAAGTCATAATTTTTAATTTAATTCTTTAAATTCTAATTCATCAAAATTTTCAACCGTCCAGCTGCAGCTCATTCCACCTTCTGAATTTGATTTACCATATATTTCAAGGATACGATTCTTAAATTTGTCTCCATGTATTTCATCCAGTGTGTTTTTTTCAAATGAGGCCCCATACTCTTTAAGTATCTTCCTTGCTTTCGGAGTGTCTGAATCTAGTAACACTATTAGAGTATTATTAGAATACTCTTGGACGGTAAATTGAAACATATACCCATCAATTATAGCATCTACTTGACCATGCTCAACTACGCCTACTGCATGTGCCTGGACTGGCTCTATATCATAAATGTCTTTTATAATTTCTTTTTTTTTCATTTTTTAAAATAACTGAATGGCTGGAACAACAATGTGAAGTCCATAATTAGTTTTAACTTTATCTTTTAAAAATTTTTTTGCAGATTCTTCTGTCTCAAATACTTTTGCTGAACTC
>Ga0315284_10010892_pt1 | contig 12955 bp, 13 predicted proteins | sample YL17G09_16_MG_FD_203696 | JGI IMG/M metagenome (GOLD analysis project Ga0315284, IMG submission 203696) | Sediment microbial communities from Yellowstone Lake, YNP, Wyoming, USA - YL17G09_16 | ecosystem: Environmental > Aquatic > Freshwater > Lake > Sediment | place: USA: Wyoming | collected... | reverse complement strand
CTTGACACTCAGACCCAGTTCTAAAGCGATTTGCTTTGCAGAGTTGCCCTCTGTCAGAAGTTGCAGGATTTGGTTTTCTCTCGGTGTAAGGGTTTTACTATCACTGTCAACAATACCAAAAACACTGTCTTTTGTAATACCTTCCAGGACCATGGTTGCAATCTGAGGGCTCAAATATGACTGGCCGGCAACAATAACTTTAATAGCATGGACTAAATCATCAAATACACACTCTTTGAGCATATACCCCGATACGCCTGCCCTGACCATATCCAGCACAAACTCTCTTTTGGCATGCACGGACAGTGCTAAGACCTTAATATTCGGCAGTTCGCTTTTAATAGTTACCGACTTTACAATGTCAATGAGCTTTTATATAAAAATTTAAAAATTAATGCGATTTTTTTTGCAAAATTTCTGAAAACAGCTATGCTTAATGTGTTGTGCGGGTTTTTTGCAGCAACCTTGATTTTTAGCTCAAGGATGAAGGCGTCTTGTTAAACTGAGATATTTTCTGGCAGTTAGCACCCTAATTTTTAGACTAAAAACTGCGTTATTAAAAACTCATACAATACGTTATGCTTAGCTTCCTTTAAAAGAACATACTTTAAAACTAATTAAAACGTTAACTATCGAGGTTTTCTATGGCCAATGCAAAAAAGTATTATGGTTTTTTTATTTTGGCGATTCGCGCTTTTGTTCTTCTTTCCATCATATGTATTATTATCGGTTGTTCGCCAAAAAAAGATGAAACAAACGCCGAGAAATCCAGTCCTGCCAAAACCGATTATAATACCTCTTCAGCAGACAAGGATGCTCAAGAGCCCGAACCGCCCACTTTACCATTGCCTGACGCCAAACAAGCAGCAGATACCAATCAAGCTGATATCAGTCAAACAGAAACCAGCCAAACAGTAAAAGAAATCGATGAGCCCTGCGAAGTCAGAATATCCACCGATACTGTGCTGAACGAATTTAACAGAACAAGCAACGGTGAAAGAAAGGTTGAACTTTTGCAGTCTTTATCTGATATGGCGTTCGACCGGGACCCCTGTGTAATCGGCGTAGTTCAGAGAGCAGTGGTAGAGAAGGATGCCAACGTGGCTCTGGCGGCGATTGAGTTATTACAGGGATATGAAAGCCCGGAAGTTCTGCCTGCAATAACTAAGGCAATGGCACATCAGGATGAGGATGTCAGGCAGGCAGCAGTGAATCTTCTTTTAGACATTAACGACCCACAGACAGGCGATTTGCTTGCCGCAGCACTGTCAGATAAATCGGAAGATATACGAAATTCTACTCTCGACATAACCAAATATAAGGACAATCAGATTCAATTCAAGGTGCTCGAAACGGCAATCTCCAGTCCATTCAGCGACGTAAAGGAAAATTCTATCTTTATGTTGGAGTACATCGGAGAACATCACGCCATGGATATTTTGATAGAAGCCCTGCGGGACACGGACACTGAATTCCGCGAAAGAGTTGCTTCTGCTATTAGTACGCTGATTGATAAGGAATTTGAATCGTATAAAGAAGCAAAAACCTGGTGGGAGAAAAACAAGGGCAAGTATGATGAGGATTTATCCTTGATAGAGGAGGAACAAAAAACTCAAAGCAATTAAGTATGGCAGTCTTCCACCGGCTATAAAATCCTGTAATTACAAATTGCGTCTGATTGCCACGGCGGCTACCTGTGCGATAATATCTAATTCCGCAGATTCTTTCTTATAACAGCGGCAGCACAGGCATCCCGGGCGAAATTACCGGTGCCGACTGTCAGTATAATCTGCACGCTTTTGACGCATTGCAGCCCTGACTCATTGATGCCGGTTTTTTTTTCAAATGCAACCGAGCTTATGCCTTCACAAAGAATATGTTCTGTGCCGTTTTTAACAAGGTAAAGTTTCCCTTCGGCCTGGTCGAAACGATATGTAATCTCATCCCCTTCTGCTGTAATCATAGTGCACTGGTTGTTCGGCTCTGCTGAGGGCTCACAAACATCGGCTGCACATCGCAAATCGGCGGTTATTCTCGAAAGCGCCTGATTGGCCTTTATAATCGAATCTGATATACCCTTGTTTGCCTCATAATTTGCAACACACGCATCAAATGCAATCGCAACAGCAGTCAGAATGACTCCGACTACTGCAAGGCAAATAAGCATTTCAACAAGCGTAAAAGCCGATTTTAATTTACAGGGTTTCATGTTTTTTCAATCAGCGCTTCTTATCCAGCTTGAATTCATAATTTCCGCATTATCGTAACGTATCCCTATTGTTACACGTATAAAATTACTGCTTGCATCTGCCTGTTGAAAATCACTGTCGCTTACATTTTTAACTTCGACAACCTGGCTATAGTCTGAAAAATTTGTTAATTCTCTTCCATTGCTGTCTTGGGGAGGGTTGAATGTCCCGTTTAAATTGTACAGTTCACCGTAAGATAGAAGTGCCGTACGTTCACGAATCTGTTCGATGAGAAATTCTGCCGTCGAAAGCTGTGCCGCATGGGTCGTTGCCTGTGTGAAAGCTATGTTTGAGGCCACGATAGCCGCCATAGCCAGCCCAAGCAGAACCACCGCTATCAGAATCTCAATAAGCGTAAATCCATTTCTGAAACTTTTAAATCCTGATATCATTCTATTATTCTTCAATTTTTTTCAACGTCCCATCATCGTTGACATTTTGAATATCGGCAGCATGATAGCCATAGCGATAAATCCTACTATTGCACCCATTATTACAATCATAATCGGTTCAATCATGCTTGTTACCAGCCTGATGGTGCTCTTTAGCTGCCTGGAGTAGAATTCGCTGACATCTTCAAGAACCTGTCCGAGGTTTCCTGATTCTTCGCCGCTTCGAATCATCTGTATTGCACCGCTCGGCAGCAGCGGCTTTGGCCCGAAACTTTGCGCAATTTTTTTACCCTGCTTGACCGACTTGTGCGCTGCATACCACATTGTTTTGTAATGTATATTTCCGCTGACCTGGGCGGTAATTACGAGCGTATCGAGAATCGGCACGCCTGCTTTAACGAGTACGCCCATCGCATGAAGCGAGCGTGCGATATAAAGGCTGTTGCACAGCGTCTTCATCAGGGGCATTACAAGTTTCGCCTTGTCCCACCAGAATCGCCCGACTTTTGTAGTAATCCCGAAAGTAAAACCGCCAATCAGAACGGCCAGGCCGGCAAGAACGCCCGGCCAGTAATGTTTCAAAAAGCCGCTAATCGCCAGTATCATAATAGTCGGTTTCGGCAGTAAATGTTCCTTGCCTGCGAAAATCTGCGTAAATTTGGGCAATACAAAAATAAGCAGAAAGGTTGTGCACGACACAGCCATAAATGCGATGATGGCGGGATATACCATTGCGCCGATAACCTGCGAGCGGGTCTGAAGTTCCTGGTCGATATAATCCACCAGTTTACGAAGCATCATGCTCAGCGAACCGCTCAATTCCGCAGCGGCAATCATATTTACATAGAGATGTTCGAACACATCAGGATATTTTGCAAGCGCCTGCGAAAAGCTTTCGCCTGCTTCTATTCTGTTTTTTAAGTCGAAAATGATTCTCCTGAATTTCTTATTCTCGACCTGCACCGCGATTGACTCCATCGCTTCAGGCAGAGCGATACCGGCTTTAACCATTACCGCCAGTTGATTGGTAAAGTTCAGAACGTCCTTGCGAGAAGGCCCCAGCTCAACGCTGAACCCTGATATCCGCTTAAGAGGCATCTGTTTGGGAGCATTGGGAATTCGGCTTTCCGGTGCCGATGTCTTTTCTGCTTGTCTCTCTACAGCCTGCATAACTTTATCCTTTGTCTGGTTTCAAGTTCTGCTGATTTTTCAGAAAGGTTGCGCGATTCTCGGCCACCAGCAGTTTATCCATCTTCTGTGGATGAGTCGAGCAGCCTATGGCATCATTCCTGTCGATAAAACCCTTGAAATATATCTCAACGATGCTGGTATCCATATCCTGCATCCCGATTTTACGCGATGTGGTGATGATATTCGGAATTTCGTAGATTCTGTTTTCTCTGATGCAGTTTCGCACCGCCGAATTGCACAGCAGTATCTCGACTGCCGGCACCATTCCGGGCTGGTCGATTCTTTTAAAAAGCGTCTGTGAAATAACCGCCTGCAGCGTGTTTGCAAGCATTGTGCGAATCTGGTTCTGCTGCTGAGCGGGATAAATATCTATTATACGTTCAACCGTTTGTGCGGCATTTATAGTATGCAGTGTGCTCAATACCAGATGTCCGGTCTCGGCAGCGGTAATGGTAGCGCCTGTCGTTTCGAGGTCTCGCATTTCGCCTACGAGTATTACCTGCGGGTCCTGCCTGAGTGCATGTTTGAGTCCCGATGCAAAATCGGTGCAGTCAGAACCGATTTCCCGTTGTTCAATCATTGACAGATTATTTTCAAAGGCATATTCAACGGGGTCTTCAAGAGTGATTATTCTTTTTCGCCAGCTGGAGTTTATCAAGCCTATCATTGCCGCAAGCGTTGTAGTTTTTCCGCTTCCCGTATGTCCCGTAACCAGAACCAGCCCTCTCGGCTGCACAGCCAGGTCTGCAACAATAGCCGGCAGATTCAGCTGGCTTAAATACGGTATCTGATTCGGTATAAGTCTGAATGAAAGAGCGATTGAGTCTTTCTGATAATGCGCATGAGCTCTGAACCTGTTTCCGTCTTCGAGGGCTGTTGAAAAATCATAGTCGCGTTTTTTTTCAAAGGTTTCAAATTTCCCGGCGCCTATCATCTCAAGCAGCATCTTTTTGACTTTTTCATCGCCGAGCGGCCCGGTCTCCATAGTTACAAGTTCCGTATTAATTCTCATAACGGCAGGCAGACCGACATTGATATGCACATCGCTTGCCCCGGCCTGTATGGCAGCACCGAGTAACTGTTTTACATCTGATTTTTCACCGGTTGTATCGGTTACTGTGCTTGCGTTACTTTTAATTCCACTGCTCACAACATCGCCTTTCATTGGTTTCATTTATTATCGGCCGAATCCTGCTCCGGCTTCTGTTCGTAGGCCTCCGTTACGCGAAGAACCTCATCGAGGGTTGTAATACCTTGTCCGACTTTTTCCATACCGTCCTTGTACAGTGTCGCTGCTCCGGTCTTTTCAAAAGCGGCTTTTATACAGTTGGCCGAGCAATCCTGGTTTATTATGTCCTTGAAGTAGTCGTTTACTATCAGTAATTCGTATATTCCTATTCTGCCGAAATATCCGCTGTTTCTGCATTCATCGCAGCCTTTGCCGTGGAACAATCTTTCCGGCTGAATTTCAGCCTGAGCAACGCGCTTTTTGAGATTATCGGGCACCTTACAAGGCTCTTTGCAGTTCGGGCATATCTTTCGAACCAGTCTTTGTGCCAGAACGGCATTTAACGATGCTGATATCAGGTAAGGTTCTACGCCGACATTTACAAGTCTCGCGACGGAGCTTGACGCATCATTTGTGTGCAAAGTGGAAAGCACAAGATGTCCTGTAAGTGCTGCCTGCACGGCAATGCGTGCCGTCTCGGCATCTCTGATTTCGCCGACCATTATGATATCAGGGTCCTGCCGAAGAAGGCTTCTCAGTGCCGCGGCAAAAGTCATTCCGATTCGGTCGTGAACATTAACCTGATTTGCGAATGCGAGTTCATATTCCACGGGGTCTTCGACGGTCGAGATATTAAGCTTTTTCCCGTCCATCAGCCCCAGGGCCGAATAGAGCGTTGTGCTTTTTCCGCTTCCTGTCGGGCCGGTAACAAGCAGTATGCCGTTCGGCTTGTGTATCTGTTTCGTAAATTCCTCAAGAACCGTTCCGGACATACCTGTAGAATCAAGTCCTTTGAGAATCGATTTGCTGTCGAGCACTCTTACCACAACTTTTTCGCCGTGTGTGGTCGGCAGGCAGGATACACGCAAATCGATTCCTCTGCCGGCAACAATAACACCAATTTTCCCGTCCTGCGGCAGTCGTCTTTCCGAGATATCGAGGTTGCTCATAATTTTCAGCCGCGACACGATTGCCGCGTGCATATGAGCCGGCGGCGTCATTTCCTCGAACAGCACTCCATCAATCCTGTATCGGATTTTTGTTTCCTTATCCTTTGGCTCAATATGAATATCGCTGGCTCCTTCTCGTATCGCATGACTGATAAGGTAATTTACGAATTTTATTACCGGCGATTCGCCGGCCATCTTTTCAAGGTCTTCAATCTTGCCCTGCACCTTCTCAACGACTTCGGCATCGGCAATATCATGCATGAGGTCTTCAACGCGATAGTCTAAGTCTTTTCCGCCCAGAACCGCACTCGCCTTTTCAATATCTTCAACACTGCAGACAACAACGTGAATATCGCAGCCGGTTTGTCGTTTCACCTCATCGAGTACAAAAACGTTTTCCGGCGCCGCGGTGGCAACGGTCAGAACATTATCCTCCAGAGCGATCGGCATAATTTTATTATTGACGATAAAATCGCTGCTAAGTTTTGCAAAAGCATCTTTGTCGATTTGTTCAGGCATTATCTGTCTGAACTCGAACCCGTTCATATGCGCCTTGGCCGCGAAAAGGTCCTCGTTGTCGACAAACCCCAGCCGCAGAAGAATTTCAGCGGTATCGGCGTAAACATTTTTTAGCTGTGCTCCTCTGACCTCTGAAAGCTGGTCGATTGTCAGTCTGCCCATCGCAGCGAGCGTATCTGCGACATCTCGAACACATACGCCGTCGCTGTTTGCCGTCTCGATTTGCGGTGAATAAAGCGTTGTAAGTCCCGCCACTCCGTCACCCCAGTTTTGTATTGAGCCGGAATTGTTTAAATCCTCATGGGTCGTTTCCTTCGGGTCCGTGGGTTTTTTATCTTTTTCTATCATTCTGTCTGCAAATATAAGGTTATATTTTGCCCTTGCGATGTCAATCGGACGAAACCGGTCCCTATTTCCATAATTTCAAAACCGTTTATCTTGTCCCCCTTGTACAGAAGCGCATCGTCTATCATACAGCAGTTGCCGTATTTTGACTGGAGGATGCTCTGAAGCTGCATCTTTTGTGCCTCGCTTTTTATTTCATTGCCAATATTTTTTGCTGCGGAAGAGTCAGCCATCATATCTGACGCCATCGAGGGGGGACCAAACGGGTTTCTCCTGAACTGCTTGGGGTTTACCTGTCCGAAATCGGCAAACTCATAAAACTTTTTGACAAGCTCGTCGACCCGGTCGACACTTTCAGTCTTAATCCCTGTAAGCTGAGTAATTGCAGTTTCTATCTGGAGTTGCTGGTCTGCAACGGCAGCATTTGTTTTTGCCGGAGCAGCTTTTTTGTGAATAAGCCAGATAGCTGCCAAGACCATCGCGATGGCAGCCAGCAGAATAAACGTTGTTAGTCTGACGGTTTTTTCCTGTACTGCCGGTTCGATTATCTCGATATTATCCTGCTCACCGAGATGCAACGCAGCGAGGCGGCCGTTTAACTCCTTTTTGTCGTCATTTAAGTTTAGAGCCATTTTTAGGTGCTGAAAAAGACACTTATAACAAGATTTGCCTTTAGTCCGTTCGGATTTTTATCATTTTTTTGCAGTTCGATTTCTCTGAACCTGACAATTCTCGGCAGTTTTTCAGCCTCGAGAAGAAACGAGTAAAAGGCGTAAAAATCGCCGGTAAGTTCCATCTTCAGAGGTTGTTCGATATAACCGCTGCAGTCCTGGGTTTTAAGAGCCGTGATTGTTCCGGTTGCGAGACCTTGTTTCTGCGCAATCAATGTAATACTTTCGAGCACTTTGTGGATTTCGCTTTCCAGTGGAAGTTTACTCTGGAAGAACTTCACCGCCTCTGAAAGTCTTGAAAGCTGCTCGCTGATATCTCCTGCCTGGCTACTGAGCCTTTCGAGCTCGCCAAGTTTTGCAAGTTTGGAGTTCATATCGAGTCTCTGTTGTTTAATGGAGGCATTTGCAGGTTTTATCATATAAATATATGCAAACCATGACAGGCCCAGCATCATGACAAACAGAACAAGTTTTCTCAAACTGCTTTTCATATTCGATTCAGATATTAAATCCCGCTCTTTACCGGCTTGAAATTGCTGATTTTGTCAACATCTTCATTCGTCATTGTCAGACTGCTGCAAAGCTGAGCGGTGAGTTTAAACTGCCGGTAGGTTGTACCATTAAGCTCTTTCTGCATTGAATGTACAAGGCAGACATTTTCAAGCAGTTTTGCTCCTGACAGGGACGCGATATAATCAGCAACGCCGATATCGCTTGCTGCAAGTCCTTCCATTTCGAGCTCGGTTATATAATCCTGGCCCGGAGTTTTTCGCTCTGCCGCCATTTTAGTCGCTTCATATTGATTTGAAGACTTGACGGCAGCCGGCATCTGCTGCAGTTTTTTCTGCACAATTCTGACACGCACCAGCGAAACTTCGTCCGGCAGCGCATTTGTCAGAAGAGCCAGGATTGCACTTCTCGGCACCGGCTCAATCAGTTCGGCCGCAAACAGGGCTGTCTTCATCATTTCCTGTCGCCGATTCTGGAGGTCCTCAAGCTGCTTTATTGACTGTTGTGCCACTGCCATTCTTTTATCTACTGCTTTATTCTCTCCCTCAACCGCCTTTTGTCGGACCTTCAAAACGGTGAATGTGCCGAGCATCGCCGCTGCTATAATTCCTACAAGTGCCAGGTAAAAGAAGTTGGCCCTGTGCGATTCTTTTCGCTGAACGTAATCTTCAGGCATAAAATCAATTCTGTCCATTTTATTACTCCCGATTTCCGCTCGTTACGGCACGGCGTTCACTCGCTGGGGCGCAGCCCGTTGCAGCCCGGCTCCGCGGCGTATAATTCGACAGACTCAGTCCGAAGGTCGTTGTCCAGTCATCTTTTGTCCCCCTGCCGTCAATGTCCCGTTTATATATATCGGCGCCTGCCACCGCCGCAAGCACATCTCCGACATGGGCGAGCAGAGCATGTTTTTTTGCAACGGCCAGCACACACTGAGTAAGTCTGGCGTCAACTCCTTCCTTGGCCAGCAGGACAAGTCTTTCTATATCGGCTGTTCTGACGGTGGTTTGAAAATACCTGATGCACGCCTCAATTTCCCCGATTAGTTTTTCCGCATTGTCCGGCTCGGCAAGAGCGCCGATTCCGAATGGTATTACTCTTGCAAAAAGGATATTTCTTTGTCGGCAGATAACAATATTGCAGTCTGTTGCCGTAGCATTTAAGAGCATAACGATACTATCAATATCTGTTTTTCTCCTGCAGAACATATTTACATGGCAGCTGACCAGCACAATCGGCCAGATGGTCACGGCTTTTACATCCAGACCCGCTTTTTCAAATATTGCCAGGTGCCTTTCAACCTTGAATTTTTCTGTGGCAAGAATCAATATATCTTCTTCATCTGAGGAATCTTTATTCTTGTTGAGAACGATGTGTTTTACCAGAGCCCCCTCGGTGCTGCTGGGCAGCAGTTTTTTTGCCTCGGCATTTATAATCTCCGCCATACCTGCCCCGCTTAAACTTTTTCTTATCTCCTTGCTGAACACATCGCCTGACGGCATAATCGTTACGATGTTTTTTGATTTGAATGGCGCTGATGAATAGACGCTCCTTAAGGCCTCTATTGCACACCTCTGCCATTGTCCGCTATATGGTTCGATTCCGTCCGGCAGCAGTTCACTTCCGCCTGCAATAAGTCTTATTCGCCCTCCTGACAGGTCGAGCTGGGCCATCCTCACAAAATTTGCAGTTACTTCCACCCCGATTGGAAATACCTTTTGATTAAATAACTTCATATCTCAATTTTCGGGCGTTTTTGGTACATAGATTATCTGGAGCAGGTGTTTTCACTCTCTGACCCCGATAAAACATAAGAAATAAGCCCTGATGGAAACAAAAAAATGGATAAGGTCCGAAAAAAATCATCCTCTTGAAGGTATAAGCCGTGGTCTGGAAAACATGACTTATAAAAGCGATTATTCTGCTTTGAGCTTTCTTGCCATAAGTTCTTCAATTGCTGCTGCCACGCTTTTGCCCTCAAACAGAATCTGATAAACAGCCTCGGTTATAGGCATATTGACAGCGTATTTGCGTGCAAGGTCGATAACGGATTTGCACGTATCGACGCCCTCGACAACAGATTCGGTTGTTTCAAGAGCCTCTTTAACGGTCACACCTGCGCCGATTCTCTGTCCGAAGATTCTGTTCCGTCCCATTGGCGATATGCATGTGGTAACAAGGTCCCCCAGTCCGCTCAAGCCTGCAAAAGTCTGCTCTTTTGCACCCATTACGACTCCCAGTCGTGTGATTTCAGCCAGTCCTCTGCACAATAGCGCCGCCTTTGTGTTGTCTCCCGCCTTTATTCCATCGACGATGCCGGCGGCAATAGCTATAACATTTTTCATAGCCCCTGCCAGCTCAACGCCGATGATATCGCTGTTCCGGTAAATTCTGAAATACGGTGTGCTGAAGATTTCCTGTACGGCTCCTGCAAGCCGTTCATCAACACAAGCGGCCGTTGCGGTTGCCGGCAGCTTTCGTACAAGTTCATCTGCTATTGTGGGCCCCGAAAATGTGACAACCTTGATGTTTTTATGTATTACATCCGATAGTATCTCGCTTGGCCGCAGCAGTGTCCCGTTTTCAATACCCTTTGTCACAGAAACTATCGGCACAGAACCTCTGACATAATTTTTCAACCTCTGCCAGACGCTTCGCATATACTGGCACGGCACTGCTGAGATGATTAACTCTGCCCCTTTGAGAATTTCAGAATCTTCAGGCTCAAAAACAAGAGCTTTCGGCAGTTTATAGCCGGGCAGGAATTTGAGATTTTCTCCTCTTTTTTCAAACTGCGAAAGCTGCTGCGCATCGTAACCCCACATACGCACCGTAAAACCTTTTTCGCAGAGCAGTATTGCGCACACACTGCCCATCGCGCCATCGCCTATGATTGAGATATTCTTCATAATGATTATTTAACAGGAGAAATGTCTTTTTTCAATAAAATTTAAGACAACTTCTAAAAATACGACTTGTCATTGTGATCGCAGCGAAGCAATCTCTTTTTAAAGCAATTATGAAGATTGCTTCGTCGTCCCTAAGGGACTCCTCGCAATGACATTTTTTCGGGATACCTTCAATCCTTAAGAAGAGTCCATTCAATGCGTACTTTATCAATGCTCAACAATTTCAATACTTGCATCTTTCTGTCGCACCTGTAATATACATTTTCCCCCAATTGGAACAGTCATCACAGGTGTTGTATGACCAAAATCGACATTGGCAGCGATTGGGATTTCTGAAATTTCCGAAATCTGGTGAACAAGTTCAGTTAAATTATTGCGATCAATCCGGCTATTTCTTGGATAACGGCCAATAACAATCCCGCGAACGCCTTTGAAGTCTTCCTGGAAACAAATCGCCCGAATACAACTATCCAGAGCCATCAGCGAAGCTTTTCCATCACTGGGGCTCTCAAGAAAAAGGATAGCACCTTTTAATGAAGGGAAAAATTTTGAGCCTTGAAGGTGATTAAAAGCAAGTGCAGCACCGCCCACAATAACTCCTTCTGCATTGCCATAGTTCACAGGCCAGAACCCATCTGTATGCAGAAAGGTGCGATTATCCTGTTCTTTTACCCATGCATCGTCGCTCCAGGTTTCGGCCGGATTGGCAGAAAAAGATTCTTCACTGCAAAGGCATTTCTGAAAATACTCCATCGTATATTCAAAGCCTTTCCTCATCATAAAACTGCTGAAGTTAGGACCATAGTAGCCCACAACACCAGTATTCGCAAATACAGCATTAGCAATATGTGTAATATCCGAATAGCCGCAGATTATTTTGGGATGCGATTTAATAAGCTCGTAATCGATATGCTCCAATAGCTGTATTGCTCCAACTCCTCCCGTAGCCGCAAGAATCATCTTCACCGATGGCTCAATAATAGCACAATGCAAATCTTCAATGCGCGATTCAACAGAAGTTGTGAGATGAGCATTGCATTCCATAATATGCTCGCCGAATTCAACTATAAAACCCATTGATTCCAGCCTCTGGCGTGCAAATGCAATATCCGCTTCGGTAATTCCTTCATAAGCGATTATCCCGCCTATCGTCCGTGATAGTGCCAGAACGCGTATGCGGTCGCCCGATTTGAGCTTTGAAGGAATAATTCTTTGTTTTTCAAAATTTTTTATCTGCATCAATTTGCTCTATCTTTTCAGGACGAAATCTTTCGAGTTCCGCAAGCCGGTTTTTGCCGAGTCTCACATCCATAACAACAGTGCTGTCGGTAAACTGCTGCTGCAGTATGGTCGCGTTTGCCGCTAAATAGTTTTGAATTTTGCCATCTGCTGCGCTTGCCGTTACCCTCAAAACCACCTGGCCGCCGGTATAAATCTCACATACTTTTTCTCTTAGCACATCAAGATTCATACCGGTCTTTGCGGAAATGCTTATGGCATCGGGATAAATCGTCTGCAAAAGCTCAAATTGTGCCTGATTTTTTACGATATCGGCTTTATTGAGCAGAACGAGGATGTTTTTCTCTTTACATCCTATTTCGTCGAGCACTTTTTTTGCATTTTCAGCCTGACTTTCAGCATCGCCGCTCGAGACATCGACAATATGCAGCAGCAAATCGGCGTTTACCGCCTCTTCGAGAGTGGCTTTGAAGGATGCCACAAGCTGGTGCGGCAGGTTTCTTACGAATCCCACGGTATCGCTCAGCAGCACTTTTTGCCCGCCTCCGAGCGTCCACTGCCTTGTCCGTGTATCAAGTGTTGCAAACAGCCTGTCCGCCACATAGACGCCTGCGTCTGTAAGTGCGTTCATCAGAGTGCTCTTGCCGGCGTTTGTGTACCCGACTAAGCAGATTTTAAACATTCCACCTCTGGCCTCTATTTCTCTCATCTTTCTGCTGTCTATCTCGGCAAGTTCTCTTTTCAGTTCTATT
>Ga0315284_10010890_pt1 | contig 12956 bp, 19 predicted proteins | sample YL17G09_16_MG_FD_203696 | JGI IMG/M metagenome (GOLD analysis project Ga0315284, IMG submission 203696) | Sediment microbial communities from Yellowstone Lake, YNP, Wyoming, USA - YL17G09_16 | ecosystem: Environmental > Aquatic > Freshwater > Lake > Sediment | place: USA: Wyoming | collected... | reverse complement strand
AGAGTCAAAAGTTACTGAAGAGGAAGCAAGTTACTACGCTCCCCTGGAGAAGATGTTAATGGGAGAGACGGTGGACGGTTGGAAATTAGCAGAGTGAGGCTACTATGGGTTGTTTTAGTTACTTATGCAAAGAGTGTGGGAAAGGTATTCTATCTAACTCATTTCGTGGGGAGCAGGTTAAACTTTTCTACCTTAAGGATGGAAAAGTTATTGAGGAGATGGAAGGTGAATATGATTCTTACGGTAGGGTTTTTATTGAGGGCACTCAGCGTGAGGACGTGAAGCATCCTTTGAAAGACTTCAGGGACTGGCAGCATGAAGATGAAATTCAAGATGCTTTTATAGCTAAAGAAACAAGTCGGCGACACGCACACTTCTCAGCGCTTGTTTCCTTACACCCGGAATTGGCCATTAAACCAACGCCATTTAATGGCTTGAGTCAAGTTCCAACGCCATTTAATAATGCCTGGGGTATTGCTGCCGTTCATTCCCGCTGCTTTAAAGAGATCCCGACAAGCATATCAGAAAATGATCCTGATCAAGGTTGGGGTGAGGGTGGAGAATTGTTTGCTGATATTGACAGTGAACTGGATGTTGAAAAATTTGGCTCGGAGGGGAACGATGGCAACGGATAAACAGATTTGTGCTGCGTTAACCAAAACTCTTCACGCTTACGAAGCTTTCATGGAAGACATCGAGGGCGAGCTTCCTAAGTGGATAGAGTACGCGGATTTTCGCACATGCCGTCTTTGTAAAGTGATGGGGATCACGAGTGCAGGTGATTATCACAAAGATAAATGCCTTCCGTGCCCACTCAATGATCCAAAGCGGAGCGAAGAGGGGATTACGGGTTGTGTAGAAAAAACGTGTATAGCTCTTACTAAAGTCCTCGATCTTCATGTCGACGGTAGCGTACTGGAAGTGCATTACGATGCAGAAGAAGTGAACTGGAACATTGTTCCAGCTAAGAAAGTAATACTAAAGTTAGTGCCCAAGTTAAAAAAGGCACTCAAAGACAGATATGATTGGATATTAAAGAAAATTGATAAAGCGGGATATGTGTATGAATGAAGAAAAGAAAATATGGTTAGAAAAATTGGTATTAATGGCCTCATTGGATCAAATCGAAACAGACGAAGATCTAGAAGACATGTATGTAAAAACAAGAGCAAAACATCAGGAAGTGGTAAAAAAATCTCCAGAGATATTATCTAGAATTACTGACCGCGCTCTTATCGAATACCTCGATGTAGTGGAGTCCAGGAGAATGTTGGATATACATTTTACTTGGGTTGAGTGGGGTAATAAAGTGATGAGAAGAATCTCAGATCTTGAGGGCAGAATTAAGCAACTAGAGGGAGCGGAATGAAAGCTATTTTTTATGATCGGAAGAACAAAAGAGAAGTGAGCAGTGACGAACTTCATAGCACTAAGTTAATTAGGGAGATTGCGGTAGGGGATAGTCAAGATGAATCTATACCCACCGGAAGGCGTCTTCGCCCAGAAACTAATGAGCCTTATACTAAGGAAGAGTTTGAAACAGCCGTTGATCGAGGGCATGTTGTCAGCTTAGCTGTAGACTTAGAGTGGGAGATGTGGCCAGAAGAGAAAACTCCAAGAGTTCTTTATCTGCGCGAAGATCTGATTTCAGACCTCTGCTATAAGTCAGAAAACTGTCCATCGTATTGTAATTGGGATCTTGATACTACAATCAATGACCTTGTTTTTTTACGTTTAGAATGAGGGATTTTAAAAAATGAAAATGTTTAAAAAGTTACTAGCGGGAAAATTAGAAAAAACCACGAATGAATTATTTGAGATTCAGGCACAGAAAAAAGAAGTAGAAGTAGAAAAGCAGTATTTAGAGGCAACTCTTAAGGCTGAACGCACAAAGCGCGAAATGGATATGGAAGTTCTAGAGCATATGAGCAGGCTGGCTTTGTCTGATGCTTCTGCTCGATTTTCGAGAGAAAAGGCGGAGTGGGAAGAGGATCGACTTAGGTTGAAAAAAGAGCTTGATGAGGATAAAGCAAGGCAATCTCTTATACTTAAAGAGGAGCATGATCGAAAACTTAATGAAGCTATCTCGCTGTGTACGTTGGATACTGCTCAGAGGATTAAACAAGCGGAGATGGACTTCAGACGCCAAATTCAGGAATTGAAAGAGAAGCATGCTGAGGAAATGCAGCAATTGAAAACCAAAGTTTCCCAAGAGAAGATGGATCTTCAGACTAAGCTGTTGCAGGAAAATTACGATAAACTAAACACCGCGTTGGTCGAACTCCACTCTAAAGGAACCGCCACTACCCAGTTTGTTCAGGAGCTTGCTCTTAAGATGCTGGAGAAGCCCATGGGCGCGACAGTGACTGAAAATCGCGTACTAATAGGCCGAGGACAAGATAAAGCAGGTATGAGTACAAATGATTGATCTTATCTACGGTCCCAAGGAGTGGTTTGAGGAAATTATTGCTAGGTTTCCTGATGCCAGGTTTGAAGATTCAAGAGATCCAATCCATGGGGAAAGGTTTCAGGTTGAGATCCCCTCTCTTCCTACTGGATTGGAGGATGTGTGGATTTCTGCCTTATTGGAACTTTCGTTAGCTCCATATTCGCTGCTATTTCAAATTGCCATATATGATGAAAAAGAACATGCAAAAATAATGTGCATATTCGAAGATTATAAATCCCGGAGAAAAACAAATGGCTAACGATGATGTGATAATCATGAAACGCGAGGAATTTATTAGTATTTTGGTTTATAGTTATCTTCAGGGCGTAGAAGCAGTGAAGGCAGCGGTTGCGGGTATTCCCCTCCACGAGAAGGAACTTAAAACAATGTTTGAGCTTAGATTTTCTAATAGCCAGGATATGACAAAAAACTGATGGGGGTAAGAATGTCAGTTTATCTCGGAGCTAGTATAGTTTCAAAATCCGACATGATTCCAGCTTGTCATACTTGCTCATCGAACGACAGCGTAATCTTGGTAGATTCCACTCTAACCAGTGATGCCACGTATGCTGATGGTCACGACATAACAACGATGCCAGTGTGGCATTGTAGCCGCTGTAATAAACTATTTGGAGAGCGCACTTGGGCTGCAACAAATGCCATGGCAGCAGGAAATAATAGGACATTTCACGTTGATAATACTTCGACGGTATCAAAATGGGATCTTGATTGGCGTCTAAAAAATGTAGAAAATACAATAGGGAAATTACAAGAGGGCGTTGATAAATTGCAAATTGAGATTACACAACAAAAAGAAGATATTCTTCTTTCACTGCGCAATAGAGTTAGTCAGTTCACGTTGTCTTAGTGGGAAGAGGTTGACATGGAAATTGAAAAGCAATTGGATAGGTTCAGTGAAGATATGATAAGTAGGCATGTCATTTCGGAGAAAGAAGCCGAAGACATTAAGCAGGTGTCTGATCTATTCATTCTGGCCGCGCAACAGGATACCCCCGAACCTTCTTTGGTTTATTCCGCCTATCGCGACGATATGGCAGAAGAGATGTATGAAATTTTGAGTATGTGGATTGATTGGTTGCGGTTCTCAAGACAAAAATAGTCTAGCTCCAAAAACAACCTGTAAATAGACACCATTGACCTTTATCAGGGAGTGGTGATGAAACGACGCATTGTACTTCATACAGCAGATTGGCATCTTGGTAAAAACCGCAAATACACAGACTACCTTGAACAACAGAGATTCCTACTTAGCGCAATCCTCGCGCTGGTAACGGAGACGATTAATCAACATCCTGAGGATGAAGTTTGGCTCATTGTAGCTGGGGATATCTTTGATAGGAACGAGGATACCGACCGCGAGGAATTCATCCTCCCTGTTATTTTTATTCTATACCCTTTAGTAGAACTCAAAAGAAAGCATAGTAATTTTGATTTCTGGTTTGAGGATGGTAACCATGACCGCCAGCCCTACGACCCGACAGATCCCCATGCCCTTGCTTCTGTCGTCAGCCCGATGCTCAAGATGGCAGAGGAACACTTTGCGGTAAATAAACCAAAGTGGATTGAGGATAAAAGTCTTCTTTTAGTTCCCTTTGGCCAACATACTGTTCAAAGTTTGCTTGATTTGCTTAAGCAGTATCCTTCGCAGTTTCTTGTCATGCATGAGTGCTGCGCGGGGATCACAACTGACATAGGTTGGAAGCCGCCAAGGGATCAGGATCATTACATCGATGCTGGGGCTCTGCTTGCTGGCGCACCTGAGCTGGTCGCAGTCTTCCTAGGGGATATCCATAGGAGCCAGAAACTCGATCCTAAGGGCATCTGTTGGTATTCAGGCTCTCCCATAACCCTCGACCATGGTCACAAAATGCCCAAAGGGGTTTTGCTACATCGGTTCAAATGGGAGAAAGGATGGAAGCGCGAGTCAGAGCCAGAGTTGCGCTCCCTCATCCCTTATGCTCCAGGTCTTAAGTTCCATACGCAGTTGGGGGTGATTGATGACCCTGAGAAGATCCCTCTTGACGCACTAGCCAAGTTCCAAAATCAATATCTTCAGTTTAGCGTGTCAGCTGAAGTCTATGCTGTTGTCTCAAGACAACTGCCGCAGCTCTTTGAATCGCCTCAGGTCTCCTGGGAGCATGTGCTTGATGTTGAAGAGAAGGTGGAAGCCCAGGCCGAACACACAGAAGAACAGTCACAGCTTGCTTATTATCGGCCACTAATCGAGCAGTGGATTAATGAGAACGGCAAAGAGCTGACAAGGCAAGAACGCGAAGAAAGCATAACTAGAATCCTTAAGGATTTTGAGAACCGAGCTTAATTTCAAAAACAACCTGTAAATAGAAAAACAGTACTATAAGCAGAAGAGGGTTCTGAAGGTTTTAAACTTCAGTAACAAGAGAGTTTACTCTCGCAAATCTGTCTCCAAGCCTACGGGCTTGGGAGCTTTTTCAGGATGGCAAAATGCAGTGTGTTTTGGCTGATAGACTTTATGTACCTGAAGAGTATGTGACCCCTGAGCATCTCAATGCCTTCGTCTATGAGATCCAAGAGTATGGAAACGTCTACGATTTTGGTCCTTTTGAAACTGTAACTGGCAGCATCCGCACCTTCGGTAAGGTGAGGATGGATGGTCAGGTATACTATGCCTTTTCTAGAGGCAACATAGAGAAGCTAGGATCGCTGTTTGGAGACCTTCCTTGGATAGATAAAACCTGCGCTCCCAAAATGAGATCCAATCTCCAGTTCAAAGGCCAGCTCCATACCTGGGAATCTAAACAGATCGGCCAACAAGAAGCAGCAGATGCCTGGATGCGTCCGAAATGCGGGATCATTCGCGCCAGCCCCAGATTTGGTAAAACTATAACATCAATTTATCTTCTGACAAAATTAAGGTACAAGACTTTAATTATCACGCACCAGATCGATCTTCTTGAGCAGTTCTATGCTTCTTTTTTGGCATTCACCAATGCTCAGGAACTTATAGATGTCGCACCGAAACAAAAGAAAAATGACGCCAAGGGTCGCATCTTTGGTTTTTTCAATGAGTATACTAACCCTGAAGAACTCGATGTCTGTCTCTTATGTTGGCAAACATTTGCCAGTAAAGCTCATGGCGCGGAGCGGATGGCAGAGTATGGCAGCACTTGGGGACTGGTCATTGTGGATGAGTGCCATCGTGTCGGGGGCGTCATTTATGCGCGGACAGTCAATCGTCTTATGGCGCGGCACCGCATGGGTCTTACGGGAACCGTTGAGAGAGTAGATGGTAGAGAATTTCTACTCAAAGACCTCATCGGCCCGGTTGTAGCCGAAGGTCGCGTTGCCACAATTTCCTGCAAGGTTATTATTACGCATACGGGCATCCCCATCAATTATAGTTTCACGGAGCCACTCCCAAATTTATTCAAGCGTCTGTACAACAACCAGGGCAGAATGGAAATAATCCTAAATGACTTACAGAAGGATGTAGATGCTGGGAGGTGGATTTGTTTTGCTTTTCATCGTTGCTCCATTGTGCAGCTTTGCGCTTGGACAAAAAAACTTCAGCTATTAGGAATAAATGCAGAAGCCTTTTATGGTCAATGTAAAGATCGCGAAGGAGTTTTAACAAGAGCCAGAACCGGGGAAACCCAAGTTCTAGTTTGTAATAGTCAGATGCTAACGGGCATTGATATTCCCAGATGGAATACTTTCTATGCCGCGTTTCCCACCTCTAATGTTGTCTTTAATGAGGATGGTCAACTCAGCGGAAACTTCTATCAGGAATTTTCCAGAATCAGAACGCCCTTTGTTTATGAAGATGGTTCTCAAAAAACAGAAGGCATCATCAGAGATTATGTAGATATTAATTCGATGTGTTACGCCTCTTATAAAAAGAGGTATAAAGCATATCAGAATCAATGGTTTGAAATTAAGGTTGTTAAATTGGCGGTACAGGTGCCGCCAAAAGTATTGGAATAATTTTATAGGAGTTAGCGATGGTTGATTTAATTGATCCGACTGATGATACTGAGATTTGCGTATTTATTGTTGAGGGATCGCCTCTCATGTATTTCGGTGAACTGTATTATGACATTGAAGATCAGGAGCAAAACAGACTAGTTTTTAAACGTGCATTATTAAAAATGTTGGATACCAAAACTAATACATCCAAGTGGATTAAGGTGCCAACGGCAGGTCGTGATAGCTTGGTGCAACTTGACACACGAACTCTGCGTGGAATTCTTGTTAAAAATATTGACCGAGATGAGATTGCGGAATATAAAGAAGCATCGCTAAAGTTATATTCAAAATTGCATCTCGCGCCTTAAGGTTTTTTATGCACCTTCCTCAGCTCAATAAGTGTACTTATTCCCCAGAAATGCTAGCTGCGCTTAATCTAGCTCAACAGGAGGCTGCTGATGCGTATGGAGTAGCAAGAAAGTTTTTACATTTTGCTACTCCGGAGTTCATGGCTGACCCGCAAGAGCAGTATGGTTTGCATAACTATTGTACGATAACTGCGGCTGGTATTTATACAAAGTTGGTTGTCAGTTATGATGAGCAGATTCAAAATGCCTTGCAGTTACGTACTAGTGGACATTTGTGGAGCGAACCAGCAAGTATTATTGTAGTGAACTCCCCCAATTATTTGTTTGATGGCTCAGCCAAGGAACCAGATAAAGGTGCAGAAGGATTTATAGCACATCTTTTATGCTCCTTGGCGTATCGGGCTATGATCCTAAAGAGCGTTCCGTTTAATATTGCGGTCAACTATCTAGGGACAGCACAGCTCGATTACAGTAAAGAGTACCGACTAAATCCAAGACATCTGCTTATCTGGGGGCCAGTCTCCGACCATTTTAATTCTTATGATTACAATAAAACGATACAATTTCTTCATACCTTTCATAATTATACCCGTATTCTTATTACATCGACAAAGGACATTGGGGAGTTGCTAGGGAAATTATCTGTCAATGTCACTCATATTTCTCATTTTTTTAATTTCGATTCCAATAGAGAAGAAGAGCCCGTTAAAAAGAGAACAGTAAAAGCGAAGAAAGAGGAAAAAGTAGAATCAACGGATACTAAAAAGAAACCAAGAAGGGCTAATAAAGCCAATTCGTTAGACATGTCTTAGCACCGGAGTAGCCGTGGTTTATACCGTAATCAACCAAAGCAGTGATAACTCAGAGAGAGAAAGCAGTAGGAAACCTGCGCCTACTAAGACTGGGGTTGGTTTTTGGAATCTTGATTTAGAGTTACAGGCTATTAAGACGATTTTAACTCCATCGTCTGAGTGGGCAACCAAAGTCTATTCTATATGCAAGCCAGAGTTTTTTCACCACTCCACTACATCTGCGGTATTTGAGCGTCTGCAGGCAATGATGGTAGGTTCTAAGTCGTTCGAGCTACCCACGTTGGATTTTGTTCTTTCTGACTCTAAGATAACTCCTGTGGTCAGACAGACCTTTAGGGCTGCTTTTGAAGATGATGAAACAGCTGTTTCAGTCGTTCAGTGCCAGGGAGACTACGATCTTTTAATTCAAGGGTTGGCCTCTTTGGCCAAAACGAGAGCTTTATATCACGCTACTCATAAAGCGGCCAGTGAACTTCTTGATTCTAGCGCCCCCACTGATCTCATGAAAAAGGTCAGTGAACGGCTCGGAGAATCTCTCTTTAAGATGGATAACGAGGATGAACTCCTTGCCCATATTACAATGGGTCGCGAATACAACCAAGCAGCAGAAGACTCTTTTAATCGGATTGTAAATGGAACATTTGAACAGTTAAAGATAAAAACAGGATTTAAAGAATTTGATACAAGAACGGGGGGGTTTCATCGCACCAATCTTGTTATCATAGGTGGCTCCAGCGGCGGTGGGAAATCGATCCTGGCCGTCAACTTACTTATACGTCAATATCTTCTCGGCTATAATACGGTATTGGCCTCCTATGAGATGACAGATGATGAAGTAATGATTCGTCTTTTGTCTAATATTTCAGAAGTTGATATGAATCGACTTCAAAACAATAAGACCACCCCAATAGAAATGGATCAGATCACAGCAGCATGGCGAGAGTTTAACCTTAAAGGATACGAAAAGGGAAATAACTACCATATACTATGCCCAAAAACAGAAACCACAGTCCCTGAGATTGGCTTCCGCGTCAGGGGTCTAAAACCAGATGTTCTTATTTTGGATTACATTAACCTTCTCGGCTCGTCAGCGGGAACAGCTGAGGCACAATGGCAAGTATTAGGAGACATTTCTCGCGAAGCAAAACTTTTAGCTAACAAGTTAAACTGTGTGGTCATCCTACTTGCTCAAATTGATGAAACCTACAATCTACGTTACTCCAAGGGAATTAAAGATCATGCCAATTTTGTCATGGGTTTCATCAGAGACAATACGGCGATTCGCGCTCGCCAGCTCGACATCCATCAAATGAAAGCACGAAATGCTCCCCTCTATAACTTCATTCTTCTGGAACGATTTGACATAGCTCAGTTCCGAGATCCAGATCAACAAGATAGGACAGAATGGCCGACAAGAGATGAATTAATTATGCTGGAGCTTCAATGCCAATCCTTAGGGCTTAAGCTAGAGCCCACTGTGTCAAAGGAATTTGACAAGAAAAAGCAGGCGGAGGCAAAACGAGTTGTAAATAGTACTAATGTTGAGACACCACAAGCCGATGTTGATGAAAATATAAATGTCGCGGAACAGGTGGCTCCGACGACTAGCTTATTGTTTTCTGCCGAGGATGCTATTCCGGTGGATTTCTCAAAGCTAGAAGTAAAAGCTAGTCCCGTTTCGCTATTAAATGACAACGTAGCAATTTATGAGGATACAGTTTGATGAAGTTTACTATTAATACTAAAGAATTTAAGAATGTCATGCATTTGGTTAAGACGGTCGCCGACAGTTCTGCTAACGCTAGGATTACCGCGCACAGCATCTGTCTTCTTCGCGCCTTCCCAGAAAAAAAACTTCTGAAGTTGGACTTTAGCTTGAACGGCTCATTTTTGACGTACACGTTTGAAGAAGTCAAGCTTGATGGAGATGCCGAAAATGAAACGGAGTTTCGCAGGTCAGTTGACCTGGGGTCACTGGCATCGCTTAAATTTTCTGGCCCCACCGTCTCTATTACACTGAGTAAGGGGAAGGACGGGAACGCGCTTTCGTTTGCCAGTGGTACGATGAAAGGGAAGTTGATTCTTTCTCACGCTGACATTGAAAAAGAGGTTGAGAGCGCCCGTCCCGATAGTAACTCTATTGAATTAAATCAACAATTCTCTGTTTCCGACTTTCTCTCCACCATCTCAGCCCATGGTTATGGAATACACCATAACGCGCAGGAAGCGGCCAAACGCCCAGTTAGAATCTACAATAAGAAGGGCTCTGAAGATGGTAGTGTTCCGGATCAGATCCTTTTTGTGTCAAAGGATAAAATCGCGGCAGCCAGTTTTGTTAAGTCGATGTCAACGCCATTCAAAGAGGAATTTAACTATTATGTCCTTCCTAAACCGCTTCAGGCTGTACTGAATGCCCTGTCTCAAGACAATAGCCCAATCTTCCATTTTGGGATCTCAAAAGATTTTTGGCGAATCAGTCACGGCCAGATCGACGTATGGTTTCCTAATATTGTCCAGGAAGTCAATTTCGATCTCGAAGAATTGGTTACAGTGGTTAATACCTTCCCATCGTTCCGACTTAAGGTAACTCCCGATTCTTTACAAAAAGCATTATCCGAGATCGCGCCCTTTACCACCTCTACGCACCTGTTCACAAAAGATGACATGCCAATTATCCGCCTGACTGTAGAAAATGGCGTAGGTCTTTTCACGCTTAATACATCCAAAGCCAAAGATGTGGTTGTTCAGATTGAGAATGTCGAGTTTAGTACCGATAACCTGGTATATGATCCAACTGACATGCTTAATTTAAATTTTAAATATCTCAGCGAATGTGTAGCATCTTTGGTTGGGATGGAAGAAAAGTCAGCGGTGCCTGCAACTAAAGATAAGGAAAAGGTAGTCAAAGAGAAAGAGCCAATTGTTCTGATGTGGTGGTCTTATAAAGACACAACAGCGCCAACTAAAGGTAAAACTTTTTGTCTCAAGCGTGGTAATAACTACTACTGGATTTCTCGCGTCCGGGATCAGCAGCGTTCAGTGTAAGAAGACAGCAGCAGCTTATGGAAAAGTAATGGTATTTGAATCAAAAAATCCTTTACGTACAGACCCAGCACTATACCCAGGCAGTTATGCCTGGGCTTTATCCAAGCAACCAAATGTCTACTATGCTTGGCTTCAGCCCACAGCGGAAGAAGTAGTGTTTCATCAAAATCTCGATCCCTTAGAATTAAAATTAGGCTTTGGCGCGGTACTCCATGTGTACTACGGCCCTATACGCCAGGAGATGCTTTATAGGCTTATATTTACTAAGGGATTTCCTCAACGGCTCCTCCTAAAACCTTCTCCTTATTGCCTCTTCTGGAGTTTTGGCAATAGTGGGGGACAATCTAGAAGCATAAAATATCATTATCGAGACCGCTACTTATCACTTCATGAGTGGACGGATAAGAGTTCTTTTCTTGCTGTGTTACGCCAACAGCACTATGACAATAATGTTAATACGATTTGGACTCGATGATGATTTTTTCTTCTTTCTAGAAGTAACTTGTTAATAGTGTAATATCTACACAGGGAGGCATCCAGATGCTGGCAATTATCTTAAGACACAATGCGACAGTTGGAGTCACTCCTCCCGGAGTGATCATTCTCCATGCCACGCATGAACCTATCCTGGTAGGGAATACACCGCTTAGTAAGGTTCTATTTCGGGATTATAGTAAAGGGTTTCGTCTTTATGTATATGATAGAACGGTGTATGCAAGAAGAGAAAAGGTTGTCCCACCCAAAAGTCTTGAGACATTTATTAAAGTGGGAAATACCTATTATGCATTTGCACAAATGACACTGGAACAAAAACCATTTATTCTTGATGAAACAAAAACTATTGAGATAGATAATACTAGTTACGCACTTGAGGAACTTTTTAGATGACAGAAAAATCTATTGATAATTTAGCTGTACGGGTATCTTCTGACCCTACTCTCATGAAGAATATATTCTCGCGGCTCAAAGATCCCCAATATGCTATTCCAAATGAGTATGAAGATCAGATAAAAAAACTGCGTGGGCTTAAGTCTACTGAAAAGGGAGTATTGGTTTCTAGGATTACAAGTCCTGATGATTATCAAACTCAATTAAAACTTCTCAGTCATGTACAGAATATGCTGGATCATATGCATGAGATACACACTAACTTGCTAATTATCTTGGCAAGATGGAAAGAGTTGCATAATGCCGCGACTAGAGTGATCATGCTTAATTATTTTAATGAAATTAATGAATTGAAAGAAGGTGTACGAAAAGTAGTAATGAATGTGGCGCTGGCTCCCATACAGGATGGGATAGATAGGCTCGGAAATTTAATATTACTGAGTGAAATTACACAAAAACATTTAGTAACAACAAATTGGAATATTAAAGAATCGTCAACGATTATTAAAGACTATCTGTCTTTATACAAATTTGGGTCTTCTGTAAGAGTACCAGCGGATGCGGAGGTTTGACGTGAGTGACAATCGCATTTCTGTCTATCATGAAAATCTTTTACCCATCGCGGCATGTTACTATGAAAGTCGCTGCCCGTTTTGTGAAAAAGGGGTCTTTAAAGCAACACGCAATCCAGGGACACAGCAACTGGAAGAAGATGATGTGTGTACAGTGTGTGGACAAAAAATAAGGTATGCGGATATTGTCCGCGTAAGAGATAGGGATCCATTTCAGACAAAGACGGAGAAACAAAATGACTAAGCCTAATTTTATTGAAATTGTTGTTGTATTAGATCGGTCGGGATCGATGGGGACAGTGCGTTTGGACACTATTGGCGGATTCAATACGTTTGTGTCTGATCAGAAATTAAACGCGGTTGGGGAGATCAAACTATCTCTGATTCAATTTGATGACCAGTATGAAGTCGTCTACAACGGCAAGCAGATAACTGACGTTCCTCCGCTTACAGAAGAGACTTTTGTACCCAGAGGAATGACTGCCTTACTTGATGCTGTGGGGAAATCAATAAATGCCGTAGGAGATCGGTTAGCAAAAACACCAGAAGTGGAAAGACCATCGCTGGTGGTGTTTGTCATCCTCACCGATGGTCAGGAAAATGCCAGTAAGGAATTCAAGCTAGAGCAAGTTAAGGAGATGATTACACATCAAAAAGAAAAATACGGCTGGCAGTTTGTTTTCTTAGGTGCAGATCAAGACGCTTTCCAGGCAGCACAGATGGGTTTATCTGCAAACAGCACCTATAATTACACGTCAGCTAATACCATTGGCACTTATACGACCCTATCACGCGCTATAAATCATATCGGAGATGTGATGGTTACTTGTGATAGTTTCGCTGCCAACAATGCAGC
>Ga0315284_10010889_pt1 | contig 12956 bp, 11 predicted proteins | sample YL17G09_16_MG_FD_203696 | JGI IMG/M metagenome (GOLD analysis project Ga0315284, IMG submission 203696) | Sediment microbial communities from Yellowstone Lake, YNP, Wyoming, USA - YL17G09_16 | ecosystem: Environmental > Aquatic > Freshwater > Lake > Sediment | place: USA: Wyoming | collected... | reverse complement strand
ACAATATTAAGAAATTGCTGCATTCGGTGATTTTTATTCTGATGAACCGGACGAATTCAATGACAATACCTCTTTAATTGGTGAGGAAGGGAATAATGGTTGGAGAGAAAAATGGTAGAGACGCAAAATCTTGCGTCTCTACAGTATGATTATTTTTTCAACAAATCCCTGATCTCGGTCAATAATCTTTCTTCTTTGGAGGGCTCGGGTGGTGCGGAGGGGACTGCTTTCTCCTTCTTCTTCAGGTTGTTCATAGCTTTGATCATCAAGAAAATAGCAAAGGCCACGATCAAAAAATCAAGAGTCGTTTGAATGAATACGCCGTAATTCAACGAAACAGCATTTATGGCAGCACCTGCCTGGTCAACAGATGCCTCTTTAAGGGTAATTTTAAGATCGGTGAAATCGACGCCACCGATCAGCAGGCCGAGAGGCGGCATAATAACATCGTTGACCAGGGAGCTGACAATTTTACCAAAAGCAGCTCCGATTATAATACCTACAGCCATGTCGACTACATTGCCTTTCATGGCGAATTGTTTGAATTCCTCTACAATTTTCATGGATATGGTTTTAAGGGGTTATTACTGTCAATTTAGATTAATCCACACATTGTTCAATCAACAAAGTAAGCCTGACAAAATCATCAACTCCCAGTTGTTCAGGCCGTTTCTGCCAAATATTGTCGGTAGTTTCCAGATTTACTGCCAGGCTTCTCAAAGAATTCCGCAAGGTTTTCCGGCGCTGATTAAAGGCAGTTTTAACCACTTTGGTAAAGAGTTCCTCGTTACAATTAAGGTTTATGGTATTGTTACGTTTCAGCCTGATTACAGCGGAGATAACTTTGGGAGGGGGATTGAAAACCTGGGGGGGAACGGAAAACAAATATTCAATTGTATAAAATGCCTGTAGCAGAACGCTGAGTATACCATAGTCCTTTGATCCGGGAGGTGAGGCGATCCTTACGGCTACTTCTTTCTGAATCATACAAACTGTTTCGGTCACCAGATCTCTGTTTTCAAGTATCTTAAAAAATAACTGGCTTGAAATATTATATGGAAAATTACCGATAATGGCAAATCGGTCACGGTAGATATCCACCAGAGGAACACTCAGGATATCTGCAGATATTATTTTATCAGGAATACCTGGAAACTTGTTATTCAGGAATTCAACAGAGGAACGGTCAATTTCCACAAATCGCATTTCCTTATCCGGCAGGGTAATCAGAATTTCTGTCAGGATGCCCATACCAGGGCCAATTTCAAGAAGTCTGTTATAATTCTGCCAGGTGAGACAATTCACAATTTTACGGGCAATATTTTTATCGGTCAGGAAATGCTGACCAAGGCTTTTCTTAGGTTTAACAGGTATCACTAACTGCTGATTTTAATACAAAAATACCTATTTTCGGAGTCTCAAATCAAGGACAATGCATTATAATTTTGATGAGATTATCAACCGTGAAGGCACAGGAAGCATTAAATATGACCTTAGAAATAAGATTTTTAAAAATGAGGAGGTCATTCCCCTGTGGGTAGCCGATATGGATTTCAGGACACCCGATTTCATTCTAAGTGCCATTCGGAAAAGACTGGAGCATGAAATTCTGGGTTATACTCTTATACCGCCTTCCTTTTATCAATCAATTGTAAACTGGAACAAACGCCACCATCATTGGGAAATAAAACCGGACTGGATCTCGTTTTCACCGGGGGTTGTTCCTGCACTTAATTTGTTGGTAATGGCCTTTACACAACCCGGAGACAGCGTGATTATTCAAACGCCGGTATATTTCCCGTTTTTTTCGGCGGTCGAGAACCATGGCCGGAAATTAGTGATCAATCCATTGCAGTATGAACAAGGCGGTTATGTCATGGATTTTGCTGACCTGGAATCTAAAATTGATGACAAAACCCGCATGATTATTTTATGCAGCCCTCATAATCCTACTGGCAGTGTCTGGTCACCTGAAATTCTGAAACAAATCGGGGATATTTGTGTAAAGAACAATATTTTACTGGTTTCTGATGAGATTCATTCCGATTTGATTTATGCGAATTTTAAGCATACTCCCACCGCCAGTATTTCCGATGACATTGCCCGGATCACCATAACCTGCATGTCACCCAGCAAAACCTTTAACCTGGCTGGTTTATCCACGGCTTACCTGGTTATACCCGACACCCGGCTGAGAATGCAATATGAAAAGGTCCTGGATCATATCCATGTGGGTGCAGGAAATATTTTCGGATTTGTTGCCACTGAGGCGGCCTATAATTTTGGAGATGAATGGCTGAAACAGTTAATGGAGTATCTCGGAGGTAATCTCAGGCTATTAGAGGAATTCATGGATAAACATTTGCCCATGATCAGGGTAATACCTCCTGAGGCTACCTATCTCATCTGGCTCGATTGCAGCAGGCTGGGAATGACCCCGGCAGCATTGCGGTCATTTATGAACCATGAGGCCGGCCTTGGATTGAACGATGGGCCTCAATTTGGTAAAGAAGGAGAAGGGTTTCAGAGGATCAATATTGCCTGTCCGAGACAGGTGCTTTATGAAGCGTTAGTAAAATTGCACAGAGCCATTCATAAGTATTTTGAAAAATAAACGAACCTTTTTGTAAAAATGTAGTAAGAATAGTAGATCATTTTACTATAAATTTTTACTAATTTAGTTTTGAGTATTTTCAAGTTTATAATCAGTATTTACCATGAGACTTAAAATAGCTGCCAAAATTGGATTGGGGTTTGGTATCATAACCATCGCTGTGATCATCAACGCCTGGATAACCAGTGTTGCGCTTGATAAAAGCCGCAGTATCAGTGAAAAGATTACCAGGGTGTACACTCCTTCCCAGACTTTTATTGCTGATTTGTACACAAGAATCAGCGATTCGCGCATGTTGGTAAAATCATGGGTTAACATTGATAAAATATCGGATACCCCTGATAAAATTAAACTGAAGGAATTGCATGCCAAAGATTATAAAGCGGTGATGGATACCTTGAAACAACTCAGCATGCAATGGGACAGCGCCACTTTTCGTTCTTCACTATTGCATATAGATTCACTCATTGTTGATTCACTTTTTCCGAAGCATCAATATATCATGGAGAAGTTGAACACCTTCGAAAATTATGACGATCCTTTCATATTATTTGAGGTTACTCCCATGACTGAAGAGGGTGGAGAAGTGATTATGATCACCCAGCGCATATTAAGTCAGATTGATGCATTAAAACAAAAACAGGCAGCTGTTGTGGAGCAAGGTCAGCAGCAAATGATAGCAACCTTCAACCGTTTCCAGAGCTGGATTTTTATTATGGGGCTAATTTTGGTAGTTGGTGCCATTGTGATCGGCATCTTTACCATCAATTCCTTGGCCGGACCCATTAACCACACCAAGAACATTTTACTTTCCATGGGCAAGGGAATCCTCCCAAAAGAAAAACTGAAAGAAGGGAGCGATGAAGTGGGACAAATGTCCAAAGCGCTGAATATGCTTGTACAGGGACTTACCAATATCTTCAATTTTTCACTTGAAATTGGTAAGGGAAATTTTGATATGCACTTCACTCCTCTCAGTGATGAAGATGTTTTGGGCCATTCGCTCCTTGATATGCGAAATGAATTAAAGAAAGCAGAAGAAGAAGGAAAGAGGCGGAAAGAAGAGGATGATCAACGAAATTGGGCTGCTCAGGGAGTTGCCAAGTTCAGTGATATACTCCGGAAGAATACTGACGAATTGGAGGAACTGTCCTATAACATTGTCAGCAATCTGGTGAAATACACCAATTCCAACCAGGGAGGTATTTATATCATCAATGATAATGACAAAGACAATTTGTTTATCGAGATGAAGGCCAGTTATGCCTATGATCGCCGGAAGTTTATTACCAAACGCATTGAGATAGGTGAAGGATTGGTGGGAAGGTGTTACCAGGAAAAGGAAAAGATATATCTGACCGAAATCCCTCATGATTACATGAAAATCACCTCTGGGCTGGGAGAAGATAATCCCCGCGCTTTGCTCATAGTACCTTTGATTTACAACGACGTGATATACGGATTGGTAGAAATCGCCTCATTTAATGAATACCCTGCTCATGTAATTGAATTCATTGAGCGGATCGGGGAAAGCATTGCCGCGACTATTTCATCGAGCAAATCACAAATTCAGACCGCCTTATTGCTGGAGCAGTCACAACAACAGGCCGAAGAAATGTCTTCACAGGAAGAAGAAATGCGCCAGAATATGGAAGAGTTACGGGCGACCCAGGAACAGTCAGGCCGGCGCGAAGAGGAATTGCAGCGTGAAGTTGGAGATCTGAGAAAACGTATTAAAGAAATTACCCAGCCGTAATAATTGATGCAACCTTCATTACTTGTTCTTGCTGCCGGAATGGGCAGCCGTTACGGAAGTCTGAAACAAGTCGACCGGTTTGGCCCTTCAGGAGAGACTATGGTGGAATATTCCTTATATGATGCCCTGAGGGCTGGATTTGGAAAAATTGTCATGGTCGTTAAACAGGAATTCGTCGACGATTTTCAGGAAATACTATTAAAGCGAGCCTTGAAAAAGGCTGATATCAACTTCGTATTTCAGGAACTGAAGAACCTTCCTCCGGGTTTTAAATTGCCTCCTCACCGGATAAAACCCTGGGGCACTGGTCATGCCGTGTTGATGGCCGATGGAGCGATCACTGCTCCGTTTGCTGTTATCAATGCAGATGATTTCTATGGCCCGGATTCATACCGTATTATGGTTGAATTCCTTTCGAAAAAGCAACCGGAAGGAATTGAAGAATATTGTCTGGTAGATTATCAACTCGACAATACTCTGTCCGAATCAGGTTCGGTTTCAAGGGGAGTATGTAAAGTTGATGACCTGGGGTTCCTGAGTGATATCACCGAACACAAAAAAATTCGTCGTCACGGAAATCAGATCACGGGTGAAGCAGACGGCATCGGGCAAGTAGTTTTTACCGGGAAAGAGCCTGTATCCATGAATCTAATGGGATTCAATCCCTCTATGTTTGGTCATCTGCAAAGTCAGTTTGTCAGCTTTCTTCAGGCAAATGCAGCCAAAAATGAAGCTGAGTTTTACCTTCCTTTTGCTATGAATGAGGTGATACGATCGGGGGAAGCCCGTGTAAAGGTTTTGCACACGAAAGAAAAGTGGTTTGGGGTTACCTACCGGGAAGATCGCGAAACGGTCATGAATAGTTTCAAGAAGCTTGTCGCGCATGGTGCATATCCCCACGATCTTTGGGCGTGATCCTTAAAGCTGTTTCTTTAAATAAAAAAGTCATGAGTGTAGTACGATTTGGAGTTTCCCTGGACAAGGATATTATGCAGGAACTGGATAGTTATGTTGTGGCCAATAATTTTCCAAATCGTTCCCAGGCCATCCGGAGTCTTATTAAAAATTATGCCGTGGAGCAGAAATGGCAATGTGACAACCAGGTTGCAGGTGCCATCGTTATTGTATATGATCACCAAAAGCGAAACATTGACAATGAAATCAATGAGGTGCAGCATGAGCATCATCACCTGATACTCTCCACGCAACATGTGCACCTGAACCACGAAACATGTTTAGAAACGATAGCGGTAAAGGGAAAAGCTTCCGAATTGACCATGCTGGCTGATAAGATCATCACGCTGAAAGGAATTCATCACGGCAAGCTTATCATGACCAGGGCTTAGTTGTTCAAAGCCCAAAATCGTTCTGAATCTGTTCCAGTCCCTTCCCTTTTGTCTCAGGGAACACCAGGAAAACTACGACAAACTGGATCAGCATCATCAAACCAAAAAAGGCAAACGCCAATCCTGTGGAGCGTGTATTTCCAGTTGCAATGACCGGGAAAACCCATGAAACCAAAGCTGCCAGCAGCCAGTGCGAAAAGCTTCCCAGTGCCTGTCCCTTAGCCCTGAGCTTATTCGGAAAAATCTCAGAAATAAAAACCCAGATTACCGCACCCTGAGAAGAAGCAAAGAACGCGATAAAACCAACCAGGCCGATTATTACAGCAGCTCCGCCAAACCGTCCGGTAACAAAGGACAGGGATACGAGGCATAACATGAATACCATTCCGATGGCGCCAATGAGCAGCAGCTTTTTACGGCCAATTTTGTCAATAATAAACAAAGCAATAATAGTAAATATCAGGTTGGTAAAACCGACAGACACTGATTGAAAGAGGGATGAAGTGCGATCCAGGCCTGCCAGTTCAAAAATCCGTGGGGCATAATACATAATGGCGTTGATGCCTGAAAACTGATTAAAGAATGCTACCAGGAAAGCCAGGATAATGGGAAATTTTAATTTTGCAACGAACAGCCGTTCTGATTTTATATGTTTTTCCGAGGAGATCGAATCTTCAATGGCAGCAACCTGTTCAGCAGCATTTGCTTCACCCAGTTTTTCCAGGATCTCAGTAGCTTTCTTTTTTTCATTTCTCATCACAAGCCATCTGGGTGTTTCTGGAATGGCAAACAACAAAGCAAAGAAAATTGCAGCAGGCAGGGTCTGTACCCCCAACATCCAGCGCCAGGAACTCTGGTCAGTAATCAGGGCAATCACATAATTAGAAATAAAGGCAATTAAAATTCCGGTGACCACATTGAGCTGAAACAAGGCAACAAGTCTTCCTCTTTTGCCGGCAGGAGCAATCTCGGCAATATACATGGGACCGATCACCGATGATGCACCAACTGCAAGTCCGCCCAGAAATCTGAAAATCAGAAGTCCGGCCCAGTTTTGTGCAAGCGCTGCTCCCAGAGCTGAGAAAAAGTACAGCAAGGCAATGACCGATAAAGATTTTTTACGGCCAAAAACATCGGCAGGTTTTCCAGCAGCAATTGCGCCGGCAATAGTCCCTATCAGGGCAATGGCAACGGTAAACCCATGCCAGAAGCCATTTAACTGGAATAACTGCTGAATGGATTTTTCAGCACCGGAGATCACGGCCGTGTCAAAACCGAATAAGAATCCGCCCAGACCTGCAATCCAGGCACTCCGTACTAGAAAACTGGTATTGTTTTTCATGGAAGAGAGATTTTAATAAACCTTTATCAGGTAATTATACTCAAAAGCAAAATATTATAACCAGATTGTTAATAAGTTCTGAATTATTTTAATTTGACTGGAATATTCAAAACCTATTAATAGGTAAATTTACTTAGACTGGTTATATGTAGGAATAGTAATAAAATAGTTATGAATAAATCACATTTTCTACAAGGGTTACTGTTATTAGTTTTTCTTTTCTCAGTTACTACACGGTCAAGATCCCAGGATGAAAAGCTCAAGGCCATATTCGTGTACAATTTTACGAAATATATTAACTGGCCTCAAAAGCCCGGTAATTTTGTTATTGTTGTATTGGGTAAAAGTGCTATTTATACTGAGATAGAGAGCATTGCATCAAAAAAGACTGTAGGAAACGCTGCTATTCAGGTTATCAATACGAATTCACCGGAAGAAATCATGGACAGTCATATTATTTATATTCCTGCATCCAAAACGAACTTATTGCTGTCGATTCTGCGAAAATCACAGGAGCAGCACATACTAATAATAACCGAAAAGGAGGGTTCCTGTAAAACCGGATCATGCATCAACTTTTATAACAAAGACGGTAAATTGGGCTTTGAGATATCAAAGACCAACATTGAAAATTACGGATTGGGTGTGAGTACAGATTTATTAAAACTTGGTACCGTGATAAAAGAATAGCCAGTATGAAAAACTCAAAAGCAATTTATATGAGCAAGTTAAAAGTAGTGTCATTCTGTTTTTTCATCATGTTTTTGTCGGCTGGTGCATTTTCTCAACCGGACAGCACAAAACTGGAAAAAATGACACGGGAGGAAATATTACAGCTTTCACAAGACGAATTGCTTGAGATGAGCATGGAGGATTTAGTATTTCTTGCACAAAAAATGGGTGTCTCAATCGACGAACTTTTAAATATGAAGACCAATGTGGCTTCAAAAACTTCCTTAACGCCGAGGGAAACACCTGGAATTGTATCGATTATTACCGAAGAAGAAGTAAGGTATTCAGGTGCCCGGGATCTTATTGATGTTTTAAGACTTGTGCCTGGATTTGATTTTGGTTACGATGTACAGGGGGTTATTGGAGTTGGTTTAAGGGGTAACTGGGTGCATGAAGGTAAAATATTACTGTTGATTGACGGACAACAAATGAATGAGCTCAGTTATTATAACATGCCTTTTGGAAACCATATTCCGGTTGACCAAATTAAAAGGGTGGAAATTATTCGCGGGCCAGGATCGGTTATTTATGGAGGAAACGCTGAGTTGGGTGTTATTAATATTATTACAAAAACCGGGAAGGACATCAGTGGGGCTGAGGTTACCGGTACCTATGGGCGAATGCGGAAATCAATGGGCAGAACTAACCTTGGAATAAATGCCGGATCTGCTTTTAAAAACTGGGATATCACCGCAAAAGGTTTTGTCGGTAAATCCAACCGTAGTGATCAGCAATTTATAGAATATATAGATAATCATGATAATACAATCGATCTTTCAGAAGGGGGTAGTGAGATTAAGACACAACATCTTAACCTGGGTGCCAGTAATGAAAAATTGAGTTTTCGCCTGATTTATGATGATTATAAAACCTGGTATAATTTTTATGCGGATTCACTTATCGGGAATGAAGGTATCTACAATGAGTTTAGAAGCATACTAGGTGAAGTAAAATATGATCTGAAAGTAAATAAAAAGCTGAGTGTAACTCCGAAAATCAATTATAAATACAGCAGACCTTACTTTGAGAAAGGCTACTGGAGAAACTTTTATAATAACAGGTACCAGGGTGCCCTGTTGCTGAATTATCAGTTAGACAGTACTAGCACACTGGTATCGGGTGTCGAATATTTATATGATAAAGGTCAATGTATTGGAGATACAGGTTATTTTTATTCCAATCATACCCGGAACATTACAATTGATAATTTGTCGGCATTTATCGAAGGTACTATCAGGTTAAATAAAATAAATTTTATTGCAGGATTCAGAACCGAAAGCAATAGTATATACGGATGGGCCCTTGCACCAAGAATAGGTGTAACAGGTGTTTTCAATAAATTTCATTTTAAAGCATTGTTCAGCGGTGCGTTCAGGTCTCCGGGCATTGGCAATATAGATGTTTCCAATAATATTAAGCCTGAAAAAAGTTTCATTTCCGAAGTTGAGATGGGATACCGTATTAATGACAATATGTTTGTTACGGCTAATATTTATGATATTAAAATTAGCAATAGTATCACCTACTTTGACAATGGTGGTTGGACACCGGCAGTGGACTGGGGATATTTAAACGCAGACAATGCAGGGAGTGACGGTCTTGAGCTTGAATTCAAAGCCAAATATGCCAAGGGGTATGCCACTGTCAATTATTCGTTCTATACACAGGCTTACCGGAAAGTTCCCGAATCGTATTCCGTGCCTGGGCATACTAACAGTGCATTAGGACTTTCACAGAACAAGATCGGATTTTATGGCAATTATATGCCCCTTAAAAACTTAGCTATAAGCCCTTCTCTGTCCTTTATAGGCAAGAAATATGGTTATAGCCATGTGGATAATGAAGGGAATTCAGTCATCAGCGAGTTTGGGCCCTACTGCCTGCTGAATATCTCCATGACTTATGAAAATCTGTTGAGAAAGGGATTAAGTGTTTCCCTATCAGCATTTGACTTACTTAATAAAAACCCCCCCTATATTCAGCCATATAATGGGGGGTTTTATCCTTATCCCGGAAGTTCAAGAGAAATATTACTTAAAATAGTACTTAGCTCCGAATTTCTAAAGGAGCTATAAACAGTAATCATTCTCAAATCGACATCCCTTTAAATACTCTTGACGTTTTAAGAGGCACCAGTCTGCCATGGTAATTCAGTTTACCCCTGACATTTCCGCTGATAGTGGCATCGGCATTTGCACTCGGCGATATGCTAAAGAAAATATCATAGGTTCCGATATGAGTCATAGCGAGAACATGGATTGAGTAAAAGTTTTTTTGTTTCCCAGTTTTTATAACATTAAATTGCGAAATAGTACCTTCAGCAGTAATACCGCCCATGCCATTGGCTCCTCCGATGCCTGATGTACTAGCCAGTTGAATGGTTATCCTCGCGGAGTCAATGGCTATAAAATTTATGATATTGTTTACATTATATCTTTCTCCGGTCTGGTCACTCAGATAATTGGCTTCAAGCACAAACTTTCTGTTTTCAACCATCGAGTCTACTAATTTTGAAGTAGCTGCCTCTTCTGTACGCCTTAGTTCAAGTTTCTGTTCTTTGGTCAGCTTTTTGGTTGTTTTGCTATCCACTGAATTTTCTTCCTGTGAGTAGGCACAAAGTACAACCAAACTCGTTAATATCATGATAATATACTTTTTCATAACACAAACAATTTAAGAAGTTAATTTACTCATTAGCATGATATCAAAATATGTGCCAGTTAAATATTTATAACATTTCCATAAATTTATGAATATCCTTACCTTTGAAATCCTTTGTAACCCGATCTGAAAACCTGACAGCATGCCTGATATCATTCATTTGCTTTCCGATACGGTAGCCAATCAGATTGCCGCAGGCGAGGTAATTCAGCGCCCCGCCTCGGTTGTGAAAGAATTGATTGAAAATTCCATTGACGCCGGTAGCACCCTTGTACGGGTAATAGCCAGAGATGGTGGTAAAACTCTCATTCAGGTTATTGATAATGGTTGCGGTATGTCGGAAACTGATGCAAGAATGAGCTTTGAACGGCATGCTACTTCAAAAATCCGCGAGGCTCTTGATTTATTTGCCATACATACTCTTGGATTCCGGGGTGAAGCATTGGCTTCGGTAGCATCTGTTGCACAGGTTGTTTTGCGTGCCCGTAAACCCGAAAACGATTTAGGTACGGAATTGATCATTTCAGGTTCGGTGGTTGAATCACAAGAGCCGGTCAATTGTGCGACGGGGACAAGCCTCACTATAAAAAACCTTTTTTTTAATGTTCCAGCCCGTCGCAAATTTCTGAAAACAAACAATGCCGAGTTAAAGCATATTCTTTATGAATTTCAACGAATTGCCTTGGCAAACCCTGATGTGGAGTTTATCCTGGAACATAATGATGCAGAGATATATAGTCTGCCGAGGACTAACCTGAAGCAGCGAATCGTTCACTTGTTTGGCAAAACCATTAACCAAAATCTTACCAATATCGATACGGATACAAGTATCGTACGAATCAGCGGTTTTATTGGAAAGCCCGAGTATGCCAGGAGAACCCCGGGTGAGCAGTTTTTCTTTATCAATAAACGGTTCATGAAACATCCTTATTTTCATAAAGCTGTTCTGTCAGCCTTTGAAAAGATATTACCTCCGGATACCATCCCCTCATACTTTATCTATCTTGAAGCTGACCCTGACACCATTGATATCAATATTCATCCTACAAAGACTGAAATCAAATTTGAAAACGAATTAGCCATTTTTCAGATACTTATTGCGGCCACCCGCGAAGCTTTGGGACGATTTAACCTGATTCCTTCTATTGATTTCAACGCAGAAAGCGCCATGGAGTTCCCGGTTTTCAGATCCGATGATCCGGTTCCGGTCCCCCAGATTTCATACAACCGCAATTATGATCCTTTTGATGAAGAATACAGGACCCTGGGAAATTCCGGACGCAGGGAAAGTGAAAACCTTGAGCATTGGGAAAAGCTTTATACACATGAAGGAATTCCGATAAAGGATACAGGGGTGCCTTCTGAACATTCTGAACAGCGGACATTACCCATTGAGAATCACAAGCAGGTAGATTCCTTTGTGCAACTAAAAAATCGCTACATACTGACACCGGTAAAATCGGGACTTATGCTGATTGATCAAAGGAGGGCCCATGAAAGGATTTTGTACGAACAGTACATACGCTCTTTTGCCATGAATTATCCTGTTGCACAACGTACACTTTTCCCCGAGACTATTGAACTTGATCAGGCCGAATACCTGATACTCAGGGAGATCATCGACGATCTGCATACCATTGGATTTGACATTCGCGATTTTGGCAGCAATACTGTGGTAATGGCAGGTTATCCGGCCGACAATCACAAGGAAAACCCCAAGGAGCTTCTGGAGGTATTCCTTGATAATTATAAAAGTACAGAAGGAGATATCAAAGCCAATGTCCGGGAAAGAATTGCCAGATCAATGGCTGTGGCAGGAGCTGTCAATTATGGCGAAACACTTTCACAGCCTGTCATGCAGGAATTGGTAGATGGCCTTTTTGCCTGCGAAAGTCCGGGATATTCGCCCTCCGGAAAGCCGGTAGTGGTAATTATGGCGATAGAGGAGGTTGAGAAAAAATTCAAATAGAGACAAGGTACGCGTCACTTTTCGGCATTCATCTCCACAATCTTCACAATAACTTCCACGGCCTTTTCCATTGATTTAATGGGAATAAATTCATACTTGCTATGGAAATTATGGCCACCGGTAAAAAGGTTCGGACAGGGCAGCCCCATGAAGGAAAGTTTTGAACCGTCTGTACCTCCGCGTATAGGGATGATCCTGGGGGTGATCCCTCTGGCATGGATGGCTTTCCGGGCTTGCACCACGATTTCAAAGACCGGTTCAATTTTTTCCTTCATGTTGTAATACTGGTCCACCATAATCAGCTTAACCGTACGCGATCCGTATTTGAGATTGAGATGATCAATAATCTTGATTAAAAGGTCTTTTTTTTTATTAAAGGTTTTCAGATCGTGATCACGGATCAGGTAGTTTACGGTAGTATTTTCAACCGTGCCGTTTATATCGGTCAGATGGAAAAACCCTTCATATGTTTCAGTATGTTCAGGAACTTCTGATGCGGGAAGCATATTGTTAAGCTCCATAGCGATTAGCATGGA
>Ga0315284_10010888_pt1 | contig 12956 bp, 11 predicted proteins | sample YL17G09_16_MG_FD_203696 | JGI IMG/M metagenome (GOLD analysis project Ga0315284, IMG submission 203696) | Sediment microbial communities from Yellowstone Lake, YNP, Wyoming, USA - YL17G09_16 | ecosystem: Environmental > Aquatic > Freshwater > Lake > Sediment | place: USA: Wyoming | collected... | reverse complement strand
CGCAACCGTGGACGCCGCAGTGGCCATTTTTTTTGCAAGCATTGCCGGTGTTTCAACGGCGGCGGCTTCTTCAAACCCAATGTCCGCAAAATCGTCGTCTTCATTGTCGTCATCATTGTTTCCCGTTGAAACGGATTCGCTGTCGGTGGTGTCGGTTTCGGTGTTGGTTCCCGTGTCCGTGGAACCCACATCAGACTCCTCCTCCTCCTCCTCCTCCAATTCCGCGCTGGCAATGGCAACATTGCTGGCGGCGTTCGCGCGCGTGTTGGCGCGCGTAATCTGCTGATGATCTTCTTCATCATCGTCATCGCCCTTCGGACGATGCATTCCACCCAATTTGTAAATGTGCTGCATGTCGTGTGTGAGTACTATACTATAACCAAATATACTTTAATATGTTTCAATTTTATTTTTAATCCAACGCCGACATGTCTATTAAACATTTTCTCTCGTTCAGGGGTTGGGGTTTGGATAACCACGACTGCATGAAGGCCGCGCTTGCATTGCCCGGCGCAATCGGGCTGCGACGCTTGGGCGCGCGATGCTCGCACCCCTGCGGATTGCTGCGTTCTTTCACTATCGTTTGCCACAAATCGGCCAACACTTTTATGGCATGCTGAAACCACAGCTTGTTTCGCAGCACCAACACGCAGCTCATCTTTTCCAGGCGCCAGTGAATGGTCTTCATCCACATGTGGGCTTGGTTCCGCTCCATGGCACCGGCGAACCACGCTTCTGATGACACGCAGCCAATCGGCTCGTATTCATAGTGCGGTCTGCCGTCCTTCATGAAGTACAAAATGGTGCCCGTCATGAGTGCATCCTTGTGCTTGACTTCATCGTTACCTTCGTCGCCTTCTTCCGAGAACTGCGTCTCCAGGAAGTCGCACTCGTTCAAGTCCGCGGTTTCCATTTGCAGCTGCATTTGGATCCAGTACTCCTTCTTCGGAATGCCCGTGATGTCGCGGTTCACGATGTTCTTAATTTCCAGCATACGCCCGTATCGCTGCGACGCAGGGTCCACGTTGATGCCATCCGGCGACGCGCCCAAAAACAGGTGCACGTCGTGCTGCAGGCACCCGAAATCGGCCACTCGGGTTTTGTACATGTGCTCGTACACCATGCGCGACACGGGCTCGTATTTATGCCCCCAGTGCATCGGTGACGACGTGTTCACGTGCTCCTTTTCTTCGTGCTCTTTTAACGGCTTGCACTTTTCGTAAATCAGCTGGTTCACGCACGCTTGACTCTCAAACGCCTTCCACGCGTTGCTGGCCGTCAGCAGGTTGTGCCGGAACCGGTACCACTCGGACGTGCGCTGGTCGGGCTGCGGCTTGGCCCGAATGCGCGCCAGCTTCGCATCAATGACGGACACGTTGGGCGGCTTTCGGATGAACGTGCTGCCGCATTCTCGCGGTGGATTCGCGTGTCGGAAATAAAGGGCCTCGCAGAAGCGGCACAGCGCGTCCGCTTCCAAGTCCATCGTCGCGGAGAACTCAAATGCATGCATGCCCTCAAAGTACTCGTGCAGAACGTCGCGCACGACGTCGTGAAAGTCGGGGGCGCTGAACGCAAGCGGGGTGTCGCAAATGTAGGTATCCAAGTGCCGCAGCATGTCTTCTAGTGTGAGCAACATATCATCATCTCCAAATTGGTCAAAGAGGGACGAGAGATATTCGCGGTGTAAATCAACGTCGCTTGACCAGTCTGCATTGATTGCCACCAATGCGTCCAAGGCACTGGATGCATCAGTTGGGATCATTTTGTTTAAATAAAACGGTTAGCTATATTAAAACCATATATCTATATAGTTATTTTATAATATTACGCAGGCAATCGTGCAATAATATAATATTTGCATCATGCAAACATTGTAATGGATGAATTAAATCACGTTGTGTGCATTGCGGGCAAGCGCAACGTCGACAAGCTTAGCGACAAGCTTAGCGACAAGCTTAGCGACAAGCTTAGCGACAATAAGTTTTTGAATACCCCGAAGAAACATCAAAGAAGTCGCACGATGAAGTGGTCTATTGACGACGCCTTCTTCAATTATGACAAGCAGATGGAGGTGCTGCGCCGCTTAATCGCGGATGACACGACTCTAGAAGAGAGAAAATTATTCATAAGAGAAATAAGAGCCAAACTGGATGGATATGCGAGACAGGACAAGGAAAATGGCATGATTGATGAATTATCCACCATTATCTCTCTAGATGCAACAATTGAAATGTTGTTAATAAGTAAGTTGCGATGTGCATACTGTCGCGAGTGCTGCGAGCTGATTTACAAAGACGTCATGGCACCGCGGCAATGGACGTTGGACCGCGTTGACAATGACCGAGGGCACAGTGATAATAACGTTGTTATAGCGTGCCTGGCATGCAATTTGCAACGGCGCACCATGGACGCCGAGAGATTCAAATTCGGTAAACAGCTGCGCATTGTCAAGGGGTTTTAACTGCGTCGTTTAACGGTCTTCTTGCGTTGTTTATTGCGACGTTGCGCGTGGTTTGATGATTTGCGACGCTTGCCACCCCGCCGGGAGTATCGAGAGGCAATTTTTGAACGTATTCTTTCAACTTCTTCAGCATTCCTAACCACCAACGGCTTATCGAGCGAACCAATCATGCTCATCACTTGCTCTGAAGGGGGAGGTTCGGGTCCATCTTCAATCTTTACATATATTATGACTTTTGCAGATGCATCTTGCAAAAGGGCGATGAGCTCTTGTCTTTGCTCTTGCGGCACTTTGTCCAACTGTGGCGAGTCAGCGTTGAGAGAACCGGACAACCCCATCATTGTGGACAATTGTATGGCTGCTTTTACAATTGGGTAAATTCGTTTAACACGGTCAATTGCGGCGGTAAAAACGTCGGATGGCTCAATCAAGCTGGAAAACACTTGAAATTCAGCAGAGTTCGGCTGCCATGGGTTCTGATTGATATTGACTTTGATTCGTGCACTTATTATGCACACATGATGCAGTCAAAATCAATTTTCATGAAAAATGTAGGTTTTCACACTTGGCGTGCCCTCCCATACATTTGTGCGCGCATTGTACCATTGGGTTGATTTTGTTTCGGTCGCGGCGTACGTGCCAACTGCAGTGAATTCACTGTCTTTCAATGCATACACGTCCCTGGGCAAGTATGCATCCGGAACGTGCGCATGCGTGCAAATGAAGCGCTCAATACCGTCGCTGAACATCACTTCCTGCATGTCCGCGGTTTCCACGCGACCGCGATTGTCATAAAATGTGATTTGTTGCATGTGTTATTGCATTCATCATGACATTGTGTTTAACCTGATAAAACTAAAAAACATTTTTTTACTTTTTAGTTTGTTTTCACAACATACACATTCTTAGTGCATTGTGCAAAAGTCTCTATAATATGTGCAATCATCTCCTTTCAACATGGTGGATGTCTTGTATCTTGCATGACATTCTTCACCTTTTTCAACAAACATGCGATATGTTTTCATGAACCTTCTCTTTCTTGTGATGAGTGGAAAGTTGGATTTTTTGAATGAAATCTCAAACATTTCTGTAGGTGCGCGATGACCAGGAGGCCAATACCATTGGCCAATAGTGTAAGTATAACCATCTTTTTCTTTCTCGCTCCATATGGGTTTGCATGGTTGTTGCTTTGCAGCTTCCCAATCAATGTTCGGAGCGAAATCATTTTTGTATTCTTCAACCAATTCACGTGCCCATGGTTTCACCATCGTTGTTTGTATTGTTGTGTTGTTGTGTCATGATGAGAGAAAAACATTTGATTAAATCAAATCAATTTTTTTTATAAATTTTATACACAATGAACCCAAGTTATTATTTCCTTACCTTTGTTTGTGTTTTATTTCATGCCACGAGAGGGGAAGGTGATTGTGGTTTGTGGCATGAATTAATTGATTATTTATTCATTGCATCGTTGTTTTAATTGCTTTTCGGTTTATCAAAAAAAAGGGGCATTCAACCCTTCTTTCAATTCTTCACAGGCTTCCATTCATCGATCCACTCCATAAATAATTCGCATGCTTCTTCCGTCGTGATTTGGTAATCTGCGTAAACCCCCGCAATTTCGTTGAAGCCTTTTTGCTTTTCTTGTTCTAGGTTTTCTGGATCCAATATATCGTCCGCAAATATTCTCGCATCGCGGAGCGTCTCAATAAAGGAACAGGCTTGTTTCGGCGTGATTTTGTCATCAGCCAACAGCTCGGCGGTTCGGTTGAAGAGTTCTTGTTCTTGTTGTTGTCTGCTCATGTCTGGGTTCGCTGTATTCTAGTAAATACAGAAAAAGCAATTCAATTTTTTTTGAAAATAGAGACAAAATGCAACGACATCGTGTAAATCGAAAATAATAAAAAACACATACACATTTATCGTCACACGTTCACTAAGATTTTTTACATATTTTACCACATATCATGAATAGAATACCTGGGAGAGAAAGGAGGGCTTACGGGACGTATATGAGGGAAAGGTTCGGACACAACGGCCGGCACACAACGGCTCGGCACGAGACGTGCCTTGGCGGACGTGCCTTTGGAAACCGTAGGTTTTCTGATGTCTAGAGTTCCCCGCGCACGAACATGGCGATGATTTCCGGCATTGACGCGTCAAACCCCGCCAGGTTCAACGTGTTGCGGTCGTTCGGGTCGGCAATCGTCAAGTTGTTCGCAGTCATTCCCACCACAATCAGCTTCGCATCGGGCTTGTTGGCTTTCTTGCGGTACTCTTCCAACGCAACCTGGGGGTGCACCTTGCCCGCAAACGTCTCGCTGTCCGTCATGACGATGAACACATCCACGTCCAGACCTTCTTCTGTGGCGCGGAGCATGGGGAGCGAGCAGTCGGTGGCGCCGAAGGGTGCAGTGGTTGCCGCGATGAACTGGTCCAGCGTCATGCCGCACCTCACGTAGGGGTCAAAGTTGCGGAACCCGTTGTCTGCAGGACTCACGGATCCCAAGCCGTAACCGTACCCAGACGATGCTACCGCGGTGAAGCCGCGCACGTAGACGTGTCCTTTGCCATTGTGCTCGGTTTCGTACAGCATGTGTGCCAGAGCAGCCGATGCCTGCCTGCAACTGATGGCGGGACATCCCATGCAGGCCACATCCATGCTGCCACTCACGTCCAGTGCGGCCATGTAGCGTTTGCCCGTGGGTGCCACATTCTTGAACGAACGCAGGAAGGTGGTCGTGAGTTGGTCGCGCACTCGTTGCGACACCGTCCAGGCCAGCGCGCCCTTCATTGCCTTCCCTGCGCCGTAGATTTTGGAAGCAACCAACACCTTGAACGGGTGAATGCGCGATTTTTGAATGTCCTCCTCGGATGAAAGTCGGGCGCAGATGACATCCGTGTTTGCGGGACCCATGAAGTTGGGCAGCGACGACAGCTTCCCCAGGTTGCGAGTGAGGGCCTCCAGCGGCATGCCGGCCTGTTTGCCGTTGGCGCCCTTTGACATCAACAGCTCCTTCCAAATGTCCGAACTGTTGAGCAAATGCGTGGGAATCTGCTCGCGCACCAGGCCGTGGTCCCGCACCAGGGCAAGGGCTTTGTAGAGGTCGGACACATTCGTGGTGCATGATTCAATCGCCATGATTGCCTGCAGGTAGAGAGCGGTGTCAACGAGGTCGCGTGGCACAGGGGTAGCCGTTGCAGTTGATGGTGCCGTCGTCGGTTCCTGGTCTGAGATCACGATGCAGTTGTTTTCGTGCTCGCCCGTCTTGTGCATCGGTTTGCTGGGGTCGCACTGCCACACTCCGCCCACGATGAACTTGAAGTCGTGCGTTCCAGGCGGAAATGGCAATGAAATCGTGAATCCTCCTGGAACCCGGTTCATGAACATGCGCTTCCATCCAAACGCCGAGGTCGCAATCTCCACGCTGGCCACATCGTCTGAACTTGTGGCGTCTGAACTTGTGGGGGTGAATCGGATTTCTGTTTTTCTTTGTGCGGGCTTTGCATTTGTTGCAGCTGTTGTTGCCTTGGAGAACACGCTTTGAATTGCCGACTTAAACCCCGCCACAGAGAATGGTTTGGGTTTGGGTTTGGGTTTGGGTTTGACCGCTGATGGGTTGGGTTTGCTCGGGATCGGCGTGTCCAGCAGCTGCATGGCTCGTTGATGTGTTAATGCGGCGATAATGTCGGCCAGCAGCTTGCGAATGAACTCCTTCTCCCCCCTGGCACAGGCAAACACGTACTTGAATACCAGACGCGCACCGTCGTCCCTCAGCGCAGCCGGATTGACGTGCAGCATGCGCAGCAAGTCTTCGTGGCGCCATCCCTCACGGTTCTTGTACTTGGTGAGCGCGGTTGCCAGCTCCAGACCCCGTCGGCTCGTGTAGTACTGCCCGAGCGCTTTGCGTAAGCCGCTCCCCCAGCCCTTGCCCTTCTCCTTTCCAGGCTTGCACTGCGACAAGTCCGTGACGTAGCCAGCCAGCATGAACGCATGCGTCGGAATGCGCACGCATTTGGGAACCAGTGCCAGCGCCGCTGCCTTTTTCTCGGGCGTGGGTGCAAACACGATGGCCGCCGCGAGAGAGAGCAACGTGGGCTCTTGACGCGCAGCCAGCCCTCTGACCGAGATCTCCTCCACCATTGCGCACAGCTTCACGAAATCGTCGGGTGTTTGGCTGCGGATGACACGCAGTATGGCCGTGTTGCACTCGGTTGATACTTGTTCGCTGGTCTGGTAGAAGTTTCCATTGTCCTTGGCGCCCATGATCAAGTAGCGCCTGGCGTGCTCCAGGTCGGACAGTTTCCACACAAACCCGCCGGCGTGGTTTGCCACTTGGTCAATGTCAATTTTGCACCACTGGGGAACCGTGGCACGACCGGCGCCGAGCTGCGACGTCATGGTTGCAGAGCCAGAACCACTCATTTTTGCCGCACGCTTCTTCTTGTTGTCACGCTTCTTCTTGTTTTTGCCGGCGTTCTTTCCAGGAGCAGGTACGGATTGAACAGATGATGATACTGTACGAAACATTGTTGTTGATTCTGGTTTCTTGAGGTTGTTGTTGCTGTTGTTGCTATTCAAAGGCTGACAAAAACGGACAACCTTTCAATTTTTTGTGTTATTTGAATTAAATGCATTCCGCTTTAGATGCATTTGAAATAATATTTGCGATACATTTATGTTGATGACAAGCGCCACGGATTAAATTGTTATTGTCGCGTATTTCATGCGCTTATTGTTTAGATTCGGGTAGTGCTGCTTGAGAAATGCGGCTAGTCGGCGGCCGTCACGGTGCTTCCCGTGGTGCCGCATGAAGTGCCGTCGCGGCGCATACGCGTTCATTTGGGTTGTTAAGCTGCGCAGGGCTGGCACCACGTCTCGCTTATTTGTGAAGAATTCGCCCGACACGCCCGGTTCCACGTAGTGCCAACCACCCAGTATGTTGCGGTTCACCAAAACGGGCATGTTGTAACACATGGCTTCCGTGATGACGCGCGGCGAGGCGTCCGCCACATTCGGCACAAAGAGGAAGCGGCACTTCTGCATCTCTCGCTGGAACGCGTCGTATTCCAGGAACGGAACCACTTTGACGATGCCGTTGCACTTCTTCGTGAATTCGCAATTGGTTCGGCCCACCATCACGCCGCTTAAGCCGAACTCGCCGCACATGATTTCCAGGCACTGCTTGGCCAGGTCCCAGTTGCGATTGAACGATTGCCACCCCGGCTCGCACTTGTCGTTGTCCTGCAGGCACACGTACATGAAGTCGTACTCTTTTTTGATGGAGGGGTCGGGCTTGTGCGCGTCGGCGTCCTTCAAATCGGACTCGGTGAGCAGGAGGAGCGGCAGCCCGGACTGCCGCAAATTGGTGGGCGGGTCCCTAAAACAGTGCAGCCACGCCGACACCATAGCGGGGTAATCGTGCCCGCGCTCCTCGTGGAACCGGTCCTCGTGCGGATTTTCAATGTGGCCGGGGAAATTGATGTAGCTGGAGATGCCGCAGAACGAGAGCCCTTGGCTCTTGTATAATTCGTATGCCTGTTCGTCCTCCTCGGTGCGAAACGGTGCCGCAATCAACAAGACATTCAACGGCTGACCTTGGTCGTCAAATAGGTTTTTGAAGGGGGAGGACACGATTGGCAGCCCGGTGCCCCGCCGGTTTTGCCCGGTGCCGAGACGGTTCTGTATTGCGGCGGCAATGATGATCGTCCCGAACAGAGCACCTGCAATTTTAAGTGCAGTGTGTATCATTGTATTGCATTTATTAAATATATTATATTATTATTTTATATATCGTCCCAATAATATACTCCGAATATCTCTCGCGATGAAACTGACCAAGGTGCATTTGTTTGTGATTCTGCTTTTAGCGCTCGTGTTTTGTTCTTTTTTAGGCGGCACTTGCGCCCGTTTAGAAGGCTTCAACATGCCGTCCGACACACACCCGTACAAGGGCAAGGGTCAATACTCTGACAAATTTTCAAGTTACGGCGGGTTGTATTCGGCCAATGACAAGTATTCCCGGCAGCAGGATGCAGCGTTTGACCGCAAGGACAAGGTCAAGACAAACGACGACGACGACGACGCGTCAAACTATATGCCGTTTGACAGTGGCAGCAGTGGCAGCAGTGGCAGCAGTGGCAGCAATCAAGGCATTCCCGCCAGTCAAATCCCGTCCGGACAAGAGGACCTTTACATGTTGAAATCCCAAATTGTCCCCCCCGTTTGCCCGGCCTGCCCGGCAACAAAATGCCCCGCGTCTTCCACTGGAAACAATAAATGCCCGCCGTGCCCCCCGTGCGCCCGCTGCCCGGAGCCCGCATTTGAATGCAAGAAGGTCCCGAATTTTAGAAGCGGCAACGACAACGTGATGCCCCGGCCCGTGATTGCCGACTTTAGTCAGTTTGGGATGTAAAAAAGGACGTGCCGTCCCTTTAACCCTGGCTTTTAATTTTATCGCCCACTCCGTTTATCGCCCCTCCGTTTGATGCACTGTTGGTCAATGGACATCGTTTCCGTGACCGCATTCTGCGGCACTATTTTTAGCACGCATTTGGAATGCGTTCCATACAGCGGTTCCGTGCACCCCTTCTCTTTCTTTTTGGTGGTTTTGTTTTTGGGATTCGTCTTTGCCATCCGCGGGTTAGGGTCGTCCGTGCAGCGCGCTCGAAAGTGCTCGTACCGTTCGCGCACGTCGCAATAAGAGAGCCCCGACGTTTTGCCGAGCAGTTTATTCACAATTTCGTGCAGCTCGTACACGTACCTGGAAAAGGCATCGCGATTCGCCAGGTGGCACGCGCGCAGCGGGTGATTCGCGAAGTTGGTTTTCAGATTGGTGCGGCAGTATTTGCAGGGCAGCACGTGCTGCAACCCGACTATGAAGGCGCGATAGTTGCGCTTGTCCGCTGCGGTGGGATGCACGGGGTAATTGAAACTCATGGTGTGCAAATAGTGCCACATGGGCGGTCCCCACACCGTGGTCAAAAACCCGTCGCCCGACAAAAAATCACCGTCTGAAAACACGCGGCTTTTCCGAGATTTCATTATTCATTAATTATATTAAATGAAATATAATAAATTAAACCCAAATGGATAGTACAACCACAAGCACAAAATGAATAGCTACGGTTCGGTAAGCTTGGTTAGCGCAGCAATTTACAAACTGCTGCGCTTCATGAACTGGTTTCCACCCACACCCAACGTGGATGCAATTTGCATTGTCGAACACAGCGAAACGCAGCCACCATCGCATGCCTACTAAACCTAAACCAAAACCTAAACCATGGTGTTGATGAATTTTTCCAGGGTGGGCTGATCCACTTTGGCATCGTACTCAATGTTTTTGCCGTCCTTTGTCAACACGACGGTGGGATACCCCTGAATTTTGAATTCATTGACCAGCGACTCGTTGTTGGGGTCTTCGCCGTCCACAACCACCAAATTCAATTTATGGCCGTTGATCACCTTGCCGTTGTATTTTTCCTCCACTTTTTGAAATTCGGGGAGCGCCTTCTTGCAGTGCGGGCACCAGTCCACCTTGAACATCCGAATGGTTGCAACCGGGGGGTCTGCCGCACCGGAACTGGGCGCGTTGGAATACCCCTCGTAATACGAAGAATTGCTGCTGGATTTCACGAATCGGTTATACAGTTGCTGGGCAAGCACCGCAAAAAACAGCGCAATGAATGCGTATCCCACCATTTTCTTGTTGTTCATCAACCATTCGGCGCTCTTTGCGATCCGGTCCATGGAGAGATTATTATAACCGTTGTATATTTGAAAGAGAGAAATTAAAACATTTGCACAAAACGCATCTATTCGCCCGATTTTCTCTCCGCGGAGTCGTTGAGAAACGCGGTTGCGAATGCAATGCCGTCCGCAATCCACGCTAAACGTTGGCCGGCATCCGACATGATGGAAAACCATTCTGCCGGCGTGATGCCGGGTTTCACGTGACACGTCACTTCGTTCGGAATGCCGTCGGACGCGGCACCGGCACTGGTATTGACCAGCCGAATCAGCTGCAAATTGATGAAGCGCAAGTATTCCAACATGGACGAATGCTCGCAGATGCCTTCATTGGGATTGGTCCATCGGTTGCGCAGCCCGAGCACCTCGTGCGGCTGGCACTGCGTGTCCTCCAAACACTCGCGCAACGGGTAATTCACCATGATGGCGCCGTCAATGTAGCAGCAGTCATCGCGAACAATCGGTTGAAACAGCATGGGCACGCACGAACTCATTTTGATGGCGTCCATCAGCGGGAGGTCGGGGTGCGTTGCGTGCGACAGCTGCACCTTCCGGAACGCATTCAATTCCACCGTGAAGATATTGAGAGAAATGCGTGAATGCTCGTAGAATTCGCGCAGCGTGACGCCGAGCGTCAAATCCTTGGATTCCAGCAACGGCCGCATAATGTCGTCCAGCAGTTTCGGCTTGGTCATGCCCTTGCACGAAAACAGCTCAAGCATTTCCAGCGACTCCACGATGACCCTTTCCCACGGGCGTTTAATGATGTAGTCGTCCAGGGTGGACCATTCGTGCTTCAAGCACAGCATGGCGCCGATCAATGCCCCGATGGACGTGCCATAAATGGTTTCAAGGGTGTCGTACGTCCAGAACCCCTGTTGCGCCAAATGTTTTGCGGCGCCGTACGACAACAGACCCGTCGGTCCGCCGCCGCAAATCACAATGTGTTTAATGACCATTGATTGATTGATTGATTGATTGATTGATTGATTTGTTTTGAATGAGTTAATCACCCGCAATTTGTTTAATTCAGTAATTGAGTTAAGTTTGAATTAATAAATATCTGTTGATAGAAATAATAGGGCCATCGCAATCCATGGACAACATTTTTTCAAACAAGAACGAAGAAAACCGCGAGAGCGTTGAGAAGCTGAACCTGGACGAGCTGTATGATCAGAAAAAACAAGAGGATTTAGCGAAGCTCTACACGTTCAACCGCATATTGACGCGGGTGCACGACAAAATCAAGGTGGCAGCACGGCAAAAAAACAGCCAGCAGTTTTGCTGGTTTTTGGTTCCGGAGATGTTGATCGGGGTGCCGAATTACGACAAGAACGCGTGCATAACCTACCTGATCAGCAAGCTGGAAGAAAACGATTTTATAACACGATACACGCATCCCAATTTGCTCTTCATTTCGTGGAAGCACTACGTGCCCAACTACGTGCGCACCGAAATCAAGAAGAAAACGGGAACGGTCATAGACAAATTCGGGAATTACGTGTCGGAAGCCGACGCAGATGCCCCTGCAGCAGACGGCACTCCCGGGTCAGACATGAGCATGATGATGTACAATAAAAAGGGGGCTTCTGCAGCCCCCACGGGCGCCGCGGCCAAAAAACCGGCCGGTGATTTCAAACCCATTGCGTCGTACAAACCCACCGGCAGTTTGGTTTACAACAACGACCTCTTTAAAAAAATAGACGACCGCGTATAGAAAGCGTGCATACGCAATTATATATAATATTTAAAAAATTGATTTAGACACACGGTTGCAAATAATGGTTAGACGTAGGAAACAATCCACACTTGCACAAATGTTGCTAAGTGGCAGTGGCAAGACGCATAAAAATCGGTCTGCGAACGGGCCCTGCAAAAACAAAACCGAATTGTGGAAAAGACTGGAGTCGTCATTCATTGCGGAAGAATCGGATCCGGCCGCATTGGAGTGCGTGTACAACCCGTCTGGAAATCGCGAGCGGTGCGACGTGTGCAGTTCCAACATTGTGATCACGGAGGACGGATTTGCAACTTGCACGAATCCGCGCTGCAGCATCATTTACAAGGACGTGCTGGACCAGTCGGCGGAGTGGCGGTTTTATGGCGCCGACGACAATCAAATGACGGACCCCACCCGGTGCGGCATGCCGGTGAACCCGCTGTTGGTGCAGTCGTCGTACGGGTGCAAGGTGCTGTGTGAGGGAGCGTCCACGTATGAAATGCGAAAAATCCGGCGATACACGGAATGGCAGTCCATGCCCTACGCCGAAAAATCGCTGTACGACGAGTTTGAGCGCATCAAAAACACGGCATCCAATGCCGGCATCCCCAAAATGATCATTGATTGCGCGCTGCGCTACCACAAAAAAATAGCGGAACACAAAACGTTCCGCGGGGAGAACCGCGACGGGATCATTTCGGCATCCATTTACATTTCGTGCCGCACGCACGGGTGCCCGCGCACCCCGAAAGAGATTGCCAACATCTTCCATTTGGACAACAAGAGCGCCACCAAGGGCTGCAAAAATGCGATGGCGATCATCAACGAGCTGGAGCACGACCTGGACAATTCCGAAAAAACGAGTTTTGAGAAAACGAAGCCGCGAGCGTTCATTGAACGCTACTGCAGTCCGCTGAACATCAATACCGAGCTCACCAAGCTGTGCATGTTCGTGGCCATGCGCATTGAACAAAACAACATGATCCCGGAAAACACGCCGCACGCCATTGCCGCGGGCATCATCT
>Ga0315284_10010887_pt1 | contig 12958 bp, 11 predicted proteins | sample YL17G09_16_MG_FD_203696 | JGI IMG/M metagenome (GOLD analysis project Ga0315284, IMG submission 203696) | Sediment microbial communities from Yellowstone Lake, YNP, Wyoming, USA - YL17G09_16 | ecosystem: Environmental > Aquatic > Freshwater > Lake > Sediment | place: USA: Wyoming | collected... | reverse complement strand
CAGCTGAAGCAGCGGTGTCGGGATCTCGAGGAGAAGGTGAAGATCAAGCTTTCTGTGAAGGAGATGATGGAAGGCGAAGGCGGTGTACACGTTGATGTGCAAGAGTTAGCTAGAGTGAAAGAGGAGAATCTTGCTTTCAAGCAGCGGCTCGAAGAGGACAAGGGTATTGTCGAAGATCTTACGGCTGCTCGTGATGAGGCTCTTAAAAAGCTGGGTGGTTTTGAGAAGTTGCGTGAGGCTCTGGCTGAAATATTACCTACCGCATTACCTTCTGCAGGCCAGTTACCTACAGGTTTACCTAATGGTCATGTAGGCTTGCGGCATAACTTTACAGTTGTCGATGTTGCTTCAACTGAGAAGCTTGTGACTGTTAGCACCGAAAATATGCGTGGCAAGATCCTCGCGGTGGCCAAGAAAGGCAAACTGGAGACTTGGCGTCGGCTGGATGATATTGTAAAAGCTGTTCAGGACGAGCGCTGGAATGCTACGCCTCAAGAAGTCAATAACGCTTTGAATGATTTGGAGAAGCAGGATCTAGTCGCTAAGAAGCATACGGACCGCAACTATTACTGTTTAGCCCAGGGCGTCAAGTTCCAGGAGGCCTCTTTGTGAGCGATAGACAGGATACTCTTTTCCCGGATACGCGGAAGGAGTTGCCGGTGTTGAATAGAGCCCATAGTGTTTGTCGGGGTCAAGTTCGACAATGGCAGTGTTCACACATAACGAAACTTCTGGAGAAGATGGCTGAGGAAATGCAGCGACGGCGCGAGATTTAGGAGTTGCTTGTTTTTGGTTGGGCCTCGAGCGAAGTACAAACGCAGGTCTTCAAAGTCTAAAGTAAAATTTGACACTTGTACTGTTAGGACCTGGATTCTTCCGCTCTTGCGCCGACTCGAAGCCGGGGACTATCCTACCAAGGCGGGTCGCATCATAGGACTATCGCGTCAACATACCTTTTACTATATTCAGAAGCTGGAGAAGGCCCGACTCATAAGGCGCCAGGTACGTAGCAATGTGGTTTTCTATGAGCTGACGGGTGAAAGTAAAAACTTGCTCGCGTCATGTGAGGGCAAGATCTTTCCAAGCGAGTTGTATCGTTTGGATAAGTGTCAGGTTTGTTTTGATGTTGTTGTTGATGGTCGGGCTCCTGTGGATTTTCGTCGTGTTGAGATGGTGAATTGGACGGCTTTGTTGGGTTTGGAGCAGGGTGTTAAGGTCCGTAAGACTAGTCGTTCGTGGATTGTGCATGTTGAGGTTATTCGTGGCCGTAGTCCGGTTGAGGTTACGAATTTGGCTTTGAACCTTGCGAATAGGGTTCGTGACGGCCTTGTGCGGAAGTATGGGTGTATGCTCGGTGAAGGTCGTGTAGTTGCCAGTGAGCTCGCCGTTGAGGATCCTATTGCCACGCTCTTCGGCCGGTATTTTACGGTTCGTACTGGTAAGCGGAAGATTGATCACAGCTGGAATGTGGGCGAGCTTGAGCATTTGCAGAAGGACGCGGTTATCGCGTATTTGCAGATGCCTGAGAAGGTGGATCAGATTGAGAAGCGGGTTGAGGCGCTCGGGTTGAGTGTTGAAAGGTTGGCTGGGGCTCTGGGTAAGCTGTTCAGCCTCGAAGAGGAGCCGGCGCCGGTTGAAGGTCAGAGGAGCATGAAAGACTATGTCAGCTGAGTTTACCACGTACATTGAGGGGTCGTTTTCGTCTGTTGTTACCCGTTCAAACCGTGTTTTGGCTGTTGGTTCTGGGCATGGGAAAAGTCCATGCTTTTTATGTTCATGCTCTTCAACGGTTGCTATCCTAGCCTATGGACGCTTATTCTCTGCGTATCTGAACATTGCTGAAATACTGGAGTGTGCATAGCTGCATGGAGACCGCTTCTGTACCCGTTCAAAATCCGTCTCAGAAGCGTGAAAAGAGGCCTCAGGAAGCTAGAATCGGCCGTGTGAAGTATACTTTGCAGCTGATTAAGGAGATGCGGCGGGACCTGGAGGAGATTAAGCTGAGTCAGCGGACTATTGTCGCTGGCTTGAAGGGTTTGTTTAATTTTAAGAAGCCTATGATTCAGCGCATAGCCTGTGGGGACGAGGTTGATGAGGAGATCTTGGAGCTGCTGCGCGAGGCGGGTGGGCAGGGCTTGTTGCCGAAGGATCTGGCTGCACGGTTGTCCGCGTATAAGGTTAGGAGGCATCAGGTGAGCCGCCGGATCTTGCGTATGAATCGTAAGCTTGAGAAGGAGATCGGCGAATGTCTTGTGGAGAAGCGTGGTTGGCATTGGGCTTTGACGGGTTTCGGGAACGAGGTTTGGGATGAGACTGAGAAGGTTTCTGCGCCTTGGCAAGAGGGAGAGTTGAAGGGCGAGACAGGGAGAAGGTTATGAGCGGACTCAAGAAAGAGGATACACCAATCCTAAAGGGCTACCAACTGTTTCATACATTGTCAGACACATGAAGGCTTAGAGGGAAAAACTCCAGCGGAAGCTTGCGGGATACAAGTCAAAGGAGAAAACAAGTGGCTAACCTTAATCCAAAACGCAAGTCAAAACAAGCTGTGAATCTCCACTTGAGCGATTTTTCATTTTTCGTTAGCCTTTTCCTTTCCTGACTGCACCAGTCTGTATCTGTCTATCACCTTAACAGCCCACCATTCTGTCGGCAATCTACGCAGGTCGGTTATTCCCTTTCCATTAGTCTTGAAGCAGTTCTCTTGATTCCAAGATGTTTTGCCTAAACAGTAGTAGTCATAATCCTGTTCTTGAACAAACTGTCTACATTCGTTTAGATGCGGGCAATCATGGTTTTTCATTAAGCTCCATCCTTCTCTATATCTTCAATTATCGAATTTAAGTATTATAGAGCCATTAACCGAAAAGTAACACGCCCACATGTTAGCCCGATCAACCGTAGAGGTACCAGAACCTGAGTAGAAGTTGTTTTCGTATCTGCTACACTGTGAGCGCATGGCCCTGTGGGAATCAAGACATTATTTCTACTTGTGTATAGGAGACTCGAAAAATCTATTAGTATAATGTTCTTCCATATTGAAGTTGGGGACAGAACAGACGAAAGAGCTGCCAACAGTTATGCGAGAGATTTTCTGAATATACATTCTGTCGGTCGCTGACGAATTGGCTTTTTTCGGCATCTCTTGGCAATATTCTTAAGCTTATTTCCATAATACTTGCAGAACAGGTAACCCCAGGAATGAGAGCTATGAGTGAAAGCATAAACGGAATTCTGGAACGATTCAAAGAGCATCTCAAGACCGAATACGCCGCAGACCATTTGGAAAAGGTTGAAAAAGAAAAGGAAGAAGTCAAGCAAATAATGAACAAGCTTGCACAGATGGATAGGAGCGGCTCAGAATTTACGGAATTAGTCATATTTGGTCTTCTTCCGTATCACAAAACGAGGGTCGCTAAGAGAGTAAGTACATTTCCTTCCTTCATGAACATCAAACCTTTCTTCAAATCTTACAATTACTCTGAAGACGATTGGAATATTTTGGCAAACGCTGTTTACGACCTATGTTTTGATTTTCAAAAGAACCCAGAGACTCTGCAAGAGATTATTCCAAAATTCACAGGACAAAAATACAGTCGGGGACTGCAGTGTGGCTCCCTTACTCCTATATTCTTTTGTTTGGATGATAGATTTCCGATTGTCAACAACATTGTTGTGCGGGCTTTTCAAAGCATCAGTTCCATTCTTGGCACGAATGAAGAGCTCTCTCAAAAACTAGATGATTATCCAAGCAACACGAGAAAGCTCAGGGAACTCGTTGAAAATCCTGCTTTGAATATTCTGAAGAGAAACGACTATCTTGAGATGTTCTGTTTCTGGTACGAGGTTTTTAACACGGAGAAGCCACCCAGAGATTCTGCAAGTAGATCGAGCGAAATCTCTATAAAAACAGAGGAAATCAACTTACCCAGTTTTATAGAAGCAGTGAATCTAGAGGATTCTTCATATTTCATTTCTCCAAAGTACGCCAGAGATCCTGAGTTCATCAAAATAGCTCTCATAATTGAGAATTCCTCAAGTACAAACTGGGTTCTGCCAAGTTTTCAGAGATACTTTGACTGGAAGAAGGATGACATTCGCAGTTTTCTGGAATCAGTCTTCAATGGGTACTATGTAGGATCATTCCTGTTATGGGACGCCAAAGGAGAACCTGAGTTAGGAGTCCAGGCAATAAAAGGAGTAACGAAAGAAGAAGAAGAATGGAAGAAAGATTTAGTGATTCTAGATGGGCAACAGAGGATAACCTCACTTTACTATGCTATGTGCGCACCGAACGATCCGCACTTCACTGATGAATCTCGTTGGCGGGATACAAGAATTTTCAAAGAGCACCCTCTGTATTTCTACATTGACTTTGGTTCATTTCTCAGAGATCCCAAATCCCTTGAAATAATAAAGATCAGCAACAAGAAGATGAGCAATGAAGAATGCTTCAAGTCAATATTGTTTCCGATGTGGGAACTGGAAAAGCATGGTCATTGGCTGGCAGAATTTGGCAAATTCCTCAGGTCGCAATCTCAAAATATCGAAAAAATCGATGAGATAAAAGAGGCGATAAGAAAGAAGCTATACTATGTCTGGGCAGAGTACGAGATACCCTATATTTCTCTGCCTAAGGCTATGGGAATAAACCAAGTTACAGAGATCTTTGAGCAACTCAACACAAAGGGGAAACCGTTGAATGTTTTTGATCTGCTCGTCGCAAGACTGTTCAAGTATGACATTCAACTGAAGGATCTTTGGGATAAAACATGCAGAGAGTACCCAAAGACTACTTTCAGATATTCGAAGGCCATCGAGAAGATACCTATTTACTTACTCCAGGCAATCTCGTTATATTATCATGAAAGTAGTTCTGCAAAGAGATCAGATATACTCGACATTTACAAGAACATCTACGCCAAGAAAACTGAGTACCGATTCGAGAATCATTGGACCGAGTTTTCCAAGTTTCTGAACAAGGCACTGGAAAAGTTGGAGAACTTGAGAGATGGATTTGGGGTGAAAGACGAAAAGGAAGTACCTTATGAGTCAATGATACCCGTGCTTGCAGCTTTGTTAAGAACGATTGAGGATCAAGAAAACAAAGCGAGTTGCTACAAGAAACTCGACAAATGGTATTGGTCAGCTGTTTTCACCAATGCATACTCGCAGGCTGCTGAGAGCCAGATGACGACTGACTTCAAAGAGGTGAGAGACTGGTTCAAAGATGACGCTGAGATGCCCAAGACCGTGTCGAACATGATCAATGATCTGTCGAAGCTGAATCTCCTGACCATTCAATCTAACTGGAACTCCAAATACCGAGGAACCATGTCACTAGTCGCATTGGAAGGAGCTAAGGATATCGATACAGATCAAGCATTAGAGAATGCACGGGAAAATGACAAAGATCACTTGTTTCCAAAGTCAGTTTTTGGCTCACGCACCAACATCAACTCTGTCTTGAACATGACTTGGATGTCTGATTCCACTAATCGATACATCAAAAACTACAAGAAGCCTTCAGCGTACATCCCTGAATTCATAGCCAAAAAATATGCTGGAGACAAAGAGAAGTTCAACGAAGTTCTGAGAACTCATCTCATCAGCGAAGAGGCACTCAACCGCCTCTTGAACGACCAATTCGATCAATTTCTGATTGAAAGAGAGAAGAGTGTAGTGGCGAAACTGAAGGAGCATTTGGAGTTGGAAGGTTTGGAAAACAAGCAGACAATGATTTCTCCAGAAACTCCTTACACCAACAAGAAGATCTTCTGGGACACGCTGAGATCCTGTCAAGGACATATCCATTGGGTGGACAAGTACTTTACAAGACCTGGACTCGAACTGATCTCTCAATCCTCTTTAGATTCGGGCAAGGTAAAAGAAGTCAAAGTCCTAATGTGTCCTGAGAAAGTCGATGAAGACTTCAGAAAATTGTTTGCAGACTTGCGAGAGGAGCTGAAAAACAAAGGAATCACATTTGAGATAAGAGTAATAGCAGACTCAAAAATCAAAGGAGCGATTCATGATAGATGGATACTCTCAGAGAGCGCCAACTACAATGTCACTTCTCCAGACGTTATGGCAAGGGGGCAATACAGCGAGATACTGGCAACATTCAACAGACCACCGTTTGATGAATGGTGGAACAGCAGTAAAGACATTATTGCTTATTGGGAAGTGATCAAAGCCTTACGGAGCAATGCTCAGTAGTTTTTATAGCGCGCGGTTGGAAGTATTACCACAGAAATGAGCGCACCATACCCAAGTGCAGAGGGTTTCATTAGCAGCCAGATAAACGGTGCCCTTGGAAAATACAAAGAGTGGAAGAAGAAAGATAGGAAATAGGAAGCGCTCTTATATATCGCTTTGAGACCAGTGAAAGCTGATGATCTCTATCCCGAGAAGCAATTGTTGAGGCGGAAAACCTTGGTTCAAGCTGAGAAACTTGATCGATATATTGGAGTCAGGAGAGTATGGGATAGACGACTTGTTTTTAGAACTCTTCATGATGTTAACAATCCCAAATCTGTACATGGTATCTACCCGTACCGTGGAAAAATCTCAGCTATAGATGCCCGACAAATCATAGATCAGCTTCCCACTGAAGGCACTCTGCTAGACCCATTCTGTGGCTCAGGAACTATAGTTTATGAAGCAAGAGAACACGGCATAAACGCAATTGGTGTCGACAACAACCCTATCGCTGTAACCATAGCGAAAGGGAAACTGGAGAAAAATGATCTTCGCAGTCTGATGGAAAGGGCTCGAACGCTGATCGACAGAGCAAGATCTTTGCGGGAAGTGTCTCCAATGCCGAAAAGCCCGAGCCGATACTTTCATCTCGAAACTGCTGATCAAATAATGAGGCTTGCGCAACTTGCCAGAAAGAATGAAATGAGCGATTTTGAGCTTGCATGTTTTTTTGGGTCAATATGCTTGGCCGCTAGAGGCTGCAACCACTATGTGTGGTCTTCGACGAATACTGGCAAGATCTTTTTGCCTCACAGAAGGATTGATTTTTACGACAAGTTCCTAGGGAAGGTCAAAAAGCATCATAATCTATCGACGTCTAAGGCTCAAGCTCAGATATATCTTCACGATTCCAGAAACCTTTCTGACATTCTTCCCGAGAAAAGCATTGACTTTGTGCTTACAAGTCCACCTTACTTCGATGCTCTTGATTATACATCGTACTATACTCGCATTGTCTATGAGATTATGGAATATGATAGGGCGGAAATCAGAAGCAGACTCATTCAGAATTTCAATAGATATGAAGAAGACATGAGGCTAGCGCTGGAGGAGATTGACAAAATCACTAAAGATGACGCTATCATCGTATTTGTTGTGGGAGACAAAAAAATTCGAGGAAGGGTAATAGGTGGCGGAGAGTTCTTTTTGCAGATTTCTTCGCACAAACCCACATGTGTATTGGAACGAAGCTATAGCGGGACTGCCAGCAAGATCTGGGACTCGATAAACAAGACTCAAAGGAAAGAACAGATAGTAGTCTGGGACAAGAAGGAGTATTAAAGCCTGAACAGAGCTAGCTGATTCGCGCGTATCAAGCTTTCTCAGGCAGAGCATTCTTCTATGAGCTTCAAGCACTTATCGTCTGACATTATCAAGTATCTGTCGTTGTTGTCTTCAACCTCTTGAAGTAGGGACTCAAGCGATATCTTTCTTGCTAGAAACAGTTTTCGAGCTACCAAGCACCATAGTGCGAGTGCTGAAACCATTGTCAGCTTGTAGTCTCTCAGCCTGTCGACTATTGCCTCATTGAAACTTGAGCTTTTGAAGTATTCATCTTCATCTTGGCCTAAAAGATAACAACCAAATACCTGCTTGTACAGCTTCCCAGAAGATTTCACGATTTCGTTTGCGGCATCTCTGCCAAAAAGGAATCTGTCAACGAATTTAAAATCGATTTGATTATCAAATTTCCAGAGAGCTATGTTATTACTGAATGAATGGCATGCCTCTACTCGTATTTCTCGTTTTGCCCCTCTGATCTTGACAGAATTGGCTATTTTGGGGTTATCGTCAAGCGTTATGAAATAGAGAGCATTCGTTCCCCATCTTACAAGCGAATCAAAGTCTGAACTAAAATGCATCACGAATTTTCGCAAGCTTCTTTTGAGAAAAGAAGAATCCAGTCGATCGATTCCTTCAATCAGCTCTGCTGGGGTGCCGGCTATTAAGTCAGTAGGGGATTTGATCGCTCTTCTTCCCTGTCTATCCAAGACCGCTGTGATACAGTCCCTTCCTTGATGTTGTTCTTTTACATAAGCCCCAAAAGTATCGTCGAATGCTATTGATTTGTTGGGGCAAAACGCAGCACAAAGAAGACAAGAGACGCATAACTCCTTTCTGATTTGAAATCCTTCAATCAAACTAATGGCGTTGGATGGGCAAAGCGAGGTCCATGTTCCAACGAAGCCTCCGCGCAGGAAGTCTTCAAACCAGATTCTTTCCGTTCTTTTGTAGTGGGCACAGAATGGATGCGGATCTAAGCAGCTCATAAATCTCACTTGCAGACCGCGGCTGCAATCTCATTCACTCTGTTTAACGTGCTTCTTGGAGCCCCTTCAGACAAGCAGTGCAAATCCATTGTGACTAGAGGTTTAACAGTTTCTGGTTGCCGCCCTTTCTCCCATAACATCCCGGCGATAATCGCAGTTTGCAGCTCCAAGTTCATGGCGTTATCCATGTTTGTGGAGTCCACCACAAATTCGCTGCTTTTGTTAAGTTCTTGCTTGAACCTGGTGAAATTCAGTTCGATCTTTCTCTCTCCAGCAAATCCCAACGAGTAGATAAGGGCAAATCGTCTGTTGATGACGCGCGGGCTCATTTGCATTGACATTCTTCTTTCATCTGGGGGTAAGTCACGTCGGGCTGCAGCATCCGGTGTCAAAAAAGAGTAGCTTATTGGTCTGTGAACCGTCACATTCTCCAGATCTTCCATACTGTAATGAATCCTGAGTTTCTGAAGCATATTTTCCTCTTTTATCGCTTCCAGGGTCTCAACATGTGAAAGATCGCTTGGCTTGTTCTCTTCAGGCGGCGATACGAATCCTAGAGTTATACCCCATTTGATTAGAAGAGACGTTGTTCTTGTCATCGTATCCATTTCACAGCCTGTATAGACTCTTATTCTATTGCCCAACAGGTCTGGAACAGTATCCCCAGTCTCAGGAAAAGCCAGACTTGGTTTTATTTCTCTTCGCTCGACGATTCCTTCTGCAGAAAGCCTGTAGGCATTATAAAGAAAGCCCAGGAATAGCCCATATGAGATGGCACATTGTCTCATTCGAATCAACCATTCTTTGGAATTGTAGTCTATTCTGGCCATCTGAGCCCCCATCTCATTCACTCTGAAGTTCCCATTTATCCTGTCAACAAGTCCCAAAGCCTCAAGCCCGTTTACTGCATCTCCAACCGATTTCTGCTTCTGGGTATCGAGGAGAATACTCTGTGTCAAATAGCATTTTGCATCACTCAACGGGTTCTGAAGAAACGGACAAACCTTTGTTCGAGCTGCGCCTTTCTCGACCAAGAGTGTGCAAGTATCAAGAATGGTCTTGTTGGAGCGAGGATCATACTGTGCTCCCTTGAGAGCGAACTTCTCGTTTTGGTACTTATTCGTTAAGAATTGAAGTAGAGCATGGAGGCATACAAGTCTCCCAGTGGGAACACGATTAAGCAGAGGTGGGATTGCATCTCCCTCCGATGAGTCTATCTATCGGATTACGCACGAACTGACCTGATTCTTCTCTTGTGACGACACCGGAAGCAAACGCTGCTATAACTTCTGCATTCGCAAAAATCTTCGGTAGAACACTGCTCCATGGGAGATCCATTCTGATCAGCAGATTATAGGCCAATAGACACCAAACCAGTGTTGGGCTTACTAGTTGAATCCCATTCGAGCTCAAAAGGGTCAATAAGTACTCACTGCGCATAGTGCTTTTCTCCGGTCCGCCAGTCACAAGCAGGAGATTCCAGATCTTTTCACGTTTCTCACTCAGTATTCGTCTGATTTCTTCACGGTACTTCTTCCTTATTTGATCAACGATTCCTGATCTGGCTGAAACCTCATCTCTCTTGCTTTCTATTACCAAAACGGCATTTTTGTCGATAACACAGAAATCCAATCGCGGATATCGCAAACCCGGTTTGTTGGGCAATCGTGCCTCGTAAGAGCTTGCGACGTATCCTTCTGAGATTCTTTTCAGGGCCTCGCCCATCCAAGGAGTAAGTATATTCTCTTCATCTATTGCCAGGAATTCCTCGAAGTTCGTCTTGTGCACCTGTGACTTATTCAGGTAGCTACTGGTCGGAAAAGTCACTTTTTCGAATCTCATACTTCCTAGATAGGAAAGAAGCTCCTTGTCCTGGCATATTACACGCTCTTTTTCTTTCTGCAGACGTTGGAATTCCTCGACATCCTGAATATCCGTCTTCTTAAAGCTAATTGCACCCCATGGGCAAGGATTGACAAACCTATCTTTGCAGCGATTTGAAAAAAGATGCGCCTTATGTGATTGATCTATCGTGATTGCAGAAATCGGACAGGCGGCTGCGCAGAGAAGACATCCTACACATTTTTCTTGCTCAATCCACACTCCGTGATCATCAATTTTAATAGCGTCGGCAGGGCAGAGTTCCCAGATCTGCACTATGCCGTCAGGTTCTCCTCCAAGTATGTTGCTGAACGACGCATTTCTCCTTCTTTCAGTAAACATACAGGGAGGCGACGCAGCCTTTTGGTCATATCGACATTGCATGCAAGCGTATGGATCGCCAGTCTTAGTCTCCACAATTAGGCTGGCTCCTGCTTCCTGGCATTTGTCCTCGCATGGATACCTACCGTTCGGCAGTCTGTGGCAGACACTTCCAGTTCTCAATTTTCTGCAAGACAAGGTGTCTATGCAGAGTCGATGGGACAAACAGCCATCTCCTCTTGAGTTCTTTCTCTGATAACGAGTTCGTACTGCACCTTTGCACTAGCACGTTCCAGAGTCTGCTTGCCCCACTCGACTTTCTGCTTTATAACGGACAGGTATTCAGGGTTAATCTCAAAGCCTATTGAATTTCTTCCTAGGTCTCTCGCCACTTTCATTGTGGTGCCACTACCAAGGAATGGGTCCAGAACTGTGTCGCCTACGAAAGAGTGAAGCTTTATTATCCTTCTTGGGAGCTCTTCAGGGAAAGGCGCAGGGTGTTTTTCTTTAGTGGCAGAAGCTGGCTGCATTTCCCAAAGGCTGTTGACACACCAATTTTCCCAATCTTCGTGTTGGATTTTTGATAGTTTCTTGATTTCCTTGCTCACCGAAGGTCTCTTCCCAGCTTTCGCAAAAACCATTATCCATTCGTATGGAAAAGTTGAGAAGACATTTGGAGGATACGGGTACGAACCATAGGAACTAAAACGGGCGACTTTGCGTTTGTCCCATATGTACAACGAATGCAAGTACATTCTCTCAGTCTTTTCCATAATAAGATCAATATCAGTGAGTACAATCTTCGTCACACGTCTCTTGAATTTGGAACCATTTCCAGAAAGGAATATGGGCATTATGTTTATGCACAGTTTCCCATCAGGGGTGAGCACTCTGACGCACTCGTTAAACACATCTGACAGCATCTCCAGGTACTCGTTATAGGTTTTGTTTGACTGACCAATCTGATTCATGGTTCCATAGTCCTTCAGTTGCCAATAAGGTGGAGAAGTAACTACAAGGTGGACAGTCTCGTCTTTAACCTCGCGCATCAATTTACTGTCGCCGATTACAAGTTTATGCCAAGTTGGATTCAATGCGACCAACTATCTTCGCCCTCCTCCTATGCTGATTTCAATAGGTATGCCACTCGGCATTTCAAGATATCGGTGACATTGAAAGAAGGCATGCTGACAGCTGAACACATTTGAGCCTCACAAAGTGTTTTAAAGCCAAGAACTGAAGCATGTTAGTGGTGATCATTGTGGTTAGGTGCCCAACCTGCAAAAAAGAGAATACAAAACCCTACAAAACTTGGAAGTATGGCAAGTTTTTCACTGCCGAAGCCTACGTTTGTGATTGTGGCACGAAATTCAGAGAATACAAAAAAGATGGAAAACCCAGTTTCATGCTGAAAGTCCAGGAAGGAAAAGGTTACGTGAAGGTCTAGCGTGCAACTCAATTCAACAGAGCCTCAGGCTGCAATGATGACAACCCGGGTTCATCTGTGCTGCTCCAATTTCAACAACCTTTGAGCTACGTACTTAATAGGCGAATTTTCCACAGTGCAGCATTGAACTGATTTCCATGTTGGAACTTAGAAAGGCAGAACAACTGAGAAAGGGGGAAATTCCGAAAAGAAAAGGTGCACAACCGAAAATCACTTCTGCGTATCTTAGACAGGCAATAGCAAAAATCGTCTGTTTAGGTTCTGTGCCAAAGCTTTCAATTCTTTTTTTGATTTTCTCATCGGAGCAACGTGCCATTTATCCTGCAAATGAACGGTTTATATTTAGCAAGCCTCAATCAGTACGTGCGGATGAATACATGGCCAGGACAAATGCATCTGGTGCCACAGGTTTTCATGATTTTTTCAGGTATGCCATCCCAGGATATGGTCTGGTCGCAGTAGTACTTGCTACTATTTGGCTGGTCAACCCATCTATGTTTCCTTCTTCAGATCTGCAGGATATCACTGCTTGGGTGATTTCAGGACCTTTTATCGGATTCCTTATTCAACATGCCCTATATTATCCAGTTTGGACCCTGTATTACATAAGATGCTCCAAGGCTTACAAGAGCGTGAAGCAAACAATAAAGCATATTTCCATATCCGTGCGAAGTGAACTTGCAGAATATGATGATAGCGATAGCACACGTCAGCTTTTGACTCGATGTATATGGGATTTTGTCTATTTTTCGGATGACAACAGAGTTGCTCGAAACCG